>ENA-OQVM01000183-OQVM01000183.1-marine-metagenome-genome-assembly--contig:-NODE-183-length-100568-cov-10.976406_pt1 | contig 100568 bp, 70 predicted proteins | sample MGYA00237776_ERZ505498 | MGnify/ENA primary metagenome ERZ505498 (study PRJEB26159, sample SAMN06265151) | marine metagenome | isolation source: Helgoland LTER site | place: Germany:Helgoland, sampling... | reverse complement strand
AAATTATTCAAGTACTCAATTCTTGATTCCCAGTAATTTCGAGTAACTTGAATTCGAGTTTTTAAACGCTCATTATACCAGTCACTTTGAAGAATATTTGATGGTTCAAACAAATCCCTAAATTTTTTATCTGTTAGCTTGTTTCCTTCCCATTCTCCTTCAGTCATGATCGTGAGTAAAGCTTTCAGTGGGGGGCATGCTTTTTCAATGGAATTATCATTAAAATATCGTTGTGCTATGTTTTTCCCCGTTTCCAATAGATTTTTTATGCTATCGGCATATTGACCTTCATCCTGTAATTCCGGTTTAAGCATGTCTTCCGGCAAAACTGAAACTGGATCGGTAAATATTCTACCTAGAAATTCATGAGTAAATCTTCTAGTAATTCTATATCCAAGCTGGGATGTGGGCAGATTTTGACCCTGATAAGAAAAATCCGGGACTTTTTCTAAATAACCTTTAGCGATCATTTCTTGGGGATTACCTTCAAAATCTCGCAGCCTACTCCAAATTTCAGGAATCAAAAGACTAATGTCATGATTCACTTGGTATTTTGGCCCCACATATCCGGCAGATGTGACGAATGCACCTTGGCCCGTTGACGCATATGAAATTAGAGCGGCATTAAGATCATGTATGGGCAATAGAGCATTGAAAGGACTCTTCGTCATCGCTCCTTCAGAACCCGCTCCTGTGGTGGAAGGAGATTTACCGGTAACGCTTACAATATAATCCATAAAAAGTTCGGGTAACTCTAAGTAATGGATGGGAGCAAAACAGCATAACGGCCTTATGTTGGCTTTCTTATCCGCGGGATTATTCCTTCTTCCTGGTAAAACTGCACGAACTGGGTAAAGTACCGAATTTTCAATTTTTATTCCTCTCTTTAATCTTGTACCAGCGGTGGCAAGATAAACCGATCGTGGATCAAATAAATCTGGTCTAGTTTGAAGATAGCGAGGATTCTTGGTGGGCTTTCCATCAACAATTCGAGGATTTGCGGAAGAAACAAAAGATACGTCTTCCTTAGGGCTTTCTGCCACTGATTCAATGAGTTCCCTAATTGGTTTTGTATAGTTTTCGAATGATAATGTATTACTGATTTGATCTTGTGCGTCTTTTTTTGAGAGGGGTTCGAAATTACTAATAAAGTTCCCGGGTCTTGCTATATCTTTTTCAGTTTGTTTATCAAAACCTCTGATAATCGCATCATCTGGTCTTTGGAATAATCTGTATTCACAATTATGAACAAACTTCGCAGACTCCTTAAAATTCCCATGTCCAATATTTTCAATGAGATTTGTGGGTGCCAATGTGGAAGCAGTGATATCATCTTCAGCTAAAATCTTATTAGCTGGGACAAAGTCTTTCCTTAAAGCGAATAATCTCCACGATCCTTTTTGATCAAAACCGATACGCAAATGCCGGGTAATTAATTTAGTACCGAGGTATCTTAATTCATTGGCGGGTTGTCCGTTGACTGAATCAACGCTGAATGCTTCTTCCCAATTTTCACCCCATTCAACTCGATGTCTCCTCTTTACGATCAAAATTAAATCTTTAACTCTTTGTGGAATAGATTCTAACCATTTATTAAAATCTTCCGTGTATAAAGATCGAGAGGGTGTAAGCAGTTTAATAACTGAGCCAAGTGAACGACGGGGGCTTAAAATTGGCCGATTTCGAAGATCATGTTTTTCGGGTTCTATAAACCGGTTTGAAAAATCCTTTTTAAAAAGTTCTTTCGTCATCGCCATATCTTTTTCCCAATCAGCAACATAGACTGGACCACTTACTATGGCATCGGTAATTGGCTTTGATATTTCAGACTTTCCTCCCCCTGAAACAGTACATGGCTTGTGGCATAAAAATCCTTCTCCTACCGTTCCAATTAATTTCCAGGGGCCATTATGTTCAGCCTTTTTCATTTCAACCTTGTAGCCAGATGGTAAAATATAGGCAAAGTCTGGTTGCATTCTTAAGCAGTAAGATTCCTTGCCCTCCCCTTCCCAATTAATGCTTTGTTCCCTCAGGCTGAAAACGGCATTTTCTGGAAGATAAATAATTGATTTGAAAGACGGGTCAACAAGATGGCCGTTCTGCAGGTCATTCATGGAGCATCCCATAACTGACAATGTGTCAGAAAACGTTTGTGGAGTGGGAGGTAAAATTTCGAGAGGATTGAATTCTTCTCCCAAGTCGTAGCTAGGAAAGACTACAGCACCTCCCGCATGTTCCTCTTCGCCAAGACCCGATAAATTGGCTGAAAAGCTTATTTGTGTTTTAACTTCCTTCTTACAATACCCGAAGTAGTTATCGGCAAGAATGGTTACTATCATTCCTGATGAATCTCGAAACGTGAGTTTGAAAGGATCGCCTCCGTTGTAGGCTTCATCTGGATCATCAAAATACATGCCGTCTCGAATTTGCCTGTCAGTAGCATCACACTTTTTGGGTAACTGGAGTAACTTCTTAGGTGTTCCGGCTAAATGGGGTGCCACGATTACACATCCTGTATGTCCGGTCCAGCCTTCAATATCCAAGCCCGCGTCATTTTCTGCTAAAAAAGGGTCACCCCCATTACCAAAGATACTTTCAACAAAGTCTAAGTTTGCAACACAACCCCCGGGAGCAAAAAATCTTACTTCCATAGACTTTTCACGAATAAATCCATCTACACTTGGGCAAACAACTGGACGTAAAAGAAGAGAAACCCAGCACTTGGCAGGATCAACTTCTTTTGAAGCAAAGGGAAAAACCATATCTTCCTCGGGTGGATTAAGTGCAATTCTGAGTAATTCTTTTGCCGCTTTTAATGGAACAACCTTTTTATCATCAGGGGCGGGAAGACCGACATCAGCGACATGAAAGACTCCGGACGTTGTCCTTCTATCTCGTGAAGGATTATGAAGAACACCTTGGGCAAGGCGATGAGATGAAATAATTGTAGACTGAAATGAGTTTTTATTAAGGGGAAGTGAAGTAATTCTCGCTAACCCATGGCGATCAAGTACAAATGATTCGGTCGGAATACTTGGTCTGTCTATACCGAGAAGGCGATCGAGGAAATCTTGGATTCGTTTATCAGTCGGACAAAGGTGGCCTTGAAGTAGTCTTACCTTCTCGCGATATTCTTTAATTAATGAACTACTTAACTGCAGTGCCGAGTTATTACTTTGGTCGCCAACAGTTGGTAGGGCAAGGGTGGCTAGCTTGAGATTCGCATAATTAACCAGTTCTTTATATTCAACTGATTCTGGTGAGTAACTCGTGTCAATTCCGAGTGCTAATTGCATACTTTTAAGATCAACGAATTTCATAGATAACTGTATTTTATTAAAGTTGGATATCAATAAGAGCAGACAACATGCCGTAATTCTTGAAAGAGGTAAAGTAACTAAAATTTATACAATTCGTAACAAAAAATCTGATTGAAACCAATTAATGATTGATGGTATTGTAATATGAAACTGCCTCGAATCGTTTTCGCCTAGCTCGTAAACTTTTATTGTCTAATATAACATGCTTGAACAAATTTTTTGTATCTGTAGTGTTCGGGTTTGAGGGCCCTTAGCTCAGTTGGTTAGAGCATGCGACTCATAATCGCCAGGTCGTCGGTTCGAGCCCGACAGGGCCCACCATTCTTAACCGTTCAAAATGGAAGGTTTATTGAACTAAACTTGAATATGTGGGTAATGGAACATCCGTCCATTTGTCAGACCATTTGAAATATTCTGAAATTTCTAGAACATTAATTCTTTGTAAAATTTCTTTAATTCGTAAATTAGTTTTTGAAATCAAGTTTTTATATTCTTCTAAATTCTTTTGGTTTTCAATTTGGATATTGTTCACATTTGCTGAATATTCGGCCACTAGCTCGGCATGCTTTAGGCGAGGATCTACTTTTTCAGATTTTGTGACAGGCGGCGCGAAAATATCTATTTCTTCCTCTACTCCTTCAGGTGCATCCACTATTTCCTGAGTATCATCGTTCCCAGCAAGTGAAGTAATCTCCAATTCGGTAATTGGTTCTTCGGTAAACTCTATTGCGGGACTATCCAACTCGTTTTGGTCAAATTCGGGTATTGGGTCCGGCAAGGGAATTGGTGCAGGTTGTTGCAAATATTGCTCCTCGGGATTTGCAAATGCACAGGTGAAGCATCTCATCTCGAGATCAGATATCGGTTTCTCAGCAAGATATTTAACGCAAGATTGAGCAAAAGCCTTGAGTGCGTCCGTTGAATTGTAGGATGAAAAGTACTTTTCTAAAGGTAAATCCCCATCTAGGGTGTAGTTAACCTTGAACTCAATTAAATCAGGTTCGCGTTCTATATTTTTTCTCATTGGGCAATGATGATTTAAAGTAATTTGAATTGGGCACGGAATTACAAATTACTACCTTACTACTCAGTTGTACCTTGAATGAAATTGCAAGGAATTAAAGAAAAAAATATTTACTAACTGATAATCATGCCATAACAGGGCAGCTTTTATACATTTACTAATGCAAAAAGAAGAAACTAGTATTATCTAGATTTTTTTCGGGCAATTTTCTTTGCCATTTCAAAGCGGGCAGCGGCTTCGAGCAAATCAATTTGTGATTGGTCGAGGTTACTTTTCTTACCTTCCTCCAAGGCAATTTTTGCCCTGTTAGTAGCTTCTTCAATCGCAAGTTCGTCCTCGTTGGACACATCCACTGCTTGATCGACTATAATAGAGACCTTATTTCCGTATGATTCAACAAATCCTGAACCGATCGCCAAAATTTTCTCTTCACCGTTCCATTTAATTTTGATGTCACCCGCTATTACTCGATCAATGATCGGAATATGCTTTGGTAATAAATCGATCTTTCCATTAACTGTTGGTACCACTACATGTTCAACCTCTTCCGAAAAGGCGATTGAATCTGGAGTAACAATTTCTAGGATAACTGGCATCTTTTGAACTCGGTAATAATTATGAATTTTCTTGGTTTATAACCCCGTCAATTCCGCCTTTCATGTAGAAATCATTTTCAGATACCTCATCCAAGTCGCCGTCTAGAATCATTTTAAATCCCTTGATAGTATCCTTTACGGAAACATATTGACCAGCAACCCCTGTGAAAACTTCAGCAACATGAAAGGGTTGGGATAAAAACTTTTGAATCTTCCTGGCACGAAAAACAGTTTGTTTTTGTTCGGGTGATAATTCGTCTAAGCCGAGGATTGCAATGATATCCTGTAAGTCCTTGTAAGACTGAAGTACTTCCTGAACTCCACGTGCGACTGCGAAGTGTTCCTCACCAACAATATCGGGCGAGAGTGCATTCGAGACGGATGAAAGAGGGTCTACCGCAGGATAGATCCCAAGTTCTGCGATTGAACGTTCTAAAACGATAGTGGAATCAAGGTGAGCAAATGTATTAGCAGGTGCTGGATCAGTAAGATCATCCGCAGGGACATAAACTGCCTGGAAAGAAGTAATAGAGCCCTTTTTGGTCGAAGTAATTCGTTCTTGTAGAATTCCCATTTCTTCGGAAAGTGTGGGTTGGTAACCAACAGCGGAGGGAGATCTTCCAAGAAGAGCAGAAACTTCTGAGCCTGCTTGTGAAAACCGGAAAATATTATCTACAAATAACAATACATCCTGCCCCATTTCATCTCGAAAGTATTCTGCCATTGTTAAACCGGATAGCGCTACACGCATCCGAGCTCCGGGAGGTTCATTCATCTGGCCATAAACCAAGGCTACTTTAGACTTTGATATGTCATCTTGATTAATAACTCCTGCTTCAGACATTTCTTGGTAGAGGTCATTACCTTCGCGCGATCTCTCCCCTACCCCGGCAAAAACCGAATATCCACCATGGGCTTTTGCGATATTATTAATAAGTTCCATAATAACAACGGTCTTACCAACGCCTGCACCACCGAAAGCACCTACTTTTCCTCCTTTAATGAACGGACAAATCAAGTCAATGACCTTGATTCCAGTTTCGAGGATGTTTGCCTCAGTGTCTTGGTCCATTAATTCTGGAGCAGCTCGGTGAATCGGGCGAGTTTCTTCATGCCCGCATGGTCCTTTGTTATCTACAGTATCTCCAACCACATTAAAAATACGCCCAAGAACTTTCTCTCCCACTGGAACGGAGATAGGAGCTCCTGTGTTAAGGACTTCAGTTCCCCGAACCAATCCTTCAGTAGATGACATAGCAACAGAACGAACTCGGTTACTACCCAAGTGCTGTTGGGTTTCGAGAACGAGCTTTTTGCCCTCTTCTAATCCTGGGACAGAATAAGTGACCTCAAGTGCATCATAAATTTTCGGAGTTGAACCCTCTGGGAATTCAGCATCCACAACAGCACCAATGACTTGAACAATTTTACCGAGATTTGAGTTTTCGATATCCATTTTATTATAAAGGTATAAGAGTTATTGAGAGAAGGAGGCAGCAGAAATTTCTAGAATTTCTTGTGTAATCGCAGCTTGTCTCGCTCGATTATATTGTAAAGTAAGATCGTCAATGAGAGAACCCGCATTATCAGTGGCACTCTTCATGGCAACCATCCGTGCACTGTGTTCAGACGCTTGTGATTCTAAAATAAGTTGAAAAATTTCTTGTTTGAGGTAGAGACTCGCTAATTCTGCTAATACTACATCTTTATTTTCAATTAAAATTTCTCTATTATCCTTTGGGTAGGGAGAAGAATCAGATTGAAAACGGCTGTGTAATTTTTCGACCATTGAATCCAAGTCGTTCAGGGGGAAAAGACGGATAAGCTCCGGTTCCTGCCTTAGTGTGTTGATGAAACTGGTGTAAACCACTTCTATCGTATCTATTCTACCTTCATCATAGCTTCGAAGCATAAATTCTACAATATTCCTGATGTCGGCAAAGGTGGGTTTGTCTGGTATCGAAAAATCAGCTAGTAAATCTCTTCTTGTTCGAGATAAATACTGAGAGGCTCTTTTTCCAATAGAAACAAATTTAGCTGAATTATCAATTTTAGAAAGTTCGCGAAAGAGATTACCATTTAGTCCGCCGCATAATCCTTTATCCGTGCTAACAACTAATATACCTCTGTGTTTGACTGGCCTTTCAATAAAATATGATTGCGTAACCTCTTCAAATTCATCCGCAATAGTGCCGATGATATCAGCGAGTAACATAGCATAGGGTCTGCCCGAACGAGCAGAATCCTGTGCCTTTTTCATCTTCGATGTGGCTACCATCTGCATCGCACGAGTAATTTGACGGGTGTTTTTAACCCCCTTAATTCTGATTCGAATGTCTCGAGTATTAGGCATTTACAAAAAAGGTGTTAAAAAATTTAGGATTGAGTGCGCTTCCAATCCTCCAACGCAGACCTAAGTTTTTCCTCGGTTTCTTTTTCCAGTTTTCCAGATTTATAAATTTCTTCACATGCCTCAGTACCTTGAGTGGAGAGGTATTCCTTTAAACTATTAACTGATGATGCTATATTCGAAACTTCGATTGAATCAAAGAAATCATTTTGAACAGCCCACATCACTGCCGTTTGAATTTCTACAGAAACAGGATTAAAGGCGGATTGCTTAAATAGTTCAACAATCCTAGCTCCACGATCGAGGCGGGCTTTTGTTGCTGCATCTAAATCTGATTCAAATTGAGAGAAAGCGGCCAATTCGCGAAATTGGGCAAGTTCTAGTTTAACTTTTCCGGACACCTTCTTGTAGGCTTTAATTTGTGCGGCAGAACCAACTCTGGATACAGAAAGCCCCACCGAAACTGCTGGTCTTATGCCTTTGTTAAAAAGATCGGTTTCGAGGAAAATTTGTCCATCTGTTATGGAAATTACATTGGTAGGGATATAACCGGATACATCGCCCATTTGAGTTTCGATAATGGGCAGTGCCGTAAGAGAACCATTTCCATTATCTTCGTTCAGTCTGGCGGAACGCTCTAATAATCTGGAATGAAGGTAAAATACATCGCCAGGATAAGCTTCTCGTCCTGAAGGTCTTTTGAGAATTAAAGAAATTTGACGGTATGCAACTGCATGTTTTGAAAGATCATCGTAAACAATTAGTGCATCCATACCGTTTTCCATGAACCACTCACCCATTGCACATCCTGCATAGGGAGCGAGGTATTGGTTTGCGGGATTATCGGCAGCAGGAGCAGAAACAATCGTCACATACTCCATTGCACCCGTTTCTTCAAAAACCTTGATCGTACGAGCTACATTTGAATTTTTTTGTCCAACGGCTACATAAATACAATAGACAGGTCGAAAATTAGCATCTCCCGACTCCTTTCCTTTTTTATTAATCTTTGCCTGGTTGATAATCGTATCAATTGCAATGGTAGTCTTTCCCGTGGAACGATCTCCGATGATCAGTTCTCGCTGTCCACGTCCGATCGGAATCATTGAGTCCACCGCCATTATTCCTGTTTGAAGAGGCTGTGTAACTGATTTGCGAGGTATAATTCCTGGTGCAATGCGCTCGACTGGGTAGGTTATATCAGAGTCAATTGGACCTTTCTCATCTATGGGTCTACCGACCGCATCCACAACTCGTCCGAGTAATCCTTTGCCGACTGGTACTGATAGAAGTTTGCCTGTTGTTCGAGCTTCATCTCCTTCTTTTAGCAAACTGGTCTCACCGAGAAGTACACAGCCAACGGAATCTTCTTCCAGATTGAGTGCGATTCCTAAAACATTGTTAGGAAATTCGACCATTTCGTTGTACATGACTTTTGATAAGCCCTCAACTCTGGCAACACCATCAGCAAGTGTAGCAATTGTACCCACATTTGTGCGGGTGGCGTCGGTGGAAAGATTTTCAATTTCCTTGCGAATTAAATCAGTTATGGAACTCATTAGGTTTATTCAAATTATGTGAGAGATTTTTTAAGTCGTGCGATTCTACTGGCGATAGAGTCTTCGTAAACATCGTCTCCGATGCGCATTCTGAATCCGGCAATAAGAGGTTGATTTTCTTGAATCAATAGATTTATTTTTTTTCCTCGAGCGAGAGAGATTTTATCCGAAATAAGGTTAGAGGAGGAATCGGCATTTGAGTCAAATTTTTCAAGGCTGCCCTCGTAAGTATTGATCTGTCGTTTAATCAAAGTGAGGAACTTGCGCAGAATAGGCAAAGCTCTTCGAGCTGGCTCTTTTTTTAATTCGGTTAGGATATGGTTAATTTTCTCAGGTTCTACCCTACCCTCTTCATTTAAAGAAAGCACAACCAATCCCTTTGCGATTTTTGAGCTCTTTGCTTCTTTTAACATCAGAGAAGTGCGGTTTTAGGCAGAGAATTTAATTTCTTTTGCCGCTGATTCAGAAAATCGAGATTTCTCATCGTCTCCGAGTTCGCGTTGAAGAACTTTGCTTGCTGTTAAGACAACAAGAGAAGCAATCTCCTCCCTTGCATCATTTAACACTCTTTGTCGTTCAAGTGCCATAGAACTTCTAGCTTTCTCAATGATTTCTTCAGCCTGTTTACGCGCTTCTTCTTTTTGTGACTCAATGTAAGACTTTGCTTTCTCTTGAGCCAATGCTATAGTTTTTTTTGCCTCAAGTGAAGCTTCTTGCAATGTCTCTTGTTGTTGTTTTTCGGTTGATTCGAGTTCAAGTTTGATCTTCTCGGCATTTTTTAAAGAGTCTGCTATTTTCTCTTCCCGTTCTTTAATTGTTAAAAGAACTTTCTTTAAACCAAAATGCCAAATTATAACAGCAACGAGGATAAAATTAAAACCTTGAGCAACGAGCAAAGGCCAATCAATCCCAAACTTCTCAACGATGCCTGATGTCGTTTCAGATAAACTTGCCAAGGTAATCATAGATTTCACCAGGGTTAAGAGAATATAGGATTACAGGAATAACGAGTAAAACGCAACCGCTTCGGCAAGCGCCATACCGATGATAGACTGAACTAGAATTTGGCCCGATGCATCCGGATTTCTTCCTACAGCTTCCACACCTTTCATTCCAACAATACCAACCCCGATTGCTGCCCCAAGACACCCAAGTGCTCCTTGTATACTTCCAGTAATTCCAGTTGCTTGTTCAGTTAGTTCGGGTGCTTGGTCAGCTGCTTGTGCGATTATGTCGATCATGATAATTTAATTTTAATGTTGTTGATTATGTTCGCCCACGCTCTTGGATGGTCGCGAATAGAAATTTAGTGATTTTCTTCCTCATGGTTACAGATTAGCCCAATGTACACAGAAACTAAAAGCATAAATACCATCGCTTGCACGAGTCCGATTAGAACTTCCATGAAATAAAATGGAATCGGAGCAATGGCCATAGAAATATTGATTAAAGTTTCGTTTAATTTAAGGTTTTCGCCCAGGTAAAACATGCTGTGCAACAAACTTTCCCCTCCGTACACATTTCCAAATAAACGAAACGTGAGAGACACGGGCCTGAAAAGAATGGACAGCACTTCAATGAAACCAACCGCGATAAAAAGGATACCTAGTAGGCCAAAAATTAAAAAATTGACCTGTGTTTTGTCGGCTTTATTACCGAACCAATCTTTAATTATAGCTTTTAAACCCGCGTATCTGACAATAAAGTAAACCCAGCATAAATTAGCTACTAAGGCTAAAGCCAAAGTCATATTTAAGTCCGCATTACCTGGACGGATTAAAGGTTTTGTAATTTTAAAATGATTTCCTTCTTGAATTCCTTGTCCAATTGTACCAACGCCAGGTAATAATGCACTCCAGTTATGGATCAATATAAAAATAAAAAGCCCTGATAATAACCAAAATGACGGGTAGAAAACTTTTTTACCTACAATTGGTTCTAATATGGTGCGGAGTGAAGTGATTGCTGACTCTACAATTAATTGTCCTTTTGAGGGAATGAGTGAAGTCCTGCCAACTAGAAGTTTAACAATAATCACTATTGCGATAGATATGATCCAACTGGTAACCATAGAATTGGTAACTGGAAATACTCCAAGTTTGAATATTTCTTCGGACACTAAACTAACCCCTTCACCTGAGGCGAGCACAGGTAATGATGTAACTAGGAAGGAGAATGGTATTAGAAGCTTCAAAACAAGATGTGCACTATAAGTTTTGTTTAACCAAGGTCAACGAGGTTTTTCTATTTTTAAGCTTAAATTGCTAAATACATGAACGGTCACCCTTGAATAGAATAATAAGGTGCCAGTTTGTGTTTACATAGAAAGTGGTAAATTAACTCCATAAGTCCAGCTTATAGCCTATTGGCTGACAAACTTGAAAAATCGGGCAATAGTTCCTGAAAGTAACTTTCGTGTTCAAGTGGCCAGTCATGATTTGATAATTCCCAGGAATCAGAAATTTGAATTTGTGTTTTAGTCCACTCAAAATATTCAACATGGTCAGTTCTGAAAAATAATCTACTTTGAGAATGAGTATGAAGCTTAAGTAATTTAAGAAATGAATCCTGTATCAACCTTCTTTTATGATGTTTCTTTTTGGGCCATGGGTCAGGGAAAAAAACGAATACATTGGTAAATACTAATTCTTTAGGTTTGTAATTAATAAACTCAATTGCTTCCGCTTTTAAAAAGCACAAGTTAGTATTTTTAGCATTTTCTTTTTTTACTGTCGCTTTTTCAATTCGTTTGGAAATTAGGTCAATACCGATGCATATTTTTGTTTTATTTCGCTGCGCATATTCATTAATCCAATGCCCGTGCCCACAACCAATCTCTAAATCAATTGAGTGCTTATTCGTTGAATTGATAAGCGGAGTAATCTGGTTGGAGAAAAACTGCCTTACCCTACCCTCTCGCTCCTTTTGGAGGGAAAAAGTTTTAAGAAAGTAGTCCATTTTGAATCAATTAGTATTTGATTTAGCTAAGAGTATCATTAATACACTAATATCAGAAGGATTAACGCCAGATATCCTGTTCGCCTGGGCAAGTGTCTCAGGCTTGATCACAGAAAGCTTTTCAGCACTTTCTTTTCGTAGCCCAGGAATGTCTTCGTAACTGAAACTCTTAGGGATTTTGATACGTTCTGAATCCTTCATTCTATCAATATTTTTTAATTCACGTAACAAATAACCTTCATATTTAACTCGGTAAAGAATTTCAGATCTGGTCTCTTTGTGTAGTTTTCTAAAATCCTTAGGCAGTACCATTTCGTTTTCCCCTCTTTTAACTAAATCTGCGTAGGTGTCATTTGCGTATACCTTTTCTGTTCTCATCCGCAAAACCCATTCATTAATTAGTTTAGCTTTTGAAACTATAGCCTGTTTTCTCTCTTGTGAGATTAAATTAGTAATTTGTAGTTTTGGTAGATATCTTAATTCAGAACTAGTATGATTAAAGAGTAATCTATATTCTGCACGGCTTGTAAACATACGATATGGCTCTGTTGTTCCTTTAGTAACCAAATCATCAATGAGCACTCCAATATAACCCTCATCTCTACCAAATATCATAGGATTCTGATCCAATGCTTTTCTTGCGCTATTTATTCCTGCAACGAGCCCTTGTGCGGCAGCTTCTTCGTAGCCCGATGTGCCGTTGATCTGACCTGCAAAAAATAAAGATTCGATCTTTAAAGACTCAAGGGATCTTGTAAGTTGGGTTGGATTTGCATAATCATATTCAACCGCATACGCAGGCCGGATTATAATCGCTTGTTCAAGACCAGGTATAGATTGAACCACATCTTTTTGTACATCAAAAGGTAAACTAGTCGAAAGCCCATTTACATACCATTCATCGGTATTGATTCCTTCTGGCTCAAGATAGATTCGATGACCTTCTTTCTCTCCAAATCTAACAATTTTATCTTCAACACTAGGACAATATCTTGGACCTGTCCCTGATATGTCACCTTTATATAAAGGTGATAAGTGAAGATTCTGTTTTATTATCTCAGCCGTTTGAGAGGTAGTTCGTGTAGTAAAGCATTGAACAGTGGGAAGCGGTTGGGATTGTTCCACGTGGAACCACCTTCCTTTTTGTTCCACGTGGAACATTTCTTCTTGGTTGCGGGTATCATAAAAGGCAAACTTAGTAGGCTCTTTGTCACCATACTGTGTTTCTGTTTTTTCAAAATTAATGGAGCGGCCAAGCAGGCGTGGAGGAGTGCCGGTCTTAAATCGATTGAGTTCTATTCCGTATTCTGTGAAGTCAGCAGATAATCCCTTTGCTACATGATCGCCGAGTCTTCCGCCCTCCGCTTTTTCTTTACCAACATGCATTAGTGCACGCAAGAATGTGCCGGTTGTAACAACGATTGATTTTCCGTAGAAGTTTATGCCCAGGGTTGTTTTGACGCCAACACATTTATCTTTCTTAATAATTAAGCCATCTACTATACTTTGAAATGTTGTAATGTTCTCATTTAATTCGAGAACATGTTTCATTCTAAGCTGGTACGCTTTTTTATCACACTGCGCTCGAGGTGCTTGAACAGCCGGTCCCTTTGAGGAGTTAAGTAATTTGAATTGAATTGCTGATAGATCAGTGTTCAGAGCCATTTCTCCGCCTAAGGCGTCAATTTCTCTAACAATTTGTCCTTTAGCTTGGCCCCCAATTGCTGGATTACAACTCATTTGAGCAACAGTATCGAGGTTGCCCGTCAAAATAAGAACTTCAGCCCCACACCTAGATGCTGCCAAAGCTGCCTCGCAACCAGCATGCCCTGCACCGCAAACAATTACATCATAGGGATTTAGCTCATCTGTTTTTAATCCCGTATTCATTTTCCAATACAAAAATTTTTAAACAACTGGTCTAGCATATCTTCATTATCTGTGCGTCCGATAATACTGTTAATACACTCGATTGATAATTTTAATTCCTGTAATATGATTTCTTCATTAATGGAAGATGAAATGAGAGATACTACTTCATCTAAATGGGCTAGTGCATCTACAAGATGATTAGACTGTCTTTTATTAACCAAGATATCACTTGATGGGTTTATTTTAAACTGATCCGATAACACTTTCTCTATTTCGGATATAATATTTTCTGAACAACCATCTTCTATCATTGAAGTCGTGATTACTTTTGAGTTTCGAGGATAATCGCTGGAGGATATCTCGCGTTTTAGGTCATTTTTATTTTCTACAACTATTATCGCTTTCGATTTAATTTCTTTCCGGATGCTATTATAAAATTCGGTAGGGTAGGGGAGTGACGAATCAAATACTAACAGAACAATAGCCGAATCATCTATAAGACGAATAGAATTTTGTATCCCCAGTTGTTCAACCTCAGAGGTTGTTTTACGGATCCCTGCAGTGTCAAATAATTCAACTTTATAGCCTCCTATATTTAATTCCTTTGATAGATAATCTCTTGTTGTCCCTGAGTCTTTACTTACCAGTGCACGATTTTCGTGAACAAGATTATTAAACAATGTACTTTTACCTACATTGGGAGGACCAATCAGTGAAATTTTAATACCCTGAGACAATGTTGACTTTATATTCGTCGAGTTAATTAGTTGAGTAATTGCAGATTTAAGTGGCTTTACAATTGTCAATATTTCACCAACATTTTTTTCTTTAATTTCATCTTCAGGAAAATCTATACTTGCTTCGAATTGTGCCTGTAAATTAATTATCCCAGACTGAATAACATGAAGACGTTTACTTAAGCTTCCTCTCAATTGATGATTGGCAATTTCAATCTCAATTTCACTAGAGGCTGAAATTAACTCCGCAACTGCTTCAGCTTGGGAAAGGTCTATTTTCCCATTTAAGAATGCCCTTTTTGTGTATTCTCCAGGTTCAGCAAGTCTGCATTTTCTTTTAATCAGGTCATCTAAAATCTGATTAGCAATCAATGGGTTTCCATGAAAAGTAAGTTCTAGTGTTTGTTCTCCAGTGTATGATTTACCATTTTCAAAGAATGTAAGTAAAACTTGATCAACGGTTTTACCTTTTATGGACAAATAGTTTCTTACAGTTGCTGTCCTTGGGGTAGGAGTTGTAATGTTAAATATATCCTCGCAAAGAGTTTTACATAACTTACCGCTTACTCTAATCACCCCCAATGCAGACTCTCCTGCGATGGTAGCAAGAGATACAATCGTATCACCTTCTCTCACAGTTGTTTATGGAATTAGTCAGAGTCCTCGTCGTTGTTCTGTGCTAGGACAGAACCGACGGTGACTTCAACTTTTTCTAAGATCGCGGCTGTGATTTCAGCCATCAATTTTTCATCTTCTGCAAGAGTTTGTTTTGCAGCTTCACGACCTTGCCCTATCAAGTCACCTTTGTAGGAAATCCAGGCTCCTTTTTTCGTCAAAATTTCATGTTCAATCCCAAGATCTAATACGGAACCTGTTCGGGAAATACCCTCGCTGTACATGATATCAAATTCACATGCTGTAAAGGGTGGAGCAATTTTGTTTTTAACAATTTTTACCCGCGTCCTGTTGCCTACTACTGTTCCATTAGATTCCTTAATCTGCCCAATTCTTCGAATGTCCATTCTGATAGAACAGAAGAATTTTAATGCTCTTCCACCTGGTGTAGTTTCCGGACTGCCAAACATTACGCCTATTTTTTCCCGAATTTGATTCGTAAAAATACAAACACAGTTGGTTTTAGAAATTGCTGCGGTGAGCCGTCTCATTGCTTGACTCATCATACGAGCCTGTAGACCGACTGTAGCATCCCCCATTTGCCCATCTAGTTCCTGTCTTGACACTAATGCTGCTACTGAGTCTAAGACAACAACATCAATTGCCCCTGACCGAATGAGTGTTTCAGTAATATTGAGTGCGTCTTCACCACTTTCTGGTTGTGAAACCATAAGGTTATCGAGGTCCACACCGACTATTTTAGCGTATCTAGGGTCTAATGCATGTTCTACATCAACAAATACAGCATTTCCTCCATTTCTTTGCGCTTCTGCGATCACACTTAAACAAAAGGTTGTTTTACCGGATGATTCAGGACCATATATTTCCACAATCCTACCTCTGGGTAAGCCGCCAGCACCTAACGATAGATCAACAGCCAATGATCCAGTTGAGATAACCGACACATTCATTTTAGTTGCGTCCCCAAGTCTCATTAGGGCACCTTCTCCAAATTTTTTATTAATTCCCTGAAATGCTAAATCAAGGTCTGGGTTTTTGTCTTTTCGTTTATCGGTAGTGTTTTTAGCCATTTTAAATATATGTATATAATCACAATGATTTTTCAAGAGATAGAATCAAGCAGTTTAAGTAAATTTGTTTATATTTCTTATAGTTTAGTTACTATGCACGCATTTCTTATCAATAATTATGATCGAGTCTGTTCCTATATTTTACTTTTTCTTTAAGAATGGAAAAGAGGGTAGGGCACGGTTATTCCAGAATATGGTCCCACACTACAAAAACCAAAGCATGTAAATGAAATATTCCCACATAATTTGGGATTGGAATGGAACAATAATCGACGATGCCCGTCTTTGCGTAGATTTAGTTAATGAACTTTTAGATGAATTTAATTTAGAGCGAGTTACAATTGCGTATTACTTAAATAACTTCAGTTTTCCTGTTAAATCTTACTACGCAAGCCTCGGTTTACCTATTGACTCAAAGAACTATAAGGCTCTGTCGGAAAAGTTTATAATTAATTATCGGAAAAGTTTTGCGAATTGCAAGTTACAGAAGGGTGCAAGGAATTGCTTTCAATACTTCCAAAGAAATTCAATAAAACAAAGTGTTCTTTCAGCTGGAAATCAAAAAGATCTGAATGACTTTATATCTTTTCATAATCTTTCTCTATTCTTTGATTTCGCAAGCGGTGTGCATGATGTGTTTGCTCAAGGGAAAGCGGAACTTGCGAAACATCATTTTAATAAAATTGGTTTACCGGCATCTGAAGTTTTACTCGTTGGGGATACTTTACATGATGCCGAGGTAGCAGGTGAATTAGGTCTAAATTGTATATTATTTAGCGGAGGACATAATTCAAAAGAATTACTTTTGAAACCTTCATATCCTGTAATAGAATCTTTGGAGGAATTAAGTAATTGGGTTCAAGATTGACCCCAATTTTACTTAGTATATCAATTCTACATTCATGAATCGTGTATTTATCAAGACATACGGCTGCCAAATGAATGAAAGGGATTCTGAAGCTGTGGCGTTCAAGTTGAAAGCTAGAGGATATGAAATCGTTTCAGACGAGGCAATTGCTGACGTTGTTTTGCTTAATACATGCAGTGTTAGGGATCAGGCAGAACAAAAAGCAATCGGAAAAGCAGGCCACCTTGCTCATCGTAAGAAAAAAAATCAAAAATTTATTTTTGGAGTTATGGGATGTATGGCACAAAATAGGGGAGAGGAGTTGTTTGATATACTTCCTGACCTCGATTTGGTTGTGGGTACGCAAAAATTTCATCGTATCCCGGAATATTTAGACAAAATTACTGGAAGCACTGAACCAAAGACTACAAATATTATTGATTTAGAAGACGAGGAGTTTTCGCAGGAAGAAATTCGAGATCATTTAAATACTTCTCAAAATAAAGTGACCGCGTTTGTATCAATCATGCAAGGTTGCAATATGAACTGTACTTTCTGCATTGTTCCAAAAACAAGAGGTAAAGAGAGATATAGGAGCATCGCAAGTATTACGAAAGAGGTACAGGAACTAGTTGACCGAGGTGTTCGGGAAGTTACATTACTTGGTCAAATTGTGAATGCATATGGTCGAGGTTCTTTACCTCGTATCGATAATAAATCTCCTTTTGTTCAATTGCTTGAAAAATTAAATGAAATTGAAGGCTTGTATCGTATTCGTTTCACTTCACCACATCCAACCAGTTTTGGGGATGATTTAATCGAATGTTTTGCTCGTTTATCAAAACTATGTGAGCATGCTCATTTACCTATGCAAAGTGGTTCAGATAGAATTTTAAAACTGATGAATCGTCCCTATACTAGGAAAAAATTTTTAGCCATTACAAAAAAATTACGAAATGCACATTCTAAAATGAGAATTAGTACAGATGTGATTTTGGGTTTTCCGGGTGAAAGTGACGAAGATTATGCTTTAACCAAGTCGGCTTTTATAGAAGCAACTTTTGAAATGGCTTATATTTTTAAGTACAGCGAAAGATCAGGAACTCCTGCAGTAGAATTATCCGATTCTGTCCCAAAGGATGTAAAAGAAATGCGCAACCAAGATTTACTTACACAGCTTGAAAAACAATCGTATGTTTCCAACTCTAGTAGTGTAGGAAAACGATATGAAGTTCTTGTAGAGGGAAAAGCCAAAAGAGGAAAAGATATGCTAATCGGTAGAACAAGGTGTAACCGAAGAGTTGTATTTGAGGGGAATCAGGTATTGGCAGGTGAGTTATTAGATATTGAAATTAAGGATGTGAGTGCGACTACTCTAATCGGGGAAAATAACCAATGAATTTATATTATTATACTTTAACAACAGCATCCTTACTTGGTGTTATGGGTTTATTTATTTTCAATAAACCAAAAATTGCATTGGGGAATATTAGTGGTTTAATCAGGTCTAAACAAGCAGCGATCTTTTTTCTCGTTATTGGACTAGTCTGGTTTTTATATGAACATGTCCAAAATTTGGGGGATGCAGATTTTGGTGAATACAAATATATTATAGGGTTTATAGCCGCAGGTGTTGCGATTTCCTCGTATTTCTTTATCAGTGACTTTCTGTCTGTGCGAGCATTCTGTATTCTTGCCTTATTGTATTCTAGAGAAGTACTTGACTCTGCGTTTTTACAAGAACCCCAATCGAGGCTCTTTTTAGTTTCTGCAATCTACTGTATTATAATTCTTTCACTCTATTTTGGTGCATGGCCCTACCGAGCAAGAGATCTAATTAAATGGTTCGATTTCAGTTTAAAAAGAACAACAATATTAGGTGCGATTTTAGTGATTTATGCCGTACTATTATTTGTAGTTTCGTTTAGTTATTGATCTATTTCATTAATGAATAGTATTGCCTTAGTAATTTCAGGACCTGCGGGTGTAGGAAAGACAACTTTGTGCGATAGATTACTATCAGACTTTGAGACTCAATTAACCCGGGTTATTACTGTAACAACAAGACATCCAAGAGAAGGAGAAGCAGACGGTAAAGATTATCTTTTTATTACAAAATTGGAATTCGAAGATCTAATTGAAGTGGATGCTTTTATTGAATATGCTCAAATCCATGATAATTACTATGGTAGTTTAAAGAAAACATTTCTTGAACTTTTTCAAAAAGATCAGGATGTTTTATTGAATATCGATGTTCAAGGAACCACATCTCTAAAAAACCTAGAAAGTAGTTATCCATTTCTCAAAAATCGGGTAATTAGTGTTTTTGTGATGCCTAAATCGTTAAACGAATTAAGAGATAGATTAAAAACGAGAAATTTGGATACGACTGAGGAAATTGAAAAACGATTAACGACTGCAGCTAACGAGATTAAGTCTAACGGAATTTTTGATTACACTATAGAATCAAGTACTAAGGACGAAGACTATAAAAGGTTGGTCGAGATTTATAAATTACACTCACAAAATCCGTAAGTTCTTCTGGTATTAAACCTGAACCTCAGGACGATTTGGGTGGAGCCAATCGAGGTGAAAGAATTTACCCCGTTCTTCATCTGTTCTTTCATAAGTATGTGCACCAAAATAATCCCGTTGTGCTTGAAGTAGGTTTTGAGGAAGTCGTTCTGACCTGTAACTATCGTAATAGGAAAGAGCGGATGAAAAAGTAGGCACAGGGATACCAGATTCAACAGCAAGGCTAATCACTTTCCTCCAGTTAGGTTGATAAATACTTAAGCATTCCTTGAAGTAATTATCTAAAAGGAGGTTAGCTAAAGTCGGTTCTTTTTCATATGCTTCTGTAATCTTCTGTAAAAATGCGGCTCTAATTATACATCCCCCTCTCCATATTTTAGCTATCTCACCAAAGTTGAGATCCCAGTTGTATTCTTTCTGAGCTTCTCGCATAAGTTGAAAACCTTGGGCGTAGGAGCAAATTTTCGAGCAGTAAAGAGCGTCTCTAATCGCGGATACGATAACTTGTTTATTATCAGATTTAATTTTAACGATTGGTCCAGTTAAGATCTTAGATGCAGCGGTCCTTTCATCCTTAATTGCACTAAGGCATCGTGCGAAAACTGCTTCTGAAACAGTTGGTGCAGGTACTCCCATATCTAGAGCATTAACTGATGTCCATTTCCCTGTTCCTTTTTGTCCTGCTGTGTCCATGACAATATCAACGAATGGATTATCCGTGCGGGGATCTTTTTGTTTGAGAATATCGCCAGTTATTTCAATGAGGAATGAATCGAGTTCTCCCTTGTTCCATTCGTTAAAAATATCACCAATTTCACAGGGAGTTAAATCCACAATCGAAGACATTAAATGGTACGCTTCGCAAATCATTTGCATATCACCATACTCGATACCGTTATGAACCATTTTAACATAGTGACCCGCTCCATCATTCCCAATGTAGGCGGAGCAAGGTACACCACCTTGGATTGGCTTTCCAGGAAGTGCGCCTTCTAAAGGTTTTCCGTTATCAGGATTTACTTTTGCGGATATTGAGTCCCAAATTGGCTTTATTAAATTCCATGCCTCTTGGGATCCTCCAGGCATCAAGGATGGTCCAAACCGTGCTCCCTCTTCGCCCCCGCTCACTCCCGATCCAACAAAGAAAATATTCTTTTCCTTAAGCATTTTTTCTCGTTCGATGGTATCTGTCCATTTCGCATTTCCACCATCAATAATAACATCACCCTTTTGAAGGAGTGGGACAAGAGATTCAATAACAGAATCAGTCGGACGACCTGCTTGAACCATGATGATAATCTTCTTGGGACTTTGGAGAGAATTTACAAAAGACTCAATATTTTCGTAACCGGATAAATTGGGAAGATTCTTTCCATTTTTATCTAAAAAACTTTCTGTTTTAGAAAAAGTCCTGTTATACACAGAAATTTTATAGTCATGGTCCGCGATGTTAAGAGCCAAATTTTGCCCCATCACTGCGAGTCCAATAAGTCCAATATTTGAAGTTGAATCTGTCATTTATATTTCAATAAACTTCTATCCCGTAGATCGCGAGAAAAAACAAAAATTAACGGACCGAAAAATCTATCTTTTTGGGTCTAATTTTATATTGGCGATGCGACCGGGAATTTATCTTTAAATGGAAGTGATTCTTCTTCTACAGCATCTGGATTTGAAAAAATTCGCGTTGGATTTGTGTAAAGTGGATTTATGTTAAATTTTCTCATTAAAAAGAGCATATCTTGTGAGCTCGTTTGAATGGTTTTAACTGCCATTGAGCTATTAGCTTTTACAGCAGCTTCGTCGTTTGTTTTCTTGATAGCAGATTTGATCGCCATTGATGATTTGATTTCAACTATATCAGCAATCGCACTGTCATAACCTAATGCAAGCGAGGCACCCACCGTTGCGCCTTCCGTAGTTCCTTGGTAAATCGCCTGTTTAATAATGAGCCCATCTTCTCCTGATTCTATTCCACCTGTAATTGCGCCATAAGTGGAACCGTAGCTTACGGCTTCTGCGGCAGCAATTGTTTCGAAGTCATATGTCCTTTTATCTGGCATGGAATCGTTCTTAAGACCAACAACTTGAAATAATGCACCATGAGCGGCACCATGTGCTAATGCTCTTGCAATTTCGATCTCAAATTCCTCTGTAACCCCCTTTGGCTTATCAATTAAGGATAAGTTCTTGGCTGTTATTCCACCCGTTGTTGCTCCTTGTGCTGATTGGCTAATAATGGGTTGTAATAATGTGGGATAATAAACTGCTAAACCAGTATTTCCAATTAACGAACCTAGGGCAGATCCACTAGCAATATCAAGAATTTCTCTTCGTGAAGTTTTATCATTAGTATCTTCAACAGTGGGGTCGTTTTCAATATACTGGCTTGCGGCATTAATTGCACCATATGCACTTCCTTTTGAGGAAGCCTTCGCTAAATTGTTTCGATTGTAAAGTTCCCAACCATCTTCAAATTCCCACGATTTATCTAATACGCTTGCCATCTGTGCTCCCATTGCAGATCCAAATGATGCTGATTCTGCTAGCCGATGTAACAAGTGACCATTTTGTTGAGCAATAGATGAAATTATTATTTGAGACGAAATTGCTTGAGAAATTGATTCCGCCGCAATTTCTGCAAGCATCAGTTCCCTGTACTCTTCAGTGGAAGCACTGTTGTAAACTGCACTAAGTGTAAGACCAGTGGAAAGAGCTTTCGTTACCTCGTATGTAAATAAGCTATTATCGCCTTCCAATGAAGAAAGGTATTCAACCGCTCCAGATATCGTAGACTCTCCCAGGACTTGTGAATAAACTTGGATGTTTTCTGCAGACAGTGGGGTGGAATCATTGGCAAAAAAACCATCCGCAAGTCCTTTGGCTGTAAATTCCAGCAATCGAGTTTTTTCAGTATCAAACTTCATGAATGATGCGGTTCCATCGAATGACATTTCCTGACTTGCTACTTCCCTGGAGGGATCTACGGGAGTAATGCTAGGTAGTAAGCCATTTGACTTAATTGTGGAATCATTAATTATCTGTAACACGGTTGAAGTAGTTGCTCTTGATGCCAGTTTTTTTAATTCGTTCTTATCTGCCGTTATGCTAGCTTCGGAAATCGACTCCATGAGGGTAATCGATAATTCTTTTGCCCAAGTTGGAATGTTTCCTCCCCAGGAATCAACTTTAACTGGAATTAAATTTTTGAAGACAATTCCAGGTAAATTGGGGATTACTTCCAATAAGTCGCTGCCTGTTGATTCGCTTGAATTAAGAAACGCAATTACACTAGATTTAATTCCTGCTAGTAAATCTTGGTCAGATAAATTGAAATTTTCTTTATTATTTGAAAGATAGTTTATTGAGTATTCTACCGCTTCCAACAGATTCTCGTTAGGAAAACTAGAAAAAGTACTGGTTAATGAACTAGTCAGTGGATCGATTTCGGGAAGTGATGATCTGTTTAAATCAATGATTCCCTGAATAGAAGTACCGGCATTCACACTCAAACGTCTTTGATTTGTATTTCGAATGTTGTCGGTAGAACTGGGGAATTCCTGCAGATTAATTAAGATTGCAGATTCCACTAGTGCTTTGTCGATAGTTGCCCCTGTGCAAATGTTTCCACAGTAAAACAATGAAAAGAATAACAGATTTATGGAGCAGTAGGATCTTCTATACATAAATGAGAGGGAGAATTTAAAATACTGCTAAATATTGTGAAGTTCAACCCTAATGCAATTTAAATTTCTTTTGGGATAAGTAAGAATATTTTGCCGCTAATCCGATTACAGTAGAAAAGATCAATAAGCAAGCGGGTGTTTGAGAAGGAAAATCAACTATTGAATAAGCTAAAAAAACAACAGCACTAATTATCAAAGTTTTTGAAATTATCGATGGTGATTTTGAAAAAATAAAAAATAATTTTAATAAATAAGGTAAAGATATTAAAAACCCTACTAATCCAAACTCCGATATTTTTTCTAACCAATCATTGTGACCATATTTTATTAAAGGGGTGAACCGATGATGGGCATTGGAAAGAACGATCGATCGCATAGCACGAACTTCACTAGATTGGTAAATTGGATTAACAGCACTGTAAGAGTTGAATCCAAAGCCAAAAATTGGTTTTTGTGAAATTTGATTACATAGATCTTTCCATAGTAAAATTCTTAATGGTGATTCTCCGTGCTTTAAGCCATTCACTTGTGTTTTTAAATTAGTAATCATCTCAGTTTGTGAAGCCCGATGTAACTTATTTACAAATAGAAAAAGTAGACAAATGATCACTGTACTACTGGTGGTGTATAAAAACCAAGTCTTGAGCCTTTTAATTTTCCGAGATCTGAGAACAAATAAAATTACAATAAAAATGGAAAGCACTAATAATAATGAACCCGATCGCGACCCAGAAAGTGGAATTGAAACAATGGTAAAGCATAAGCTTAAAAATAACAGTATAGTTTGAATGTTTCGCAGACATTCACTTCCGTATTTTCTCCAATTATGGATCAATAAAGCAAATGTTATATAAACACTAACAAGAGCAAATGCACACCAATGATTTTTGTAGGTAAAGGTAGAAAAATAATATCTTGGCTCTGGGGCATCCCAAATACCGAGAATTTCTAAAATAGTATCGGAAGGAATATAGTTAATCTTTTGCCAAATTCCAACCATGGCAAGTAATCCAGTATTGAGAGAAAACATTAGTAATATTCTTCTAATAATTATTCTTTTATTACATAAGTAAAAAAATAGTAAGCCCATGGAAAGTTGGCAAACCTTATGTATAAAATGAAGATAGGTGCTTTTGTCACTAATTGCTAAAGTAGGTAGAAATAAGTGGGGAGATAGTGTAATTAAATTCTCGTACTTAATAATTAACTTTGCCGAGGAAGTAATGCTATTCGGAAACTTATCAAAGTAGCGATTTTTAAAATCAAAAAACACAGTATGTGATAGGGAAGGATTCGTTTTTGAAAGAACCATTATATTTTTGAAAGATTCCGACACCATGACAATTTTTTCGATATCGGTCTCTTGTGCTAGTGAGTTTTCGATTTCTAATTTTGCCCAGTCTTTATTTTCAAGAACTTGATAGGTCGGATTATGGTAAGAAATTAAAAATTGGATTATTATTAATGCTATTGGGACAAAACTTACTAGTGAATGACTCAGTGATTTATTTCGTACTAATAAAAAAATAAAAGAAAGTGTTACCGTGGCATCTACAGCAAACAATATCCAATCACCTGCAAGCCCCGCTTTTGCCCAGGAGGCTAAAAGTAAAATACAAGTAAGGAGATGTAATAGGGATTTATTCAAACCGAAATATAATTTTTATGGAGTCGGAATTTAAGCACGAATATATTGACAAAGGTTTAATAATTTATTGTCATGAAGGTGTACTCGTACTCCGTTTTGCGCAATTCAAAATACTTCAAGATCACTATCCAGTTAGTAATATTATTTACTACGACATGTGATAATTTATTTGCCTTGATTGAAGGTGACTTTGGGAAAATTGACGGTACCGCCACGCTGAGCGGAGAGTATGATTCTAGGGTCTTTGGGATTTCATCTGATTCCTTTCAAGGTGCAAAGACTTCAAGCAGTCCTTTAATTTCATCGAATGAACTCAAAAGTGAAGATGATTTTATAATTCGCTTTTCTCCTGCTTTGCATTTCACAAAAAAGCTTAAATGGTTTTCATTTACAGGAACTGCTGGAATTGAGTTTGCACAATTTATTAAAAATGATGATAAAAGTTATACTCAGCCTATTACCACTTTCTCCATTGATTTCGATGACACACTTTCCAAGAAAAAACGTGTTTCCAACAATGCCAAAATTCGCTTCGATGCGACGTTCGATATTGGTCAAAGTGTAGGAGCTAGCATACTCGAGCAAGATTTGGTTTCTTACACCTACTTTGTTGCTGGTCTTAACCTTAGGTACAATTATAGTCCTAAATTTGGAGTCGGAGCCAGTACCTCTTACAATCTCAAGCATTACCAAACAGGATCCACTCAAACCCGTGTTTACCAAGATATAACCACGTTACCATTATCACTCAGGGCTTTTTATATCTATTCCGAGAAATTGGATTTTTACACAGATTATACCTTTTCAAGAACAAAAGATGACCAAGCGAATTCTCTTACTTTGACAGATAGCCAATCTCATGCAATTTCATTTGGTGCTCAGGGTGATTACTCCTCGAAGTTATCTGGTAACGCCAATGTAGGATATTCGGTACAAAATTACGATAACAGCAGTGTTTCCAAACAAGACAACTTAGTTACCGGGGTTGGACTAGATTGGAAGTATAATTCCAAAACTTCATTTAATTTTAACCTAAATCGGGCCTTTTCGCCATCTGCTCAAGGTTTTTCTACATTTAGTACAATGGTTCGATTGAGTGCCACTCACCGATTGACCGAAGATGTTAGTTCGACAGCTTATTTTTCAGTTGGTAAGGTAGAGTATACTTATCCACCCTCTGGTCAGACTGCTCGAGATTCTTCTTCTCTTAATAATTACGGTGTCGGTATCAATTTGAATAAACAAATCTCAGATAGAATCTCAGCAGGAACTGGTTACGACTATACCTTTGTGGACAGGGCGTCCGAAAGTTATGGCAGACATTTATTGCGGGCAGACATAACGGGAAGATTCTAATAGCATGAAGCCGCTTTTTCTTCAAACAATTTGGTTTGTGTCGTTATTAAATATTATCTTCCTGGATCCGATTTCTGCACAACTTAAATTTAATAATGACCCCTCGATTTTAAAAGATCCTACTGGGTACAAAATTAGAGCTGGTGATAAAATTCGAATTTCAGTTCGAGGAGAATCCGAAACAAATGTTGAGGCATTGATTGATCGTGATGGAAAAGTAAGAGCTGCCTACTTAAGCGAACTTAAAGTTTCTGGCTCAAGTACAAAACAAGTTGAGGCGTTAATTACAAATGAGTACAAAAGAAATTTAATTTACAAAAATCCTATTGTTAGCGTCTATGTGCTTAAATATTCTGACCGGGTAGTTTTTTTATCTGGGTCAGTTAATAGAAAGGGTCCCTATGTCTTACCCCCTGAGGTTGAAGCGATGAATGTGGTGGAAGTTATTGCACGGGCAGGTGGATTTACAGATATTGCTCGAAAAGATAAAATTTTTATTACTAGAACCTTTTATAACGAACGGGGTGAAGTGAAAGATACCAAAACTTATGAGGTTAATGTGGAAGCATTAAGCACTGGGTCATTAGACCGAGATTCTTCGAAAAGATTTTGGATCTATCCAGGCGACCGTATTGAAGTACCTGAAAGGTTGTTTTAATGGACGACGAATTTGATAATTTAGATTCCAACACTCCCAGTCGCAAGGTTAGTAAAACAAAAGGTATCGGCGAATTTCTATTAGTTATTCGTGATAGATGGTTGCTCGCAGTGGCACTAGCTTTGCCATTCTCACTTGGATATGTTTATGTTAAGTTCCAAGATACTGAATTTTTCCAATCTTCTGCCTCTTTTAGGTTAATTCCTCCCCCTGCTGTTCTTAATTTACAAAAAGTGGATCGAGATACTCAAGTGCAGGGACTCGTCGCGAAGCATACTGAGGGACTCAATAGTCAAGAACTTCGTGCGAGTGTCATACAGAAAATCTCCGATGATCCTGAATCCAAATCAATCATGCTTGCTCCCTATTTACGGGACGGTATGCCAGTGGGAATATCAGCGACTGTTTCTTATTCGATTTCAGTTACTCCACCATCAGACGGTCGCCCTCGTTTTATAATATCCTCAACCTCTAGAAGCCCGAAGGGCGCAATGTTAATTGCTGACATCGTACAGTCTGAATATGAAAAAATCCATAAGAGCCGGAAGAGCCAGCAGGTTGAATCAGTACGAAACTTGTTAGAGAATCTACTCAAACAAAGTATGTTAAAAGAGCAAAGTCTTGGTGATGAAATGGCTACCTATAAGAAAGAAAAGAACCTGCCTTTTATTGAGGATGAGAAAAAAAACAGTTCTGTAAGGAAAGGCCAATATTCTTCTGAGATAACCAATTCGAAGCTTGGGCAAATAAAAATTGATTCATTACTTAGGCAAGTTCTTCAAATTCAGGCTAGGATTGGAACTCGTGCAAATTCAAGCAAATCTTCGGATATTGATAACGATATCGCGGTAATTAAAGATTTCTTTGAAATTGATGCAATTGAGAGCTTTGGTAATGTACCAGCACTCCGAAAAACTTTGTATGATTTAGAAAAAACTCGCCAAAGATATGAAGAGGGCAACCCTGGTTACTTAGAGAGGCACCCTAAAATGTTGGAAAATGCGAGAAGTGTACAAGAAGTCAAAAACTCTCTCATTGCTGAGGTAACTGCATCCATTGAAGATCTTAAGGACAAGAGAATACAATTAATTGCCCAAGAAAGGGAATTTCAGCAGGCAATGGGAAAAGTGCAACAACAATCAATGCAACTTAGTGAAATCGAGGAATGGCTTGTAAATAAAGGGAGAGAGTTAGCTGTAGTTCGAACAAGTACAGATCAAATTCAGAGAAGACTCAATGAAGTGCGAATTGAACAGGCACTTCCGTCAGAACAGGAAGAACCCCTCCACAAAGAACAATTTGCATACCTACCAGGCGCTCCATTTACTCCTAATAAAGCAAATATAAGAAACACCGGACTTTATATCTTTTTTGGACTATTTGTACTGATCCCTGTATGCCTAGAATTCGTTGATAATCGGGTCAAGTCCCCATTTGATGTTGAGGTTTTTATCGGGAAAGACCTTATTGCAGGAATTCCAAAAATATCCGATGTAGAGGAGATTCAGCGACCGTTGATTGTAGGAAATGACTTAGATGATGGATTAACGGAATCATTTCGCAGTATGTATAGTAAAATACAGATGAATTCAGTTACTGATTATCCCAAAAGTATTCTAATCACTTCTGCAATTCCTAGTGAGGGAAAGAGCCTGATTTCTGCAAATCTTGCATACAGTTGTGCGAATCACGGTAGAAAAACGATTTTAATAGATTTTGATTTAAGGCGACCCGGTTTGCATAAGTTTTGTGATCTAGAAAATAAACAAGGTTTAGTTACCCTCATAAACGAAGCATCATCAAGTCCAGACACAATAGATTCCTCTATTAAGAGTACAGCACACGAGATTCATCCTAATTTATATATATTGCCCTCGGGAGGAAAAACTCGAGCTGCAACAGAAATGTTAGAGCAGAAGGAATTTGATATTGTACTTGCCGCGTTAAGGAGAGAATTTGATGTGATTATTGTTGATAGCCCTCCTATTGGATTATTTCCTGATTCCTTGGCAATTGCCCGCAAAGTAGATGAGGTTCTTTTTGTAACTCGGTATGGAAAGGTTTCAAGAAAAGTAGCAAAGAATTTGGTGGAAAACCTAGAAGAAACTGGAGTGAATGTATTGGGAGTAGTTTTAAACGATTTACCCCAGAAGAAGACTCCGGGTTATTATTATTCTGGTTATTATGGGTACGGATACTTTCGTTACAAGTACTACAATAAATACTATGGTAAAGACACAGGCGAAGAAGTTTCATTTAAGAAAAAAAGTTAACATCACTTCTTCTTAGTTTTATATACATTACAACCTAGATTTTTTAATAAAACTGTTAATGAAATAATGGTAAACCAAAAACAATTCGAGTATAAAACGGTTTCAATATCTCCGGTTGGGATTAGAATTAAGGGAGACGATATAAGTGAAAAGCTAGCTGATTTACTGAATAATAGGAGTAATGAATTAGCGAAAGAGAGATGGCGCCTGTTATCAATTTTACCTTCTTTAAAAAGTGAAGGTGCTGTGGCTAAACTTCTCGTTACTTTTGAAAGAACGGTAGAGTAAGAATTTTCGAATTATAAATACTCAATATTCACCACGTTAATATCGTTTGTTGTTACCACAAAGAAGTCTCTATTTTTTTTACAAAATTTAAATTCGAGAGAACTTGCACCCCATTTCGATTCTACGATATCTTCCCATTTGTATAGTCTTCTTTCCCAATTTTGCCCTAATTCTTTATTTTGTGCTAGAACTAAGTATTTAAAACCAACCAAGTTATTGAACTGACTATTGGGTAATCCAGTTTTTACTTGTAATAAAAGATTACTTTCAAGCGAATTAAGCCTGTCTTTGGCGCTCGATTCAAGTTCTTCCTGATAATGTACCTGCTTAAGCTTTATATGCTCAGCTTGGCGACTGAATTGTTGATCAGGGTCCCATTGTTCTTTGCATGAACTGACTGACAGGGTTATAGATAGTAAAATAATATAGTTTGGATTCATCGATAAGTTTATTAAATGGCACTGAAGTTGCTTATTGTATTTGTTGAAACTACCCCATTTATCATTCGCGCATCTGATTGAGCGTCAAGCCTCGACTCTTTCTGCGTCCTTAGTTTTACCGGAACCTAATTCAGATAATTTCTGCATGCGACTATCTAGGTTCCCCAATGAAGGCACAGAAACTATTTTAGATATTCACACAGTAGGCACACGAGTTTTTGTTACAGTTACGAGATTTTTAAATTCACTTCGAGAGCGAATCACAACTTTTACAGATGAAAATTGTCAAGATTCTCACTTACTTGCTGTTGATATTTCTATTTCTGAAATCAGCGAGACAGACCCAATCATCAGAGAAATTCTATCCAATCAAATATTCGATTTAAAAAGTGATTTAAATCAGGAAATCAAAGACAATCATTTCTTCTTATTCTTTACTGATTCACAAAATTGTGTATCTGCAGCAATTTCGAATCCGTTTCAAAAATTAAATGAACAATGGGTTCGACTGATTAACCGTTCATACGGCACTGAATTAAAAGCTCCGCGTCGAGATATGCAAAAGCTTCATTTCTCATTATGAGTCCGATAGGTTCAAGTAATCAAAACAAGAAAATTTCGCTGCCTAAGTTGCTACCTAACATTTTCACCACTATTGGACTATGTTCTGGTTTGACGGGAATTCGTTTTGCACTGGATGGTAATTGGCAGAATGCAGTCTTTTGTATACTCGTTGCTGCATGCTTTGATATGATTGATGGCTTATCTGCAAGACTACTGAAAGCATTTTCCCCTTTTGGTGCAGAACTTGATAGTCTTGCGGATACAATTAGCTTTGGTGTATCTCCGGCAATTATAACTTTTCTTTGGATTCGCGAACCTATTATATCAACAGATCAAGAATTTTTATTGGAATGGTATTGGATTCCATTTTTGTTTTATTCTGCATGCAATGCCTTCAGACTTGCTCGATTCAATGTCATGCATATGGGACAAACGGCCGAAAAAGAAAGTAAAAGCTACTTTTTAGGCGTACCTGCACCTGCCGCAGCGGGACTCGTTTTAATGCCACTTGGCCTCGATTTTATTTTTGCTCGCTTTGATGTTAGTTTTACAACCTCTTCTTATCCAGTATTGATAATTTGTTGGGTCTTTTTAATTTCTTCTTTAATGATATCAAGGCTTCCTACTTTTTCATTTAGGAATGTGAGATTCAATGTTGCTTCCAATAAAGCACTCTTAGTACTTCTTGCGGTGTGCTTAGGAGTTTCTATCTTTATGAAAGAGACATGGATTTTCTTATTCTCTGTCGGAGTGCTTTATTTTCTAAGTATTCCCATCGCTAGTATTGCTTCGAGAAAAGATAATATTTGAATTCAAGCGATCTTTTCAATCATTCTAATTGCTTCCGAATGATTGTTGTCCAAATCAAGCACGATTTTAAAGTGCATTTTTGCTTTTGAAGTATTTTTTAAGTTACATTCAATTTTACCCAATTCGAAGTGAGATTCGCAGTGTTCCCAGTTATTATGACATGCTTTGGTAAACATCCTTTGAGCATCCTCGATTCGATTTTCTTTGATGAAATGTAAGCCTAGCTCAAAATAAGATTCGAAATAATCAGGGTTTAATTTTATCGCAGCCGTAAGTATTTCTTCTTCCTTTTGGTGTATTTTTAATAATTTATTAATTTGGTAATTTCTAATAATAATTTTCGATCGTAATTTTTTTTTCTTAAACGCATTTTTCAAATGTTTTCTAGCAAGAAAGAAGTTAGAGGCTTCGCAGTAAAGATTAGATATAGTGTATTCATGTTGTTCTTCTAGAACGACAATTTCAGATGCAGTTTTAAGGTGTTTTATTGCTCTTTTGTGCTCTTTTTTTAAGGAGCAAATTTCTGCAATGTGCAGCAGGCAATTACTTTTTTTGACATCTAGGCTTAAAGCTTCAAGAAAGTATTTTTCTGCTTCGGCTGGTTTTTTGTAATGCAGATTTATTATCGCAAGTTGATAGGCAGATTTACCTTTCGTTTCCTTATATCTATGAGCTTTTCTAAAGTTCGTAGAAGCTATTTTGATTTGTTTTCTAGAATGGTTCAATTTTCCAAGGTAATACCAAGGCACTCCGGAACTAGATTTGATTTTTGTTGCAGAATCAAAAAGCTTTTCAGCTTTTTGCAGATTTGTTTTAGAAATCGAATCTCTCTCGTGGTCATTTCCCGTAGTTTGCTCCATATAAATCCTTGCTAGGTCGATTATAGGTTTTATGTCATTGGGTAATAACTCAATGGATATTTCGAGCAAAAGTATTTTTCTTCTTATTTCAGTTTCATCATTCAATAATTGTGAAAGTGAATAGTGAGATTCTCCATCCAAAGGGCAAAGATCAACAAGCTTTTCAAGGTAGGGAATCGCTTGATTTTCTTTTCTAGATTGAACTAATGTTTTATGTGCTAATTTATAAAATCTGACCTCATTAGAATCGCATTGGATTGCTTTATCAATAAAGACAATCGCTTCCTCGTAATTTTGGGTTTCAAAATATAGCTTCGCCTGTAAAAAATAAAAAGATGAAACATTGCTAGTATTAGAAAGTGCATTAGTAATGATCATCTGTGCCTCACTAAAGCTTTTCTTTTTTACTAGAATTTCACAAAGTTTTACAATGGATGGTAAATGTTGCGGATCATTTTTAATTGCAACTTTTAAATGATAAATTGCTTTTTTTTCAATACTGTCCAAGTCAAGTTTTTCTTTTATTTGCTTTGTTGGTTTTCTCGTTCCCTCGGATACTTTTTTTACTCTTTGGTTGAGGATCTTTTTCTAATGCGTTTCTTGCATCCTTATTCATTAATAATATTGCTAAACTATAATGTGCTTTGGGGAACTTAGGGTCTAGTTTAATTGCCTGTTCAAAATTATATAATGCAGTGGTATATTCCTTTTTTTCATAGAGGAGGATACCTAAACGGTAAAAAGCTTTCGCAAATTTAGGATCAATTCTAATCGCATGCTTAAAGTGTTTTTCGGCCTCATCTAATTTTGGTTCTTTCAGTAGTGTACCATCATTTGATAGTCGCTCTCCAGTTGTCAGTAGTTTTGCAAACCAATAATGTGAGTCTGCCATATCAGACTTTATTTCAATTGCTGTTTCGTAATTCCTGACAGCTTGGTCATGCTCAGATGGACTCTTCAGAATTCTTGCCAAATTGAAATAAGCATCCACATAATTCTGATCTACGTCTGTGGCTTTTTGAAAGTGAATTTTTGCTTCATTGATATCACCGTTTTTTTCTGAGTGGTGTGCTAATTCATAAAAGGCAACTGCATACTCGGGATTGATTTCTAGAGCCTTAAAGAAGTGTTTCTTTGCGAGGGTAGGGTCATCATCTTCTCTCAATAGCATTGCTAGATGGAAATGTGCCTCTGAATGAAGAGGATCAAATAAGACCGCTTTTTTGAGATTTTCTTCCGCTTTTTTCAATTCACCAGACTCGCTCAGTATAACTCCGAGTCGAAAATGTGACAGTGCATTTTCTTGGTGAAATTTGAGCGATAAATTATAATGAGATTTCGCTTTTTCAATATCTTTGGCTTCCTCATAAACATAGGCAATTAGATAATGTGCTTTTGAATATTCGGGATTGATGTTGAGAGTTTTTGTTAAATGCTCTTTTGCTTTTATGAAGTCTTTTTCAGTACAAAGAATTTTTGCCAAATTGTAATGCGCTTTCGCATGATCCTTATTAAGTTTAATAACAGCATTAAAGTGTAGTTTTGCTTCTGAAAGATTTGTTCTGTCTATGATTGTCCCTTCTTTATTAGTTGCAACGCCTCCGGATAGTAATTTCCCCATGGAGTAGTGTGCTTCTACATATTTTTCATCAATATCCAATGCTGTTTCGTAGTTTTTTCTAGCATCTTCATAATCGTCTGCATTGGTCAATAAAGTGGCTTTGTGGTAATAAGCCGGTGCATAGTTTTGATTAATTTCGGTAACCTTATCAAAGTTGTTTTTAGCTTCTTCAATGTCTTTAATCTGAATTAATAATAATGCATAATTAAAATATGCATAAGCATAGTTCGGGTTAATTTCCAGTGAGTTTAGAAAGTGATTACGGGCATTTTCATGATCTCCATCCGCAGTCAGGGCAATTGCTAATTCGCATTGGGCTTCTGCAAAATCGTTATTAATGCTAACTGACTTCTTTAAGTTCTTTACAGATTCTTTAATCTCACCTTGTTCCTTGAGGAGCATACCCAGTTCGTAGTATGCTTCGGCGAACTCTGGATTTAGTGCAATTGCTTTTTCTAAGTGGATTTTGGCATTCATAGCTGTGGGTTCCAATACTATTTACTGGTCATTACCCATACTCCGTCCCAATCCCCCTTAGGTGGATTTTTTTTCATATGATCGCATCGGTCTAAATATAATTGGGCTGCCTTATCTTGCGGATTAATTTTTTGAACATTCTTAAATAATTTAATTGCTTGATCCCATTTCCCTTCGTTCCATGATCGGTATCCGTCATTAAAAATACCGAGTGCGTCGACCAAGTTTGGGTAGGAGTTTTCATTATGAAAATCAAGCACCTCATAGATTCCAACTGGTTCTGTTTTACCTTTTACAATAACATAGTCTACCGGGCGGGTCCGATATGTTGCCTTCACTGCTTTATGGGTATATTCGCTAATTAAGATATGCGCGCCATATTGCTTACAGGCACTTTCAATTCTGGCAGCGAGGTTCACCCCATCTCCAATAACAGTGTAGTCCATTCTTTTAGGCGACCCAATATTACCCGAAACTATGGAGTCGGTGTTTATCCCCATCCCATGATCTATGGGCATTTTGCCCTCTGATGCCCGCTTATCATTAAAGACATTTAAATCTGTCATCATTCGAATAGCAGCTCGAACTGCTCGATCTGGGTCATCATCGTGGGCAACAGGCGTCCCAAAGATACACATCATCGCATCTCCAATGAATTTATCCAACATCCCTCCCTCGTCTGTGATGCAGTCCACCATGATTGTGAAGTAATCATTGAGTAGCTTTACCGTACCCTGTGCTCCGAGTTCCTCTGTAATTGTAGTAAAACTTCTCACATCAGAAAATAGTACTGTTCCAACGCTTTGTTTACCCCCCATTATATCATCTCCATCCCCAGCTGCCATAAGCTGATCAGCTAATTCTGGATCCATATACCTCGACATAGTAGACTTCATTCTTTTTTCGGAACTAATGTCTTCGATCATTAACATTGTGCCTAAGTTCTCATTTTTTTGTCCGAGTAGTGGCATTAAGGAAATATTTACCGATAGTTTTTCTCCTTCGATAGATAATTCTGCATCCAAAAACTCTTCCTGTTCTTCCACTAATTCTAATTTTTTAAGCAACCAATCATTAGGACCCTCAAAAAATTCCTTTACTGGTTTTTCTAATATTTCTGATAAAATGGGGACTTTCAGAATTCGTAAACCGGCACTGTTACAAGTTTTGATTACTCCATGTTCATCTAAAGTTAACACCGCATCGTGCATACTTGAAAGGATACTCTCCGAGTAATTTTTTTGATTTTGGACATCATCGAAAAGCTTTGCATTCTCAATTCCCATCGATATCTGCGAAGTAAAAGCACCTAGTCGTTTTTCATCTTCAGAATTAAATGCCCCTCCTCTTTTATTGAGAACCTGGCTGACTCCAATCGTTTTACCCTCTTTATTGAGGACGGGCATGCAGAGGATAGACCGTGTGAAAAAGCCTGTCTGTTTGTCAAAACTTGGATTAAAGCGTAAGTCCGCGTATGCGTGGGGAATATTAACTGGCTTTGCGGATGTAAAAACAGTACCAGCAATACCTAAATGATTGGGGAATTTAATAACAGACTTTTCATCAAGACCTTCTCCCACCTCAGTATATAATTCATTTGTTTTCTCATCGTTAATAAACAAAGTTGCTCTTTCGCAATCGAGCATCGTTGAAATAGTGGTGATGATTTTTTGGAGTAGGGGGGTGAGCTCCAATTCAGAGGAAACCTGAGATACTACATCTAGAAATTCCAATTCCTGCTTTCGAGCTGCTTCGATTTGCTCAACTATAATGTTTCCTTGAATTGCAATTGCAGCCTGTTCGGTCATCGCCTCAAGCAGGTCGAGGTCATCCTGTTCAAATTCTCCGTCAATTTTATTTAAAATCTGGGAAACACCAATTTCTTCCCCTGAAACAGTTCGGAGTGGAGCACAAAGAATACTTTTGGTTCGAAACCCTGTTCTTACATCAACCGCTTTGTTAAATCGGTCATCTTTATAAGCATCATGTATGATTGCACCTTTATTTTGTGTAAAAACCCATCCAGCGACGCCTTTTGTATTGAGAATTCTGATCTCTCTGCGAAAACTGCCTTGCGCAATTCTTGAATACAGTTCCCCAGTGGCAGCATCATTTAAAAAAATTGTACCTCTCTCTGCACCAATCGTCGAAGTGGTTATTTTGACAAGCGTTTCGAGAGCTTCGTCCAAGCTTTTTGTTTTGGCCAGGTCAGTGGTGACCTGCAGAAGCATGTCAGAAAATCTGGCTGTCCTTTTTGACTTTGGATGTGATTTTTTCTCTGTATTTTGATCTTTATCTTGCATTGGTATCCTCTAATTCAGCCCGTAGTTCAATGATTGTTGCCTGCAGATCTTTAAACTCCATTGTTTTGATTTGGTTTTTTTTCTGCAAACTTTGTTCATGTAAATTCTTTTTTAAATCAATCTCATCTCTCAATGCATTTACCATGCTTTTAAAATGATTGATTTCTCGTTGTTGTGTCGAGACAGCTTTTTGTATGGCATCTTCTTTACTTATTTCTAATTTTTCTATTTCGCATCTTAGTGAAGTTACATTTTCTCTCAATTGTTTAATTTCACTTGCTGCTAATGCGATACTTCTTTGTTTTTTATCTTCTTTCCTTTGCCTGAATTCGTCCATTTGGGTTCGTAAAGATAAGATAGATAACTTTAGAATCTCATTTTCTTTGTAAGTAGAAAAAACTGCTTTCTGTAAAGATTCTTCTTTTTCTATGCCCTTGAGATCTAATTCTTCTCTTAGTTGCGAAATATTAAGTTTCAAAAGTTTAATTTCACTTTCTTTGGAAGCAACTGCCTGCTGTATAGCATCCTGTTTGTCGAAAGTCAGTTTATCAATTTTGTCTCTGCCTAGTGAAACGCTTTCTCTTAGCGTCTTTAATTCAATGGAAAATGTAGCTTCTACTTTTTGAACAATTTCGATTTCGTTGTGTTGTGCGTTTTCAAGTTCAAACCTTAAGTTTTTAATTGTATTTCTAAGGGAACTGATTTCAGTTTCGGATCTTGACAGGTTTCTCTGAATTTTATCCTCCGTGCGAGATTTTGATAATTCTAGTTGGTCGCGTAAGTTTTGTAAGGAATTCTTTAATTGGTTAATCTCGTTAAGAGAACTTGAGTAGGCATTCTGTACATTTTCTTCTTCTTTAATTTGTGCCCTATCTAGTTCATCACGCAAAGAAGAACTTAATTCCTTGAGGGAGCGAATGTCGTTTTCTTTTGTAGCAATGGCTCGTTGTACATCTGCTGCTGTATCTAACTGTGCTTTCTCCAGTTGATTTCTTAGAGTGACTAAAGAACCTTTTAATTGATTAATTTCTTTGTTAGACAATGAGACTGCTTCTTGGACTGATTGTTCCTTTTCAATAGTGCTCTTTTCTAGTTCCTCTCTTAGTTCTGAAACGGTGCTTTGAAGTGACCTTGTTAAAATATTTGCCTCCGCAGTAGCTTTCTGAACTTTATCCTCCTCCCTTGCTTTAGAATTTTCTAAATTATTACGAACCATTGATAAAGAATTTTTTAATTGTTGAATTTCGCTCTGTGCAGTGGAAACAGCAAGTTGCACAGATTCGTCTTTTTCAATTATTACTCTTTCTAGTTCTACTCTAATTTCCGAAATCGTTCTTTTTAATGAGCTTATCTCTTTTTGGGCAGTGGCACTTGCTTTTTGAATTCGATCCTCTTCTCTTGCTTTTGAAAGCTCTAGGTTGTCACGGGATAAAGAAAGAGATGCCTTTAGCTGTCGAATTTCATCCTGTCCAAGTGCTACCGCTTTTTGAACATTGATTGCTTCTTTAGAAAGTGTATTTTCCAGTTCTACCCGTAGGTGTTGGATTGTTGATTTGAGTGAATTGATTTCTCTGGAATTGGAACTGTTTATTTTTTGAACTTTTTCATCTTGTTCGTTTTGGTGTCTTTCCAATTTTTCTCTGGCTAACAAGAGTGTTGCTTTTAGTGAAGCGACTTCAGAAATATTAGTTGAATTAATTTTTTGTATTGCATCAAGTTTACGGTTTTCTGCTCCCTCCACCTCCATGCGCAAGGCCTTAATTGTTTTCTTCAGGTCATTGATCTCATTGAGTGAAGAAGAGCGAGTTTTTTGGAGCTTTTCTTCATTATCTGATTGGATGGACTCGATTTTTTCTCGCAGTGACTGTGACGATTTTTGCAATTGTTGAATTTCTTGCTGAGCGCTCCGTTTGGCTTTTTGTTCAATATCACTTTTTTCTGCCTCTGATTGGTCTAATGCATGACGAATTTCCAAAAGGCTTTTCTTTAGTCCTAGGTTTAATTGATTTTCCTGACCAATTGCTTTTTGTATGGTTTCTTCTGATTTTGAACGGGTAATTTCAAGTTCTAACCTTAAGTTTTTAATTACTTCTTTTAGCTGGTTTTCATTTTGAATGTTGGATGATCGAATCGATTGTTTTTCATCCTCTGCTACGCCAGCAATTTTTTCATTTTCATCTCTTTGCTTTTCGATAATCTGCTTTAAATCTTTGATTTCTTTTGAAAACTCTAAAGTATTGGATTGTAATACGGAAAGTTGTTCATCAGATGCCCTTTCTAACTCAGTTCTAAGATTTAAAATCGTTTGTTTAAGAAAACGATTTTCCTGAGTGAGTAATCCAGCCTCTTCTTGAGATAATTGAGACATAATGGACTTTTAGCACATAGATTAGAGGACAAATTTGCAAACAATAAGATTTAAGAAATTAATTTTGCTTGCAAAGATATCATCAAAGATTTTGCTTAATTTTTCTAATCTTATCCATTACCCCGATAAATGAAACATTTATACATTGCCAATTCGGTGCTATTAATTTTGACCGTTGCATCATGTTCGGAACATGACGATGGCCAAGCACATCCCTCTGATACAACTACACCTGAGGCGGGCGAAATCAAGGATTTCGAGGAGGGGGTTAGTATAGACCGTTCAAGACTCGATGAATTAGATTTCGAAAGTCTGTTGAGTCAGGATAGTAATGTAGTCGCAATCGATGTTGCAGGTGCTTCTGATTTCACTACTGATAAGGATCATTCAGAAGTGAAAAGCGAGCCCATTCCAATAGGTGCTAAAATGACCAAAGAATTAGAGGCAGAAACTGCTTTGAAAAACTTGGAGGTACATTCAATCCAGCGACAAAAATCAATCGAAGATTTAAGAAAGATTAATAACAACAAGGACCAAACTATAGCTGCTCTTTCGCAGTTAAACGATGAGTTAATTTCTGAAATTAAAAGGATTAAAGGGGATCTCTATCGGGATAGTAATACCGATGATCTCAGTAAAGGTCCTAGCACTCAATTAGATTCGTTAAAGTCAGAGGTAAAGAAACTTAAAAATAATTTAGCATTAAAATCAGAAGAATTAAAAAGTTTAAGATACCGAAATGACTCTCTTGAGGGAAGAATTAGCGACTTAGAATTATCACCCACCACTAATAAATCTGAATTACTTCCCACATTTTCTTCAATTAATTCCTACCCCTCGAGAAATATTAATCCGATTAGTCAAAAAAGAACCGGTCAATGTAAGTTGCGATTTGAGGCAGTAGTCACCGCATTAAATGGGAAAAGTAAAGAAGCTTTCTATACGGAATTTTTTATCTTACCGATCAGTTTAGAAAATATTATGAGGAAAGGGGGGATTGAATTAGCAAACTACTCCGGTATCGATACTTACGCTGAGCTTTGGGCACGTTCCAGAAAAAATGCATTCCTATTTCCTGATGTACATAAAAAAATCAGGTCATTATTGCTAAATTTTGAAGATAGAGGAGAGGGTAAAAGAGTACGTACTGATGTGGATGGATCGGCTATGCTAGATGGTCTGCCAGCAGGAAAATATTTTGTGATTGGCACTGCATCCTTAGGAAAGGTAGGAGTGACTTGGAGTGTCCCAGTCAGCTTGAATACTGGCAATAATAAGATCTCTCTTACTTTGGCAAATTGTTCTTGGAGTCTATAAACTGAATTATTTTTTAGGTTTGCCAAAAAGTGAACAAACCTATCTTTTAAAGTTTATTAAGTTTTCTAATTCTTAAAATACCACCTCATATTATGGCACCAGAACAATCATCTGACCAAAGTAAGTTGCAGTTAAGCATGCAACAAAAAATAAGTATTCTTTTATCTTTCGCGAAAGATAAAGTCATTGAACAGATTCAGTGCGTTTGGTTCATCATTATGTATCTGGTAGTCTTTCAAATACTGGTACTGGGTTTACCAATTGTGTACTCACTAATGATTGCCGTCGGTATTCTCATTGTGATTGTCGGATTAGCCTTTTTTATGGAGGGCTTAAGACTTGGCTTAATGCCATTAGGCGAGACATTAGGTTCTACTTTACCGAGGAAGAAAATACTCGGTATTCCTTGCTTGCCTGCTAGTTTGGCTTTCGGTTTTGTTTTGGGAGCTTTTGCAACTTTTGCCGAACCAGCGATTGGAGTACTTCGAGCAGCAGGATCTGGGGTTGACCCAACTGCTGCACCATTACTTTGGACAATACTTAACACAGGAGCAGCCATGCTCGTTAATTGTGTGGGTGTTGGTGTGGGTATTGCAGTATTACTTGGTGTTTTGAGGTTTTACAAAGGGTGGTCATTGAAGCCCTTTATTTATGTAGGGGTTGTTGTTTTATCCTGTATTACTCTCTACATGCAGTTTTCCGATGATAGGTTAAGGCATGTACTTGGACTTGCTTGGGATTGTGGAGCAGTTACAACAGGCCCTGTTACAGTACCCCTTGTTTTGGCTCTTGGGATTGGTGTTTGCCGTATCGTTTCAACTGGAGGCTCAAGCAACACTGGTTTTGGCGTCGTTACACTCGCTTCCCTTTTCCCAATTTTGGCAGTGATGTGTTACGCTTTGTTTCTTTTCAACGGAGACAATTACTACATGGCTAAGCACTCAAAGGCTGATTGGCATATCAATGCCGGCGAGTACGGTAAAAACTACCCAAAGGACCTTCAGCAATATGGGGATATTGTTGCTGCTGAAAGATTAGCCGCTTCAGGTGCCATTGATGAGACCGAATTATTTTGGTCTCTTTCAAGTGCGGAGAGGGAATCAGTTGATAAATATCTTCAAGAATTTCATAAATTACCAGAAGGCTATGCTTTAAAGACAAGAATAACGGAGGGTAAAATTGTACCCAACTCAATTGGGGGGGATAATGATGATTCCCGCGAGAATGTTGAGGTTCAGGGAGCCAAGACTTATGTGGTAAGAGAAGGATTTAAGGCACCGGACGGCGTTTGGGATGAGGATGCTGATATTGCGACTGCATTTACTAATAAATTTGATTTCTTCCCAAATACTTTTAAGCCCGAAGAAGATAAAAACGGAAACGGGATATTAGATGCAGGTGAAGATTTTTACAGTGTCAAGGAGAGTGGAGTGATAGATTACACTAAGAAAAACGGCGAGCTTGATGGCCCTGATCAAGATAGGGGAGCATTGGAAGGAGCTGTATGGGCAATTGTTCCATTGTGTTCGATTCTTTTACTTGTATTAATGGGTGGACTAAGGCAAAAACCTAAACATTTAGATGAGTTATTTATCGGTATCGCATGTGCTGTTATTGGTATGTGTTTATTCAATCTTGGTATCGCACTTGGATTAACACCCCTTGGAGAACAGTTGGGTGGAAATGTTGTATCTAGTTTTACCTCTATACAACCATGGCAAAGCGAAGGTTTTGTAGAACCTCTCTTCAAAACGTCGACTGCCGGAAAATGCTTAGCGATCCTTTTCGGTTTTATTCTAGGGTATGGTGCAACACTTGCAGAACCAGCACTTAATGCATTAGGTTCAACCGTAGAAAAAATAACCGTGGGAGCGTTTAAGAAGAATCTGCTGATGCAAGCAGTTGCAACAGGGGTTGCTCTTGGTATTGCCACTGGTGTTGCTAAGATTGCTTTTAATTTAGAACTTTGGTATTTATTAATACCGCCTTACGCATTTCTCCTCGTCCTTACATATTTCTCAAGTGAAGATTTTGTAAATTTTGGTTGGGATAGTGCAGGGGTAACTACAGGACCAATTACAGTTCCGCTTGTACTCGCAATGGGATTAGGCATCGGTGCTAAAACAGGTGCAATTGACGGATTTGGTGTTCTTTCATTAGCATCTGTTGGACCAATCATAACAGTTCTAACTGTAGGACTATTAGTGAAGAAAAAGCCGAGCGCATCTGAGAGTATTGAAAATTCAATGGAGACTGCATAATATGAGCGAACTTACAATTAGCAATAGTGTGTCTTTATTGACACTAATCTTACCAAAAGAATCCGTAGGGCATGTTTCCAAGGCAATCTCGGAAGCAGGTGCAAAAGGGATTGTTCAAATTAGTGCAAGAGGTTCCGTTTTAAACGAAGGCGGTTTTTTGCAGAAAATGTTCCCTCCCCCTGCACCTGAGCAGCAGTTGCTACAAGCTTTGGTTCCAAACTCAAAGATTGAGGAGATCTCAGACAAAGCAATTGAAGTTGGTAATCTTGATAAAGTAGGGGGTGGTGCAGTATTTACAATCTCATGTAATGATGCTCATTTTTCAAAGAATTTCCCTACGAATATAGGAGATTCTGAAAGTAACGACACCAATACTTCCTCCGGTAACTTGGAGGCAATTTGTTGTATTTGTGAAATAGGTGTTGCAGATGATATTGCAAAGGCGGCACTACAAAACGGTGCTCCTGGTCCTACTGTTACCTTTGGTGAAGGAGGAGGAGTTAGAGATAAAATTCCTATTTTACGAATTACAAAAGGTCCAGAAAAGGAATTCGTATGGTGCGTAGTCGACAAATCTGATTCAGACGCAATTTTTGCCGATATGGCTAGAGCAGGGCGAATTACAGAACCTGGTAGAGGCTTTATGTATTCGATTCCTGTTAGTTCTGGACTGATCAATGTCTCCAGTACGGTTTCATCTTCTGCACATGGAGCAAACATGGAACAAATTATCGCAGCACTCGATGACCTTAAGGGTGATAAAGATTGGAGGCAGTCGATTGATGCTCAAAAGGGTAAAACTCTTAAAACCACTTATTTAGAAAATTTAGTTGGTATTTATTGTATAATTCCGAGAGATAATTACTCAGAAGTGTATGATGCAGTTCTCGCTTCTGGTGCTCCTGGTGTGAGCACGAATTTTGGCGTGATGGTAGATTCTGATAGTGACCAACAACAAAATGAAGAATGGGCACTAGTTTATACTTCAGTTGGCCCAAATAGTGTTGATGGATTAAGAACTACTGTGGAAGAAAAGATTGAATCACTTGGCATCGACAGGTTCGCATTTTATACTTTACCAATACCGAGAGCTTTGACCTACCTGGGTGGTTGATTAATTTGCATTCAACATCTGTATCCTAATCAAGCTCCAATCGTTCATTTTTTTAATAACGGTTTTGGAGTCAATACCTAGTTTTTTCAGTGTTGCTTTAAAGTACTGATCCAACTCTGAGCATTCTTTACTGAGTATTCCGGATAATATCAGCACCCCATCGTTATTAATTAATGTAATCAAGGTTTCTGCATTTTTTTGTAGAATATCAGCTTGAATATTTGCGACTACAAAGTTGTATCTTTTATTTCCTGTTACTGTATCTAAATCGGCCGTTTTAAAATTAACCTTGTTGTTATCATTCATTTCCGCGTTTTCTTGTGAGACTTTAATTGCAAGCGGATCATTATCAATAGCAAGAATTTCTTCAAAACCTAGAATACTGGCTGTTAATGCAAGTATACCGGACCCGCATCCGACATCCAAAAAATTATGTTTCAAATGATTTGGAATTTTCTCGTTTAATTCTACAATTTCTTCCAGGCACAATTTTGTAGTCTCATGATTCCCTGTACCAAAGGCCATACCTGGATCAAGGAATAACCTAAAGTTATCCTTCGGTATAATATAACTTTTTTTACACCAAATCGGGACCCAATGGAATGTACCAATAGACCATGGATGAAAATGTTTTTTATAGGAGTTGACCCAGTCTTCTTGATCGAGTTCAGAAATCAATAATTCAGGTATCTCTATTATTTCTAATGTATAAAATAATTCTTTTAAGGATTCTTCCGCATCCAACGAATTATCGAAATAACCTTCTAGAAATGAAGTGCTCTTCGAATGGCGGAAATGCAAAACCCAATTGTGTGGCGTAATTTCGTATAGTGCATCCTCTAATTGTTCTACTAAATTTTCCTCAATTGGTAAATGAACTTTGATCATTCTATAAAAGGAATCACCCCAATAGCTAGATCACGTATAACCCATGGCAGTAACATATGCTCCGCTGCGTTTACCTTTTGCTTCACAAGTTCGAGTACATCTCCATTCATTATTCGTACCGGTGCCTGTGCGATTATTTCACCGCCATCAATTTCTTCGTTTACCCAGTGGACTGTACACCCGGTAATTTTAACCTTCTTATTAAATGCCCTCTCGATAGAATTTAATCCTGGAAAACTTGGTAATAAACTTGGGTGGAGGTTAATAATTTTATTTTTAAATTCTGATAAAAATTTCGGTTTCAAAATCCTCATAAATCCTGCGAGCACAATTAAATCAGGATTTAATTCTTGGATTGAATGGATCCATCTATCTTCTTCTGTCACGCTAATTATAGTTTTTTGAATTCCAGGGTCCAAGTACTTGGAGTAAAAATTAAAACTTTTTGCATGTTCTAAAATCATTGCTTCTTTTACGTCGGAGAAGATACCTACAATCTCAGCTTCTCCTAACTGTTGCTCTATTGCAGCTTTCATAATTGCAACTGCATTTGTACCCTCACCTGATCCTAAAATAACAATTCTCATCTAAATCGATTAATCAAAATTTGAAACTATATTATCTATTAGAGACGATGTACTTCTTCCAGGCAAGAAAGATACGAATTCAATTTTTGATTTCACTTCCTTTAAAGCTTCGTGCTCGGCGGTATTAATTTTCGATTCATCATAATCTCCTGCCTTTGCATAGATATCCGGTTTAAGAAGAAGAATCTCATCAACCAGTCTTGTAGAATCAAAAATAGTTACACCCGCAACACATTGAAGACTAGTTAGTAAATAGGCACGATCAATTTCGTTTACAATTGGCCGTTTTGGTCCCTTCAGGTTTTTTATGCTAGAGTCAGAATTAATCGCTACCCATAGGTAATCTCCTAGCTTACTTGCTTCTATTAATGAAAAAACATGACCACTATGTAAGAGGTCAAAGCATCCGTTTGTTAACACAAAAGTTTTCTTTTCTTTCTTTGCCTTATTCCTAAAGCTCACGGCATCTTGTAATGATACCGCCGAATTTTTAATCAGGTTTTTATCCAAAATACAAATTAATCAAATAATCTTTTCGCTTTTTCTAAAAATCCCTCATCTGCTTGAAGATCTTCTTCGCCGGACGCTTTCGCAAAATCAACCAATTTTTCTCTCTGTAATTTAGTTAACTTTTGCGGTACATGAATGATTATTCTAGCATAAAGATCTCCTTTTCGTGAAGGTGATCTTAGATTTGGCATTCCTTTATCTTTAATTCTAAAAGTTTTATTTGCCTGCGTTCCGCCAGGGATTTTAAGAGATACCTTCCCTTCGAGTGTAGGAACTTGGGCAACACCACCCAATGTAGCTAGAGTAAAAGGTATTAATAGATCATGAAATAGATCGTCGTCATCTCGGTCAAATTTTGGATGTTCTTTGATCCTTACATCAACATAAAGGTCACCGGCAGGTCCTCCCATCGAGCCTGCATCTCCTCTTCCTCTCGAGCAAAGTCGATTTCCGTCACTTACTCCGGGTGGTATATTTACCTTCACTTTATCTGGAGATTTTATTCTTCCATCTCCTCTGCATGCCTGGCAGGGGTTTTCAATGGTGACTCCACTTCCGCGACAGGCTGGGCATGTTCTTCTAATGCTTATGAATCCTTGATTGGATGCAACCTGCCCAATCCCTCCACAAGTTGAACACATAGATTTCCCTGATCCGCTCGTGGCTCCTGATCCTGTGCATTCCTTACATGTCGCATGGTGTTGATACTTAATTTCTTTTTCGACACCTTTTGCGGCCTGTTCGAGCGAGATATCAACGCTTACCCTTAAATCTGAACCCCTCGTGCCTTCATTGGCACTAGCGGAGTTGCCACCTCCAAAAAAATCTTCAAATATACTACCAAAACCGCTGTTACCACCACCCGATCCACCTCCAAATGCATCTCGAAAAAGGTCAAATGGATCTACTCCTTGTCCACCACTAGGACCTCCCCGGAATGCATCATGCCCATACTGATCGTACTTTCTTCTTTTATCTGGATCTTTTAAAATTTCGAAAGCAGCAGAAATTTCCTTAAATTTTTCTTCTGACTCTGAGTCCCCGGGGTTTTTATCTGGATGAAACTTAATTGCTAGTTTTCGATATGCTTTTTTAATATCGGCTTCCGTTGAGTTTCGTTCTACGCCGAGAACTTGGTAGTAGTCTTTATCTGACATAAATAAAATTTTAGTTTTCTTCTTTTATTTTTTTTGAAAGAACGACGCTTGCCGGTCTTAAGAGTTTTTCACCTAATTTATATCCGTTTCGAATGGTTTTTATCACAATACCATCTTCCATATCTTCTGATTCTTCATAACTTATTGCTTCATGAAACTTAGCATCAAAGGCCTGGTCCGTTGGCTCTATAATACTCAGCCCGTATTCGCTGAGAATACTTTCTAATTGGTTCGTTGCCATAGCAAAGCCTTCGACATAGCTTTTGGCCTCGTCATGTTTTGATGCTTCAGAAAGACCCATTTTAAAAGAGTCAATTATGGGCAACAAGTCGCCTATAAGTTGAGTGCGTGTTCTTTGTACAGCATCCTCTCGCTCTCTAATTGCTCTTTTTTTAATATTTTCTAAGTCAGCATGAACTCGAAGGTATTTGTTTTGAAGGTCATCCTGTTTGCCGTAAGCTTCTGTCAGTTTAGTTTCTAACCTATCCTGTGATTCTTCATCAGCTTTAGCTGCCGTGCTCTCGTCTGAATGACCGGAGTTATCATCACTGACTTTGTCACTAGTACCATTATCATCTATGTTGTTTTCTTGAGGGTCTTCCATAATTCAAAGTATAATATTAAACCAATCAAAAAATCTTGATTGGGACTTGGGGTCAATTGGAAACAAGCCCGCCTAAGTTATATTCATTTACAAATTGGTCCGTTACTAAGAAAACTGAATCGCTTAAGAGGGTTACATTGCATTCCGATGAAAAAGGGGATAGGACTTGCTCCCCTTTTTTTATTAAATCGGTACCGATCTGAATAGAACCTGAGATTAGGTGAATAATGGAGCAATCTATGTCTGCAACTTTAAGATTTATCATTGTTCCTTTTTTTAAACTGTATTTTTTAATCCTGAAAAATTTGCAGTCGGCCAAGGTTAGAATTCCTTCAGAATTCTGAGTATTGAGTAGAGTAGGATTTATATCATTAAAATTTATACTCTTTAAAGATTCTTCGATATGAAGTGTTCGAGATCTGTTATTCTGGTCAATTCTTCCCCAATCATAGACCCTGTATGTGGTATCTGAGTTTTGTTGAATTTCAAGTATTAAGTTCCCTCCGTCAATTGCATGAATTCGACCACTTTCGACGAGAACGGAGTCGCCTTCTTTAGATTCTATTCTGTGGCATAGGTTTTCCGCATCTTTATTTGCAAGTGCTTTTTTGAAATATTCCTTGTTTGTAGTTTCTTTAAACCCGATAAACAAACCAGCATCTCCCGTAGCATTTGCCACATACCAATTTTCAGTTTTTGGTTCACCATGAAGTGCAGATGCAATACTCTCGGGTGGATGAACTTGTAAGCTGAGTCTTTCATGGCAATCAAGCCATTTTACTAAAATCGGGAACCTTGCCTCTTTTTGCCAAATAGGCCCCATAATTGTATCGCAGTTGTTTGCGATAATCTCCCTTAGTGGCATCCCTTCGTACAAATCGTTTAATGCGATTGATTGTGCTTCATTGCGATCTACAATATCCCATGACTCACCCACTTTATCGGAGTCTAGTTTTATTTCTCTTTTAAAGAAAGTACTAAGCGAGGTTCCCCCCCACGGTCTTTCTTTATAAATAGGTTCAAACTTGATAATAGTCATAGAATTGTATTTTATAAGAATATGTGGTGGATTAAAAATTATGCTAGAATGTTAGCATTGTAGGGAGTTGAATGACTAAAGCAATTATTGAAAAACAAGTTGGCATTAAGAAGGCAACTCCTGAAAAGCAAGCAACCTTAGGTTTTGTTTTTGGTATTATTTCTATTTTGAGTTTTGTTTCACTTTGTGATTACGACCCAGGTAGCTTTCATTCATCACCCCCTACGCAAAACTCACCGTTATTGGGACAAGTTGGATTATCCTTAGCAAGTAATATTCTCGGTATTTTTGGCATTTCTGCATGGTTGTTGCCTTGGCTTTTTGGAACTTTATCCTTTCTTTCGTTTAGAAAAACTCAAAATAAAGAGAAACTGAGCAAATTTGTAACAATTGCATTATCAATTCTTTCAATTTGTATTTTAGCCAATATTCGTGATGTTCAAATTCGCGAAGACGGTAAGAGTAGTCTTTTTAATCCTAACATTTATGTTCATGGCGCTGGAGGTTCTGTTGGTGCCTTCATATATTCAGGTCAACCGATAAGCTCTCAACCGGAGGAGCAGGTTGGCGGATTTTTAAGACTATGGCTGGGTAGTTTAGGGGCAACGATGTTGGCACTTTGTATTCTGTTTTTTTGCCTTTCCATTCACTTCTCTTTCTCACCACTCCAGTTTTTTCTGACTCGTATAAAAATAGGGAAAGAATTTTTGAAACAAAATGGAGCGGAAAGCAGCAAGGAAACTCAAACCAAAGAGCCTAAAGAGAAAAATGTTCCAGATGAGATCGAGGTGTCCAATAAAGAGGACAAAAAGAAAAAATGGAAACTCCCTTGGAGTTCAGATGATGGGGACGAAGATTTGTTATTTGGTGATGTTTCTAAAGAGAATTCCAGTGAGAAATCTCCGGTAAAAGTTAAAGCTGTCAATACTGATTCGGTAAGGAGTGGGCCTGACGAAAAGAAAAGTAACAAAATCGAACCAACTATTTCTCAAGAACCTGAAGCAAAGAAACCCATCGATATACCTATTGAAAAAATTGAACCGATTGTTGATACTACTGGGCAAGATTCGAATTCAGAAACGAATGAAGGTATGGAAGGTTTCAAGGTAGTTAGAGCTGCCAAAACTGAAAAAGCAGGCGATCTATTTCCCGAGAGAAAAGGCGATTATCATTTTCCCCCCATGGAGTTACTAATGGAACCTCCGGAAGAAGAAGCGATTGGAGATGATGATCACATTCTGAAAGCAAAAAGACTTCAAGACACTTTAAGGGAATTCAAAATTGAGGTTGAAATGGGCGAAGTACATACTGGCCCGGTTATAACAAGATACGATTTACATCCTGCCGCTGGTGTACGCGTTGAAAAAATTGCTAATTTGGACAAGAATTTAGCGATGGCATTAAAAGCTGAAAGCGTGCGCATCCTTGCACCCGTGCCCGGGAAGGGTTGCGTTGGCATTGAGGTTCCTAATGCAACACCGATGCCTGTATGTATGAAGGAAATACTGCAGTCAAAAGCTTGGCATGAGGCAGGTGCAGAGATACCCATTGTTTTAGGAAAAGAAGCGAGCGGAAGACCGCTAGTTGCTGATCTTACTAAAATGCCGCATTTGCTTGTCGCTGGCTCAACTGGTTCAGGAAAAACCGTATGTATAAATGCAATAATTGCTTCCTTATGTTACCATTCCAGCCCAGAAGATGTCCGCTTCATCATGGTTGACCCGAAGATAGTCGAAATGAAGGTTTATAATGATTTACCTCATATGTTGATACCTGTTGTAACGGAGCCAAAAAAAGTTCCAGGTGCATTAAAGTGGCTTTTAATCGAAATGGAGAGGCGGTACCAAATCTTTTCCAAAATCGGCGTTCGGAATATTGCTGGATTCAACGCGAAAATACTCAAAGATAAGGCAGAAAAAGAGAAAGCTCAATTATTGGACGCACTAATGACTCCAGAGGAACGTGCGGCACTTAGTTCAATTGAAGTGCCCAGGGATGATGATGCCCTCGAGATACCAGAAAACAAGCTTCCATACATTGTTTGTATAATTGATGAATTGGCAGATTTGATGATGGTTGCTCAGGCTGATGTAGAGACTGGTATTGCCCGCCTTGCACAACTTGCGCGAGCTGCCGGAATCCACCTAATAATAGCTACGCAAAGACCCTCGGTTAATGTCATAACGGGTGTGATCAAGGCAAATTTGCCTAGTCGTATATCCTTTCGAGTTGCTTCTTATCGGGACAGTATGACTATTTTGGACGGCAAGGGTGCAGAGGCTCTGATCGGTAAGGGTGATATGTTATTCATTCCTCCAGGTAGTTCAACCTTTGCGAGAGCGCAGGGTGCTTTTGTGAGTGATGATGAAATTAATGGAATAGTTGATTTTCTTAAAATTAACGGACCTCCACAGATTATAGAAGAAGTCAGGGACCAAATCGATTCAGCCGGAGAAGAGGACGTTCTTGGAGGGAGCGACGATTCTGATGATGATCCAATGACCAAAAAAGCAATTGAGATCATTCGTTCAACGAAGAGAGCATCCACTTCTAATTTACAACGGAAATTAAGTATTGGTTATAATCGAGCGGCACGTATTATGGATGATCTTGAAGACCGGGGATTGGTCGGCCCGGATGTGGCAGGTCAAGGAAGAGAAATTTTAATGGATTTATGAAATCTCAGCTTGCTAATTTGTTAGAAGAAAGAAAAACTAAACTTCTTAAAATTTAATATGGCAATAGGGCAAAAATTAGAAGAGGCAAGAAACCGCAAGGGTATTTCACTCCGAGAGGCATCGGAGAGTACTAAAATTCGGGGTGATTACTTAAGTGCAATGGAAGCAAGTTCTTTCGATATAGACCTCCCCGAAGTGTACTTGCGTGGATTCGTAAAGTTATACGCTCGGTTTCTAGATTTAGATCAAGAATCTATTTTAGCAGATTTGGACTTAGAATTAGGCAAAGTATCTGGCAAAACTGCCAGAAAGTCTCTCGGTTCGATCGCTAATACTGAAGTTTCTGAAAATTCAGATTTTGCTAAATCTACTTCAACTGGAAGTTCTTCACCAAGTAAATACGATTCTAATTTGTCAAAACCAATATTTTTCGCGATTGGTTTGGTAGCAATAGTTCTTTTAATTGTGGGTATACTATATCTTACTTTTTCCGGAGAATCAGAAATATCACCCAAGGGGGCTAATGAAAATTCTACTATTCAGGAAGTGACTGTGAACCCGTTGTCTGTTCCTCTTTTGAAAGAGGGCGAAAATCCATCGGATATCTTTACACTTAAATTAGCCGCTATCGGACCAATTGAATTATTAATTATTGATGACCAAGGGGAGGGCACATTGAGGGATTTTAAAAACTTGGATACTGGTTGGGAGTACCAAATGAAAATTGCGAAATCTTTTCGATGTCATTGTTCAAATCTAGAAAATTTAAGATTTGCAATCGATGACGGAAAAGAAAAACAAATCGATTCAAGTGGTGCCGGCAACTTTAGCTGGAGTCCTTGATTGAATTTAAAGGTCGGTTTGCCTTTAGAAAATATGGTTTGTTACTGTAGTTAAAAAATTACAGAATTAATGGTAACATAATTCGTATTTAATAAAGAGTAGACCATCAAAGTGGACCATTTGTTTGATTAGAGTAGGTCTGGACTAATCATCCATGAATGCTTTCTTTGCAAACCAAAACCATGTATTCCCTTTTGTAATTGCTGAGAATTCAATCTTCGCAAGTGAGTCGTCATTTTTAGTAAGCCGAACGGCAACATCTTTTACGTTTTGATTGTCTATAATGTTGCTGATTGCTTCTCTTGCTATATCGAGATCTTGAGGGCATATGAAGTTTAAGAAAGGCTTTCCCTTCAAAATATCTACAGAATATCCCAGGAAATCTGACCATGCGGAATCATTTCCGTGAAAGATGATTTCTCCGTCTATAATTTCCATTGTTCCTGAAAAGTCAGAATCGGAAGATAGACCATCAAGGGTAAATGTTTTTGTCTCTACTGGTACAGAGCCTTTTTTGGACAGTTTGAAATTTTGGTAGTGCTTGGGTGTTATATCGATTCTTTTCTTAAACGCTCGATGGAAGTAATGAACACTTTCAAATCCACATGCTACGGATACCTGCTTGACGCTTACCTTAGTGGTGGAGAGCATTTTCTTGGCTTGTGAGATTCTAGTTTTGATTAAATCTTCTGTTGGGCTGGTTTTGAACTCCTGCTTGTATAATGATGCAAACCGACTGCTACTGAGGCTAAGTTTTTCAGCCATTTTTTTGATCGTCCATGGAAGATGAAAAGTTTCGTGTACTTCCGATCGCAAGTCCCGTAGTTTTTGGGAGTGGTCTGGCATAGATAATACAAAATCTTGCTTCGAGAAACGAATAATTTTAGTGAGCAATTCGTCAAGCGTGCATGCTACTACTCGATCCCACATCATATCTAGTGCACGACATTCCTTCGATATTTTTTCTAAAAGTGCATCGATAAAATAGGACTGAAGTGGGGAATGAATTTCGTTTGTTTCAAACCCGACTTGATTTACTAAACGTGAGGCATCGGATCCTTTAAATGCAAGCGAATCATAATTCCATTGTTCGCCTTTACTTTTAATGTAATGAGGGAAGCCCGGTGCAATTAAAATACAATCACCTGCGGTTACATCGTGAAGTCCAATTTTAGTTTTAACTAGAACAGGATTTTTGAAAAAGTATAAGGTATACTCTCTTTTTCCCTTTGCTAGATCTATTATATCAGTACTCTTTTGTTTTACGGCGATATCACAGGCAGTAATTCTAATTTTCATAATTTAGTTAAAATGTAAGTTAAAACTTAAACTTATATGCAGGAAGCATAATAAGTCAACTTTCTTAAATTGCCATCATGTGGCAGAGCTTAATCGGAGTAAAATTCTCCTTTAGGATAATTTTTTATTAATTCCGCCTCTCGTCATAGGTGCTGAAATTAATTATATTCACAAATATACTATTGATTATGGGTTGTTGGGAGGTAGATGGATATAGGTAATTTCACTGTATACTAAGATGAAAGTAATCTTGGAAGCCGTACAAATAAACAATTATCTTTGAAGAATATTATTGAAATTAAGTGCACCTCTCCGGATGAGAAATCAGCACAACTTCCAAGGCTTACAGATACATAATATTTAGTGAGTCAAATGCAAGAGGTGCAAGTTTAGTTCTTGCGACATCTTCGGTTGCGCTAAATGGGGGAAGTATCTTCAGGAAAGATTAATTATCCGCATTGGGATCGACGCATTTGGGGCCTTTCAATGCGTCAATTTGGCCAACGATTTGAGGATGATTTTCCGCTTCTTCGTTGAGGCTAACCCACTCTTGTAATTCATCAGGAACATCCATGTCAGGGAAAATTGCCTCTACAGGGCATTCGTCCATGCATGCGTTGCAATCAATGCAAGTTTCTGGGTTTATGTAAAGTCGATCGGGTAGTTCATGGAATGCGTCAACTGGGCAAACAGAGACACAACTCGTAAATTTACAGTCAACACATTTTTCGGTTACAACATAAGTCATGTTTACAAATTAGTTTTAGTTTTGTTAAATTAAAAAAAGCGAACAGGTGAGCCTTCTTGTGCTTCTTTTGCTTGCCTTGCATGCTCTTCGTCGGAGCATGGGGAGTTAGTTGGTACATTTGCCTCGTTTGAAGTTGAATTAACAAGTTTGTTACTAAGAAGATAGTTTTCCACTTCTTCACCGCTCACATCGGCAAGCATTATACCGTCAACTTCTACGCAGGGAGAAAGTGGTTGAGAAGACTTTTCTACCATTTCCGCGTATATTGCTTGGTTGTTGATAATATCGAGATCTTCGTATTCTAATGAATATTTATCCATTATCGCACGAACTCCCATGCTCCAACCGCACTGAGGTTTTAGGTATGCTTTTATTTTCATACTAATTTTAATAAATAAAAAATTTCAAAATAGCAAATACAAGGTGAACTTTACTAAAACGAGGTATATATTTTGGAAATTTTCGGAATACCTTAACATTTTAAGTTTAGATGCCCCTTTGGTAGTTCTCGTATGGCAGGACTTTTTTGCTGATATTTTAGAAGTTGAACTAACTTATTCAAATAGGTTAGTTTTTTTACTTTCTGTTTGGCTAGCCTACAGTGCTGACCGAATATTAGAATGCGTAGGCGCAAAGTCGGGAAGGAAATTATTTAAAAGACATTTGTTTTTTTATCAAAACTACAAACAATTTGGTTTTGTTTGGGGTGTCGTTTTAACTGTTTCTGTTCTATTGACTTGTTTGAATTTTGAACGAACAGAAGTCTTTTACTGTTTGGGTCTTTTATCTATCGTTTTGGTAAATCAAGTCTGGAGTTTTTATGAACCACGGTTTTTTTTTAAATTAATTTCCAAATCTCTTCGAACTTCAATTATTTTAACCATCGGATGTGTATTTTTACCCGTTATTTTGTGCGAGGGATTAAAAGTAAATAATTATCTATTGATTTTTTTGATCACTCACCTGTTTTGGATTAATTGTGCGTTAAGCAAGTCATGGGAGTATGAAACCCTTGATTTAAAAAAACCTTCTCTCATTCCCTTTTTGAAGAATCAAAACTTTTATAGTGAAATTTGTGTACTTACACTATTACTATCGTCAGTAAATCTATGCCTCTATTTTTTCAACATCCATATAGAGATTATCTCTTTGAGTTTAATTCTTACAGTTTATTTTTTTATTATATTTTTAATAAAATCGAAAATGTGTAAGATACAAAAAATAATTTTATTGGATCAATTTTATTGGATTATTCCCTTATGTTATAGTTTTGTGTAAATATTATGAGTTTTGATCACATTGCGCCTATTTATAACATCGGAGAAAATATTTTCTTTGGAAATCAATTAAATTTAGCGAGGACGGTTTTCACCGATGAGTTGATGAATTCCCATTCGGTACTTTTATTGGGGGAGGGGAGAGGGAAATTTCTCCAGGAATTGCTTGCGATTAATCATAACTGTTCTGTAACAATCGTTGATTCATCTTCAAGGATGATTCGCTACCAAAAATCAAAAGTTTCGAAGGCTAACTTCGATCGCGTTAATTTCCACTGTGTTTCAATTGAAACTTTTTCAACCAATCAAAAATTTGATCTGATATGTTCATTTTTCTTTTGGGATTGTTTTACAGTCCAACAGATCAATAAGTTAGTACCATCTTGTAGTACACTTTTATTAACAAAAGGCTTATGGATTACCAGTGATTTTATTGATTTAATGAATCATAAAAACTATGTTAATTATTTTAAAATCCGATTATTATATTTATTCTTTCATTTAACTACCGGAATTCGTGCATGGCGTGTAGAACCATTCAGAAATTTTGCCCAAGAAAATGGTCTTCGTTTATTGAAAACTGATGAAACTAAGAAAAATTTCATCTGTACAGAACTTTATCAAAAGATAATCTAATTGTGATTTTCGGTCTAAAATTCTTGACCACTACTAGCCTAACTACAAAATAGATCGTTCTGTTGCTTGATGAGCTGGTTATATAGAATATACTAACAGTTCACACTAAACTTTTTTAAATATGACATTACCCCAAAAACAAGGATTGTACGATCCCGCAAACGAACATGAGAATTGCGGAATAGGCTTGATTGTAGACATGAAGGGCAGGCGCTCTCACGAAATTGTCCAAGGAGCGCTAGAAATTTGCGTAAATTTAGATCATCGAGGCGGATGCGGATGTGACCCCATTACTGGAGATGGTGCCGGTATATTTATCCAATTGCCTGACAAGTTTCTTAGGAAATCATGTTTTGCAGAAATGTCATTAACTCTACCTCCTGAGGGAGATTACGGTGCCGCATTCATTTATCTGTCTAAAGATGAGGATTTATATTCAAATGAAAAAACTGTAACCGCAGAAGTTCTTGCTGAACTGGAAATGGAATTGCTTGGTTGGAGAACTGTTCCCGTAAGAAGCGAAATTTTAGGAAAAGCTTCTGCAGAATGTGAACCCAGAATGGAACAACTTTTCGTTAAACGCCCTCAAGGAACTGAACCGGGGCTACCTTTTGAAAGAAAACTTTATCTAGCCCGTAGGATTATCAGTCATCGCTTGAGGTTCAGCTCCAAGGATCCTGATGTTAGTTTTCATGTAAGTTCGTTTTCCTCAAAAACAATGACTTACAAGGGAATGTTGACTACTCAACAACTAACGGATTACTTCCCGGACTTACTTGATCCTTCAATGGAGTCTGCCCTAGCACTGACTCATTCGAGATTTTCAACTAATACATTTCCAAGTTGGCACAGGGCACAACCATTTCGTTATTTATGTCATAACGGAGAAATTAATACTGTACGAGGGAACGAAAATTGGTTGTATGCCCGTCAAATGCAACTTGCAAGCAATGTATTTGGGGATGATGTCAAAAAATTGCTTCCTATCATAAGGGAGGACGGTTCAGATTCACAAAAGTTTGATAATTGTTTGGAGTTTCTAATACTCTCTGGTCGAAGTTTATCTCATGCAATGATGATGATGATTCCAGAACCGTGGGAAAAACATCAGGACATGCCTCAATTCAAGCGTGACTTTTATGAATTTCACGCATGCGTTATGGAGCCATGGGATGGGCCAGCTTCTATTGCTTTTTCAGATGGTACTCAAATTGGTGCCGTTTTAGACAGGAACGGGTTGAGACCTTCGCGATATTACGTAACGAAGGATGACAAAGTAATTTTAGCTTCCGAGGTGGGGGTTCTTTCTTCCATCGATCCGTTGAATGTTGTCAAAAAAGGCCGACTTGAACCTGGTAGAATGTTTTTAATCGATATGGACCAGGGTAGGATAATTGACGATACGGAACTCAAAAAATCGATTGCCCAGGAACAACCGTATGGGATGTGGCTGAAGGAATCGATGATAAACTCAAATTCTTTGCCTTTGCCTCAACACAAAACGGAGGATGATTTTTCCTCAATTGTTGTCACACAAAAAGCATTTGGTTACACCTTTGAAGACCTTAGGTTCTTGATTGGGCCAAGTGCTCAATCTGGTAAGCAACCGCTTGGTTCGATGGGTAATGATTCACCATTGGCAGTTCTCTCAGACAAATCCCAATCTCTCTATAATTATTTCAAGCAGTTGTTTGCTCAGGTAACTAATCCACCGATCGATCCCATACGTGAGGAACTAGTAACTGCTTCAATAAGCTTTGTAGGCTCAGAAGGTAATTTAACAAAACCCGGTCCGAAAAGTTGTAAGTTGATCAAATACGATTCACCATTGATAGACGATATTCAGACAACTCAACTTAAGGGTAAGTTACCCTCGGGTTTTATGTCATCAACTTTACCTATTCTATTTAAGCCCGATAGCTCAAAGCTTCATGGGGAAGACCTAGAAATTGCCCTAGAGGCATTATTTCGGAAGGCTGATGAAGCGATTATCGAAGGTGTTAATGTTCTTATTTTATCTGATCGTGAATTGTCCTCTGAGCGGGCTGCAATGCCTGCACTATTGGCATGTTCAGGGTTGCATCATCACCTTACAAGGAATGGAACAAGGACAAAAGTTTCCCTCGTTCTTGAATCGGGTGAGCCTCGTGAAGTGCAACACTTCGCCTTACTCATTGGGTATGGAGTGGATCTGATAAATCCATATTTAGCACTTCAAACTGTTCGTCACATGATAGTCACTGGAGATCTTAAGGGTGATCCTGTGATTGCCTGTAAGCATTTCTTGAAGGCTAATCTCAATGGAGTCATTAAGACAATGTCCAAAATGGGTATCTCCACCGTAGCGTCTTATCGAGGTGCTCAAATTTTTGAGTCAATTGGATTAAATCAATTACTCATAGATAAATATTTTACTAAAACCGCCACGAGAGTGGAGGGAATAGGAATTGATGCAATTGCTTCTGAATCTCGTCACCGACACAGCTTTGCTTTTGCGCCTAGACCCGATGAGCGTGCTTTACCCTTGGACCCTGGTGGCGTTTACCAGTGGAGATCTACTGGAGAAAAGCATTTATTTAATCCAAATACTATTCATAAATTACAAAAAGCTACACGGCTTGGAGATTATGAAGTCTTTAGGGAATATTCGAATGCTGTAAATGACCAGTCTAGGGATCTCTACACATTGAGGGGACTGATGGAGTTCAAGGTTGATGATCAAACTGAAATCCCGCTAGAAGAGGTCGAACCTGCTTCGGAAATAGTTAAAAGATTCAAGACAGGCGCAATGTCTTATGGTTCAATTTCCAAAGAAGCACATGAAAGTTTGGCCATTGCGATGAACCGAATTGGTGGTAAGTCCAATACAGGGGAGGGAGGAGAGGATCTCGATCGATTTACACCAGACCCTGATGGAACTTCCCGTAGGTCGGCAATTAAACAAGTGGCAAGTGGCAGATTTGGTGTAACTAGTTATTATTTGGTCAATTCAGATGAAATCCAAATTAAAATTGTTCAAGGTGCTAAACCTGGCGAGGGTGGAGAACTGCCTGGTCATAAAGTCTTACCGCCTATCGCAAAGACCAGGGGAACCACACCAGGAGTGGGATTAATTTCTCCGCCACCCCATCACGATATCTATTCAATTGAAGATTTAGCTGAATTGATTCATGATCTTAAAAACTCCAACATTCATGCTCGAGTAAATGTAAAACTCGTCTCTGAAGTGGGAGTGGGTACGATTGCGGCAGGAGTAGCAAAAGCGAAAGCGGATGTAATTCTTGTTTCAGGATATGATGGTGGGACTGGAGCCTCGCCTCGGTCTTCAATCCAGCATGCGGGAGCACCATGGGAATTAGGGGTTGCAGAAACAAATCAGACTCTTCTTCTCAATGATTTGCGAAGTCGAATTGTTTTAGAAACCGATGGTCAGCTTAAAACGGGACGAGATGTTGCCATTGCTTGCTTATTAGGTGCGGAGGAATTCGGTTTTGCGACTGCTCCTTTAGTCACGCTGGGATGTTTGATGATGAGAGTCTGTCATAAAAATACCTGCCCCGTTGGTATCGCTACTCAAGATCCTCGTCTCCGCAAAAAATTTGCAGGAGGGGCGGATGCGGTAGTAAACTTCATGCAGTTCATCGCCGAGGAAATGCGCGAAACGATGGCCAAGCTTGGGTTCCGCTCGATTAATGAAATGGTTGGCCGGGTGGACAGGTTAGAACTACGCAACGCGGTGGATCATTGGAAAGCAAAGGGTCTTGATTATTCAAAAATTTTATACCGTCCTGATGTGGGTCCTGAAGTGGGGACATACTGTCAAATGAAGCAGGACCATTTGCTCGATAATTCCCTTGATCTTAGAGAGATCCTGAATGCTTCTAAACCAGCACTTGAGAATAGTGAAGCAGTTGAAATTGATTTACCTATAGTCAATACCGATCGTGTGGTGGGTACTATAACAGGTGCTGAAGTTTCCAGAAAATTTGGTCCAGTTGGATTACCGGATGATACTATTACAATAAAATTAAATGGCTCTGCTGGGCAAAGCTTGGGTGCTTTTTGCCCCAACGGCATGACTTTTAAAGTCGAGGGTGACACGAATGATTACTGTGGAAAAGGCTTATCCGGGGCTAAGATAATTGTAAGACCACCCGAGAATTCATCTTTTGTTGCTCATGAAAATATAATTACGGGTAACGTATGTTTTTATGGAGCCACAGGGGGTGAGGCATATATCGCCGGAGTGGCAGGAGAAAGATTTTGCGTGAGAAACTCAGGTGTCAAAGCAGTTGTTGAAGGGCTTGGTGACCATGGATGTGAGTACATGACAGGAGGACTCGTTTTATGCCTTGGTAAGACAGGGAGAAACTTTGCAGCCGGAATGTCTGGCGGGGTAGCTTATGTTCTTGATGAGGATGGCCAATTTTCGAACAAAAGATTGAACCATGAAATGGTAAAAGTGTACCCATTGGTAGAATGTGATGATTCGGAAATCCTCGAGGTCAAAGAATTGATTGCAAAGCATGTTGATTATACGGGTTCGCAAAGAGGGCAAGATATTCTTGAAGATTGGGAAACATTTTCAAACAAGTTTATCAAAATTTTACCCGAGGATTATGAACGTGTTTTACTGGCATTAAAAAAAGCAGAAGAACGAGGATTAAAAGGAGACGATGCAGCTCAGGCAGCATTCGAAGAAAATGTGGCCGCCGGTCATTAATATAAACTTCATTAAGGAGATTTAAAAAAAGTTATGGGTAAGCCTACAGGATTTTTAGAACATGAAAGACGACCAATACCAAATCGTGTTCCAACCGAGCGTGTAAAAGATTGGAATGAAATACATGAACCTTTCGAAGAAGAGAAGGTTCGTGTTCAGGGGGCGAGGTGTATGGATTGTGGAACACCTTATTGCCATACTGGAATGACAATAAGCAATATGGCAAGTGGATGCCCGGTTAACAACTTGATCCCGGAATGGAATGATCTTGTTTATAACAATAAATGGGAGGATGCTTTAGAGAGGCTTCACAAAACAAATAATTTTCCGGAATTTACCGGTCGGGTATGCCCTGCCCCTTGTGAGGGGTCTTGTGTACTGGGTGTTATTGAACCACCAGTGGCAATTAAAAGTATTGAATGTTCCATTATTGATAAAGGATTTGCTGAAGGGTGGGTAAAGCCAAACCCTCCCAAGTCCCGTTCGGGTAAAAAGGTTGCAGTTGTGGGATCAGGACCAGCCGGTTTGTCGGCGGCAGATCAATTAAACAAAGCTGGGCATTTAGTAACGGTTTTCGAGCGGGCAGACCGAATTGGCGGTCTACTTGTTTATGGAATTCCTAATATGAAATTAGATAAGGAAATTGTACAAAGGCGAGTCGATTTATTGAGTGAGGAAGGAATTGAATTTGTAGTATCCACTGAGATCGGTAAAGATATACCCGCCAAACAATTACTGGAAGATTATGATTCGGTCTTGCTTTGTTGTGGTGCTACGAAACCCAGGGATCTCCCTGTTGAAGGACGGGAACTTAATGGGGTTCATTTTGCGATGGAGTTCTTAACCAAAAATACTCAAGGACTGTTGGAACTAAAAGACATTACCTCATTTGAGACAGCGGCGAAGGGAAAAGATGCAGTTGTAATAGGTGGTGGAGATACTGGTACTGATTGCGTCGGAACTTCATTGCGACATGGTTGTGCAAGTATTACGCAGCTTGAAATTATGCCGCGACCTCCGGAAGAACGTGCTTCTGATAACCCATGGCCTGAATGGCCTAAAGTTTATAAGATGGATTACGGTCAAGAAGAAGCGAAAGAGATTTTTGGCGATGACCCTCGAAATTATTTAACAGCAACAAAGAAATTTATCGGAGATGAAAATGGTAATTTAAAAGCCGTTCTGATTCATGAAATTGAATGGAAACAAGACAATGGGCGTTTTACACCCGTGGAGGTTCCTGGTTCAGAGCGCGAAATTCCCGCACAAGTTGCATTTTTAGCTATGGGCTTTCTTGGACCCGAAGATATCATTGCGGAGGAATTAGGGCTAGAAAGAGATTCTCGATCCAATATTCACGCTGAATATGGAAAATTTAACACAAACATTGAAGGAGTCTTTTCTGCTGGTGACATGAGAAGAGGCCAGTCACTTATTGTTTGGGCAATTAATGAAGGTAGGGCTGCTGCAAGAGAATGTGATCGTTTCTTAATGGGCGAAACCTCGTTACCATAATTTTGATGCAGGTTGTTTGCCTAGATTTAGAAGGAGTACTAGTTCCCGAAATTTGGATAGCATTTGCGGAAGAAACGGGAGTCCATGAATTAAAGCGCACTACTAGAGATGAGCCCGATTACGAGGTGCTTATGCAATATCGTTTGGATATTCTGGATAAGAATGGTTTCACACTAACAGAAATACAAGAGGTTATTGGCACATTAAATCCTTTTCCGGGTGCATTCGAATTTGTAGAGACAATTAGAGAGGATTATGAATTAATTATTCTATCAGATACCTTTAAAGAGTTTGCGGGTCCGTTGATGAAAAAGTTAGGATATCCGACTTTATTCTGCCATGAGCTTGTCGTGGATGAGAATGATAAAATAAAAGCGATTCAATTGAGACTGGCTGACCATAAAAGAAAATCGGTACAATATCTGCAAAAACTTAACTTTGAAGTCATCGCATCGGGAGATAGTTATAATGATATTGGAATGTTAAAGACTGCCGATTATTGTACTTTATTTAATCCGCCAAGTTCCTTAGTGAGCGAGTATCCTGATATGCCTATTGTATCTGACTACCAGCAATTACACTCATTTATACAAAAAACGGCCTCATGATCTCGCTTCTTGTAGGAACAAATCGGGAGGGGAGTTTGTCTTCTGTTTTGACTAACTGGTTGGGGCAGGTTTACCAGGAGCTTGGGGTAGAACATAAAGTTTTAGAATTGAGCGATCTTCCCCCAGAAACTTTTTCTCCTCAAGCCTATACAAATAAACCGAAAAAAGTAGAGGAATTTACAGATTTCATTCTCAATTCTTCAGGCTTAGTTGTGGTAACTCCAGAGTATAATGGAAGTATGAGCGGGGCTTTAAAATTGTTTATCGATATGTTGCCTTTTCCTGAAAGCTTTGAAAATAGGCCTATTTGTTATGTGGGTATCGCGTCCGGACAGTTTGGTGCACTTCGACCTGTCGAACACTTACAACAAGTGTTTGGTTATCGTAATGCCTACAATTTTCCAAAGCGCGTATTTGTACCGGCAGTCTATAACTCAGTCGATAAGGAAAAAGGGGTGGTCTGTGAAGATTTGGATAAAAGGTTACGTGATCAAGCAACTGGTTTTATCGAATATTGTAGTTCATTGGGAAAGAAGTTTTAATATTCTTCCCTACTTTGGTTTACGCTAGAATTGGGTTCAGTACCCGCCCGTGAACATCGGTAAGTCGTAAATCGCGACCACCATGTCGAAAGGTCAGGTTTTCATGATCTAAACCTAACAGGTGTAGCACCGTTCCCCAAAGGTCATAAAAGTCACATTTATCTTCGGTTACATGATACCCAAATTCATCCGTTGATCCATAAACGGTTCCACCTTTAATTCCTCCACCGGCCATCCAGATGGAGAATCCATACGGGTTGTGATCTCTTCCATCCGATCCTTGGGAGAATGGAGTACGTCCAAATTCACCTGCCCAAATAACCAAAGTCTCGTCTAGCAGACCACGGACTTTTAAATCTTGAAGTAAGCCGGCTATCGGTTGGTCTACTTGGTGAGCCATGGCCGAATGTCCTTTTTCTAAAACACCATGCTGGTCCCATGGGTTAGCTGCTCCTCCCGCTCCAAGTTTTTCCGTTAAGCAGCTCAATTCAACGAATCGAACACCTCTTTCCACCAATCTTCGGGCCAGAAGGCACTGCTTGGCATAACTTGCTTTTTGAATATCTGAAGAATCTAAGCCATAAAGTTTTTTGGTGGCTTCTGTTTCCCCTTGGATCTCACACAACTCGGGAACGGCAGCCTGCATTTTATATGCAACTTCATGATTTTGAATGGCAGCCTCAACTTGTTGATTATTTCCTACCTGTTGCAGAAATTGTTGATCGAAGGATTTATGAAAATCTAATCTTTTACGTTGTGAGAAAATTGATTCTCTTGGTGTTACATTTATTATTGGTTCATCTTTATCGACCTGGAGAATAGATCCTTGGTTATTTGCGGGAAGGTATCCACTTCCATATAATCCAACTCCTCCATGGGGTGGAACCGATCCACCACTATGTAGAACAACAAAGCCAGGCAAGTTCTGATTGAGGTTACCAAGCCCATAATTTACCCAAGCCCCTGCGGTGGGATGTCCCATGAAAGGAAAACCAGTATGGATAGCATAGTTTCCCTGTGCATGTTCGTTCACTTTGCTGGTCATCGAGCGAATCACGGCAATTTCATCGATCATTTCAGCGGTTCGTGGAAATATTGAGCTAACCGGAATTCCACTTTGTCCGTACCTTTTAAATTTGAAGGGAGAGGGGAAAACATTTCCGTTATTATTGAATTGGGTACGCTCGACCTTGCCCGGCATGGGTTGCCCTGCAAACTTGTTAAGGGTTGGTTTCGGATCAAATGTATCGATGTGAGAAACTCCACCGGACATGTAGCAGAAGATGACACTTTTAGCCTTGGGTGTGAAGTGGGGTTTTGCTGAAAGCTTGTTTTGCCCAAGCAGTCCTTGGAGGGCAAGCATGCCAAATCCGCTTGAGCAAGTGGTGAGCATTTTACGACGATTTAGTAGGCTATTCATAGGAAGTTTATTTTAAATAAATGAATTCTTTCATATTAAAAAGGGCGAGAGCTAGATCTTGAAGTTTTGGTTTATCTGCAATTACGTTAGCCTCAAGTTCTAGGAGTCTTTTTTCTAAAGAATTTCGTTGAGCAGTAAGTTTTGTGTACAGGTTCATTTCTTCAATAGATAATGACTTCTCTGCTTCCTTAAAACTTACATAGGAATCTGGATGAAAGATGGTATTGATTTCACTTTGAGTAAGGGCCCGGTCATAAACTGAAGCCCGACTGATACTACCGTGTAACATCCGTTGAGGACTAGCCGGGAGGTGTCTGACACCAAAAGTAAGTACAGATTTATTTTTCTGGTACTTGTAAAGACTTGTAGTGTATGGCTTCCCATACATTTTTCCATTGCGATAACCAGTGATTTTTCCATCAAGGGAATAAGTTATAGCAATATGAACTAATTCGTTATGGGCAATATTTTCGGGAGGTGCGGAAGGAAAAGGCTTTGTTCTGGAAAAACCATTACTACCTGACATCCATTTCCTTGTCTCTTTTTCGGCAAAGACAATCGAATCAAAAACACTACCATTCGTGCTTTGTATTGTGATCACTCCACCAGCTCGTTGGCTGAGACTATCTAGTTCTACCCAAGTAGAAAGTGTTTTTTCGGCAACTGCTATTGGTAGGGTATCGGTTACCGCGTGTCCTCCTTTGCGAAGAATTAATCTTCCATTTTTCACAGCAGCACCATTTTTGAGGTTGGCTTTCAGACCTAGTATTTGATCTTTCAGTCCGCTTTCAAAGTTCCATTGAAGAACTGGATCAAGAGAATGCTTCTTTTTCGGACCTGTAGAAGATTTTTTGCTTTCGATTAAATTCTCCCGAACAGGGTCAATGATTCCTGAAATCTCTTTGCTTAGATTTAATTTCTTCTCGTTCAATCTCAGTATTATATTTTTTTGATTCGCACTTTCCTGCTCCGAAACCGTTAAGTAATCAATTGATTGTTTGATCTCATTTTGAGTTGGGTTTCTTCCGAGGGAGTTTCGAAACATAACGGTTATCTTGTCTTTTAAATCGCCATTCCTATGTAAGTTTGCAAATTCCCTTGCAGCTCTGATTACCAGGGGGTCATTCATCAGCGTAAGTGACTGAGCAGGTACATTTGTAATATCACGCCTGCCTTTGGTTGAGGAGGGTACTGGTGCATCAAAAACAGATAGAAATGGGTCTAACGAATTCCGTTTCACTTGTCTGTAAACCGATCTTCTTACACTGTTAGAGGGTTCGGGGACACCTTCAGCAACCCTGTCTAATTTGATTCTGCCCGAAGCCAAAAGCATGGAGTCATGAATCGCTTCGGCTTCTAGCCTGCGGAGATTAGCATGAGAAAGTAGTAAGTTGTTTGGATCGCTCTGTTGTGCTTTAGCGGAAGGTTTTGAAGATGCCCGAAAAGCTTTGGTTGTAACAAGAAACTTGATCATACTTTTAATAGACCACCCATCTTCCCTAAATTTGGTGGCGAGGAAATCTAGGAGTTCCGGGTGTGTGGGTTTTTCTCCCAATCTTCCGAAGTTGTCAGGAGTTCTGACAATCCCGTGGCCAAATAAATGGTGCCAAATTCGATTTACGATCACCCGGGATGTAAAAGGGTTATCTTTCCGCAACAGATCTTTTGCGAATTCTAATCTGCCAATGGAATCCTTAGGGTAGGGGGTAGGATCAATCGCCTCTAAAAATCTTCTTGGTACTTTATGCGTCGGCTTCTTGTGGTTTCCTCTTTCGAATAATGCTTGTTCAAATGGTTCTCCGTCCAGTAATCCTGGAGCTAGGCGTGGTGCTTTGATCAGGGATTCAATTTTACGATATTCCGAAATGAAATTTTTACAGGTTGGTACTTCTTTTAGGGAATTGGGTAGTATGCCCTGCTTGATCAATGAATTAAGAATTCTAGCTTGAGCATCAGTTATGGAATTATCTTCCCAAGCTTTGATTGCATCCTTAATTACTCGTGCATAGAGAATTGCTAAATCTTGTGAGTTTGTTGCGGGTAAAGAAGTGGTAAATAAAGGAGAGAGAATTTCAGATACCTCATCTCTTGGTGCAGGTTCATCATGAGGAGCATAAAAAGCCTCTGTTACCCCAAACCAAGAGCGTTCAGCATTTCCTGCTTCTACTGGATGGTCACGGCTGGTGGTTACTTCGAGGTATCCGGTTTCTCCTGCCCAGTAGTCCGTTTTGAAACGGATCCATTTTTCTACCTTAGGCTCGGGTGAGGATTTTTGGTATACGGTTCCTCTTCTCGGATAATTCCATACTGAATATCGAACGGTAGTACCTTTGTCTCCGATAACTCGAATCCAAAGGTTGCCTTTTTCAAATTTAAATCGGGGAGAAGAAAGGGTTCCATTTTGTTTGGTACTAAATAAATGAGTGTAAACACCAGCTGGCATGATATTATGTATTATCTCTTCACCCTTAAAGTTGAGGGAGAATTGCCCTGCTTTTGTTGAATGTTCGTTCAGTCCGGATCCACTCTTTTTCCATTTTGCGTAAGTCTCCTGTATGCCAAGGTTCCAATAATTTTTGTTTGAATTCTGGAGACGCGAAACAATTCGGTTTCTGCTCTCTTCAACCTGCTTCTTTAATCGTTCCCACTCCTTTGAGAATTCCTGAGCTTTAAGAGTATGAAGTTTTTTCCATGGCATTAGAAAGTCGAGAGCTTGATCGGAAGGCGATATTTTCTGAGTACTATTTTTTAATTTGTTTTCGATATCGATTTCCATCCATGATTGTACGAATTCGTTCTTAATTTCCTGTTTTAGAGAGGTAAGTTTATCTTTATGCTCATGTAAAGTTGAAGGATCATCTATCACTTTCTGTGCAGGCCGACCGTTGGAGAGAATACCGAATAATGCATAATAATCGTCCTGGCTGATCGCATCGAACTTATGGTGATGACAGCGGGCACACGATACGGTCAGACCGAGAAAGGTTTTTGTTACGGTATCAATTTGGTCATCGGTAAAGCGCACATGCTCATCCAATGCATCCGTTGGAGCAAAGCCATGAAGTACAAAGCGAAGATGCGCTGTTCCGATAGTAGATTCATTAATCCCGAGAACTTTGTTAATCCTTGGCTTTTCGACTAGATCACCAGCTATATGCTCAAGGACAAGTTGATCAAAACTGATGTCTGCATTAAGTGCACGTATTAGGTAATTACGATAGCGGAATGCATTTGGAATCCTGGGATCCCCTTCACTGCCGTGGGAGTCTGCATAGCGAACCCAGTCCATCCAATGCCTAGCCCACCTTTCTCCAAATTGAGGACTATTCAGCATTATATCACTGAATTCATGAACCGCCTTATCCATGTTTTCCTTGGATAATTCTGTGAAGCGATTTTGTTCTTCAATGGATGGGGGCAGCCCAGTTAATGCGTAGGATAATCTTCTCAAAATCGATAAAGGTTCCTCGTTTTTGTTTAGCACTAGTCCTGCACCCTTTATCTTTTTAGTAAGAAATTGATCTACCGGGTGTTCTTTCTTCGCTGAGTAAGTATTTACCGTACGGACGGGTTGAAAGCTCCACCACAACTTTCTTTTTTCGCGAATTTTTTCCCATGAAGTTTCCTTGGCAAATTCCTCTGCAGTTGGCGGTTTTTCTCTAGGATCATAAGCACCATTAGAGATCCATTGTTCAAAATCCAAGATTATAGATTCTGAAAGCTTCGGTCCTCCCTTAGGCATTTTTAGGTTTTTTATTTCATGCCCCATTACTTTGAGTAACAAACTTTCCTTGGGGTCCTTTAAAGATATTGCTGACCCTCGATTACCTCCCTCGATAAGTCCATTTTTATAATCTAAAATCAATCCTGACTTTGATTTATTTATACTATTGTGACAATCGTAGCAATTTTCTGCCAGCACAGGTCGAATTCTTGATTCAAAAAATTCTGCCTGATTTATCGCTTTTAACGGAGTAAGTAAAAAGAAAGAAGAAAATATGAGGGTTAGATATCTTGTAACCATTACCTCTAGGATTCCATAAATGGAGCTATTGTCAAATTTGGAAATAATATTTTCGGGGGTTTTGTAAAAGGCCCTCACATTAAATAAGCAATTGACCATGGAGTTCGCTTCGTAAAGTTTATTGAATTTATGAATCAACTTGTAGTAATTGCAACAAACGCATGTGGTTGGCCTAACCTTATCAAGTTAAACAACGGGCAAGTTCTTTGTACTTATTTTAATGCCCCTAGCCATGGACTGATGGAAGGTGACTTGGTTTGCTCTCTTAGTGATCGCAATAGGAAAAAATGGAAAAAATTATCGGTAGTTGCGAAAAAGCCGAAGGGTGGAAACCGGATGCATTTAGCAGTTGGTCAGGCACATAATGGAGATTTGCTCTGCTTTAACAGCGGCTTTTTTGTTAAAGATGAAAAATTTGTCGGGTTTTCAGGTCATTGGTTATCTAGATCAAAGGACCGGGGTAAGTCTTGGGAGGTCCAAAGTAATCCTGTTGTTCCAAAAGGAATTGAATCCACTATTCCCTTTGGTCGAGTCATACAATTAGAGAATAAGGAATTGGCATATTCATCTTATCGATCACATGGGCAAGGAAATCCAAGTGAAACATGGATGATTATTTCCGAAGATGATGGTGAAACATGGACACGGTCTTTAAAGTTCGGATCTAATGATTCTAATGAAGCTACATTATGTAAGCTAGAGGATGGACGAGTGCTCGCCGCAACGAGGACACATATTGATCACCATGTAAAACTTTGTGAACTTTCAAACCAGGGGAAAAGGTGGAAAGATAAAGGTCCTCTTACTTTACCAATGCAGCATCCAGCTGACTTAACGATCCTTTCTGAGAAATGCCTCTTGATGACCTATGGAATTCGTAATCGCGGGCTTATGGGAATCGGTGCGAGGATTAGCATTGATGGAGGTATCACTTGGAGACCGCCTTGGGTCATTCATCAGTTTGGATCTGAAGCTAAGGACATCGGTTATCCATCGACAGTTTTGTTAGATAAAAAAGGAAATTTGCTTACTGCATTTTATACTGACTACGAACCGAGTCTGCATAAAAAGCCAAATCGTTATCGAGTACTTGCCAAGAAATGGTCATTGAAGGATTGGCTTCATCCGAGTATTATTGAGTTAATATCGGATGGTAAGCAGCTAAATATTTAATTTAGGATTTTTTTCTGAACTCTTTGATATAGTCCTCCCGAACGGACATATCACTCTCATCTTCGTAAGACTTTTGTAAATTTTTGAGCCTTTGCTTGAGCTTATTTTGTAATTTCATGGTTTCTTTTTTTCCATAAAGATTAGAAAGTTCGTCAGGATCTTTGTTAAGATCGTACATTTCCCATTCATTTTTAAACTGATAGAAGTGCATGAGTTTGTGCCGCTTGGTACGAATACCATAATGGCGTGGAACCATGTGGACGCTTGGATATTCGTAATAATGATAGTAAATCTCGCTTCTCCATTTTTTAGGCTTTTCCCCTTTCATCAAGGGCACTAATGAAAGACCCTGCATATCTTTAGGTTGGGTGGCACCGGCGATTTCAAGAAATGTTTGCGCATAATCCAAGTTCTGCACCAATTCAGTTTCACGACTGCCCGGCTTGATTACACCTGGCCATTTGACAATGAGAGGCATTTTAAGGGATTCCTCATACATCCACCTTTTATCATACCACCCATGATCTCCAATATAGAATCCTTGATCGGATGAATAGATGACTATCGTATTTTGATCTAAACCTAGTCGGGTAAGTTCTTTTTGGAGTCGATCTACGCTTTCATCGACTCCCTTCACGCATCGAAGGTAGTTTTTCGCATATCTTTGAAATTTCCAACGGATGAGATCTTTACCCGAAAGTTTGGCCTTTCGAAAAGCTTCATCTCTCGGTGCATAGTGGGCCCTCCATGCCTTAAGTTGTTCGGGGCTCATTCTTTTCATGTTGTGCCAAGCGGACCGGTCCTGTCTTAACTGAGAGGGGGGTTGATTAAATTCAGGAGTCAAATCTACGAATAGATCGTAATTTAAATCCATATGCCGATCGATTTCCAGTTCCTGCAGCCTTGCCCCTGGTGCATTATCTTTCCACTCATCGAATAGGGTAGGTGGTTCAGGAATTATAACATCGTCATAAAGTGACAAATGCCTCAGGGCAGGCATCCAATTCCGATGCGGAGCCTTATGTTGAACCATAAGCATAAATGGTTGTTTATCGGATCTTTTTTCCTTCAGCCACTCGACTGCCAAATCGGTCACCACATCCGTGCAATACCCGTCTACCCGTTTTTTCCCATCGGGAAAGATCATATCAGGATTGTAATAGAGACCTTGCCCGGGAAGAACCGCCCAATCATCATATCCTAATGGTTTTCCCTTCAGGTGACTTTTTCCATAAATTGCAGTTTGGTATCCTGCCTTTTGGAGAAGCTTTGGAAAAGTTTGTTGATTCCAGTCAAAAGTATTTCCGTTATTCATAAACCCATTCTTATGACTGTGCTTTCCAGTTTGAATAACTGCTCGACTGGGACCACAAATTGAATTTGTGCAGAAGCTGTTTACAAAAAGCATACCGTCACGGGCAAGTTTATCGATTACCGGAGTCGGGTTCACCGATTTTAACCATCCATTATAAGCTCCGATTGCATGAGGAGCATGATCATCAGTAAAGACAAATAATATATTGGGACGATCCACCTTTGCCTGAATCAAGTTAAAAAAGGCTAAATAAAGGAAAGGTAATGCTTTGAAAAGGTAGTTCATTTTGCGAATGATCATAATTTGAAAAATTAAAATTCTTTTACTAGTAACTCTTTTATTACAATAATAAAAAGCCCCAAAATGTGAATAAAAGATGAAAGGTGCCGTCCTCCCAAACGACACCTTTCAGGATATGCATTCCTTTGTTATAAACATAAGGGATATTTAATATCCTACAAGCTTTTTTATGTTTTTGTTGGGATTTATCCTGTTTTACAGGCAAATAGTTGTTTATTTATTCTTTTCTAGCTTCAGGCCCTCTATAAATTTTTCTCCATTCTTCCGGCATTATTGAAATATCGGATCGGTCTAAATATTTTGTTCGATTCCTGATTAGTAGTTGTTTCATTTTTTCTAATTCAGAACTGTAGGATTCTTTACTGTAAAGATTTTTGGATTCAGTGGGGTCATTTTCCAAATCATAAAATTCCCATTCATCGAATTGATAAAAATGAATTAATTTATGTTTGAGGGTTCGAATGCCATAATGTTTTGCAATCATTTGATCACCCGGGAATTCATTGTGATGGAAATAAATTGAGTTCCTCCATGTATTATTTGAATCTTCATTATCTAACAATTGACTCATTGACTTTCCCTGCATCCCTTTGCCTTCTTGAAAGCCGGCATAGTCGAGAATTGTTTGGGCAAGATCAATATTCTGTACAAGCGAAGATACTGTCTTAGGGGAGGATAAACCTAAAGGTTTTCTTATGATAAGAGGAATTTTACTCGATTCTTCATAGATCCACCTGGACCCAAACCATCCATGTTCACCCAAAAAGCGGCCATGGTTCGATGTGTAAACAAAGAAGGCACTAGTGTTATTAGTTGCGGTTAAAGAATCATTAATTCTTTTGATATTCTCGTCAATTCCACTGACGCACCGAAGGTAGTTTTTGGTGAAGCGTTGAAATTTCCATTGTAAAATATTCTCCTTGGATTGATTTTCTCTAAGGAACGCTTCATTTTTTGGTCTCCAGGAGAGCGTCCATGCCGAGTGTTGCTCGGGGGTCATAAGATTCAAGTTCTTTTGGCTATTTGAATTCTCCGTCTCATTTGATTGATTACCATCTGACTGTTCGGATGGAAAAAAAAGATCATTTGAAAGTTTGAGGTCTTGTTTGATTTCCATCGATTGATAGCGGGCGGGACTGGCTTTTCCGGCGTGTTCATCAATGAAATTAACAGGTTCTGGTAAAAGTTTATCATCATAAAGCCTCAAATGCCGAATCGCAGGCATCCAGGGATTGTTGGTGGCATTAAATTGAATCAGTAGGAAGAAGGGCTTTTCATTTCTCTTTTTATGTAACCAATCTAGAGCCAAATCTGTAATAATGTCAGTTGAATGTCCTTCAATTCTTTTTTGACTTTTTGAGTTTAAAAACTCGGGGTTATATTTTTCTGTTGGATCTGCTAATATGGACCAGTTATCAAAACACTCTGGTTCTGTACCGAGATCCCATCTACCAAAGAGTGCGGTTTGGTACCCTATTTCTTGTAAAATTTTTGGTAGATAGTTTTGGGATGTGTTGAATTTATTACCGTTCTGGATAAATCCATTTAAGTGGGAATGTTTTCCGGTTAAAATTACTGCCGAGCTAGGACCAGAAACAGCATTTGTACAGAAGGCATTCGTAAATACGCTACTTTTTTGCGAAATTAAATCTAGGTTGGGCGTGGGATTTATATCAGATAAATATCCCTTGTAAGAACCCACTGCACTTGTAGGATGACTTTCTGAAACAATCATAATAAAGTTCGGTTTTTCACTTCCAATAGTTATGAGAGAGGAACCAAAACAAAATACTTTTAAAATAATTAATTGTAACCAAATCGTTTTCACTTTCCATGTATTGAAAGGCTTTGGAATAAGTTGCGAGGAAATTAAATAAATCTTTGTAAATTGTAGAAACTTTACCCCCTGAAAATTTATAAATTTGCAGATTTTCTGCTCATTAAAATACAGAGTTTAGAGTTTGAACCTTTTATCGTGAACCTCTATGAATCTATTAATGTGTGGAATAATTGGATATTTAGGTAAAGGTGCAGCCCAAGAATCACTGATAGATGGTCTCAAAAGACTTGAGTATCGGGGTTATGATTCAGCAGGGGTTGCATTTCACGAAGGAAATGAATTTTCGATGGCCCGTGAAACAGGTAGGGTGAAGAATTTAGCGGAATCGGTTCATAAAAAGGCTTCTTCCTCTTCTCTTGGTATTGCCCATACCCGCTGGGCAACACACGGCGCGGTTACCGTTTCAAATACTCATCCTCATATGAGCCAAGACGGAAAATTTGTGATGGTTCACAATGGAGTGATTGAAAACTTTGGAACTCTTAAGAAATTTCTTGCGGGTAAAGGAATTAGTTTTGTTTCAGAAACTGATTCTGAGGTTTTATGCAATCTTATTGCCTATCATTATTCAGAATTACCGGAAGGAGAAGACAGGTTTATCGATGCAGTGCGCTCTGCACTTCCTCAATGCCGAGGCGCGTACGGGATTGCTGTGTTATGCTTGGATTATCCGGAAACTATGATTGGTGCAAGACGGGGTTCGCCCCTTGTTGTAGGATTGGGTGAAGATGCCAATTTTATTGCCAGTGATGCCTCGGCATTTGTGGGTCGTGCGAAAGAGGCAGTTTTCCTAAACGATGGCGAATTAGCCATTCTTAAAGGTAATGAGTTTCGGATTTCAACGATGGAGGGACAAGAAACCCAAGCAATTTCACATCCTGTTGAGCAGATCTCTGAAGAAGTCGAATTGGGGGATTATGACTCCTACATGGAAAAGGAAATATACGAGCAACCCAAGGCCTTAGAAAATACACTTCGTGGTCGATTTGGAGAAGATGGAACAACTGCGAAGTTAGGGGGACTGGAAGGGCACGAAGATGAGTTGCGAAACTTAGACCGCATTATTTTCGTTGCTTGTGGAACGGCTCGGCATGCATGCATGGTAGGCGAATATTTAATTGAAAAGTTAGCCCGTGTACCTGTTGAAGTTGAGCATGCGTCCGAATTTCGTTACCGGAATTCACCCAAAGCGGGAAATTCTTTGGTTATTGCAGTGAGCCAATCGGGAGAGACTCTGGACACTCTTGAAGCCGTTCGGGAGGCAAAAACAAAAGGTCTCTTAACATTGGGGATTACCAATGTTGTTGGCTCATCCCTCGCACGAGAGACTGATGGTGGAGTTTACCAACGCGTTGGCCCGGAAATCGGAGTTGCCTCCACCAAGGCATTTTCCTCACAGGCTTGCCTATGTGCGATGCTTGGGCTTGCTCTCGGTCGAATGCGCGACCTTTCACCAACGGATGGACAGGCCATTGTGGATGGACTGAATAAATTGCCAAAATTAGTCGAAGAAGTTTTGCAAAAGGGCGATCAAATTAAAGAACTTGCGACTAAGTATTCCAAGGCAGAACATTTGCTTTTTCTGGGTCGGCAAAGTCTTTATCCAGTTGCACTCGAAGGTGCACTCAAGTTGAAAGAGATATCCTATGCCCATGCTGAAGGTTACCCGGCAGCTGAATTAAAACATGGGCCAATCGCCCTTATTAATCCAGAATGTCCTTCTGTTTTTATTGTGGAAGGGACAGAACTCTCCTCAAAGACCATTGCGAATATGCAGGAAGTAAAAGCACGGAAAGGGCCTGTGCTAGCGATTGCACCTCAATCTGTGGAAATTCCTCCGGAAGCAGCGGATGACATTTTTCGTATTCCTGATGCTCATGAGGTAATTCGACCCATTTTAGCTAATTTACCTCTTCAACTATTTGCCTATCATTTTGCTCGACTACGGGGATTGGATGTCGATAAACCCCGTAACTTAGCCAAATCTGTTACTGTTGAATAAAACGATAAATCCCCTAAAATATTTATCTTTTTATTAGGAAATTTTAATTGCTGTTTTCCAGCAAGCAATTAATCTATTCTGCTTTTCTCCAATTGGCGGGATCAATTCCATAAAATTCTTGCAGTGCATTATAGATCGCAGGGCATTCCCTCTTCAATCTGGATCCGCGTTCAAAAAAAGCGGAGGTTCCGCAGGAAAAAAGTTCCGGTTTGTCTCCCTTGATGCTCTCATATCCACCATAGGCACGTATTGAATAGTTCTTTCCTCCTTCGTATGCTTGCATCAATTTTTTATGTTCCTTGTTTACTAATTCCTGCCATTGCTTGAAATCTTTTGAATTTCGTGAAACAGGAATACTTTGGGCAATTCCATCATCCGCAAAGTCAATTAAGTGAGCGAATTCATGCAATGTTAGATTGTGCCCATCTCTTGCTTTTTTAATGGATTGCTTCAAGTAATTCCAACTTAAGCTAATTTCAAATCGAGTTGCACTTCCTCGTGCATTTTTATTTCCATTTATTTCGTCCTCCCATAAATGAATTGCCTTGAGATGTCGATAGTCAGAAAGAGGTCGATTTACAATTAATAAACAAGCTTCTGCAGCAACTAGGATTTCCATTTCTTTAGTCGGCATTTCCCTCTTCATGAAAGTGATTGGAAATTCCTCAAGGAAACAAATGATCCTCTCTTCCCAGGGTGCGATCAAGTCTTTCGGTAACCAATGGTATAAACCAATGTTACTTTCAATGATAGACCTCTGTTCCGAAGTCAGTTCTTTCCCTTTTTTTTGTTTTAGTAAGTTGTCTAACAAAATACCGTATGGGTTGGTAGCCTTAATCGGTGACTTACCTAATGTTTTCTTTTCCTTTTTTCTAAAGAAAATTAAAGCAATGAGAGTTATAATTATGATGCAAATTAGTAAATAAAATTCATTCATATGTTGATTTTCGAAGTATTTTTTAAGCTTAGTATTATTAAGAAATTAGTTGATCAAGTCATTCTTGCGGACAGCGATTAATTTCTCTTTTAATTTTTTTCGAAACGATTCGACTACAGGTTGGTATTTTAAAGTATCGGCGAGATTGATAAATTGTTGTGGATCTTGCTCCATTTCGAAAAGCTCGATTCCATTCCCGCCATGTTCGAAGCCACCATTCAATTTGTGTGGTAGATTTTCACCATATTGAATGAAAGCCCATTGTTTATTTCTAAGTAAAAAGCCCTTCCGCATGGGAGCGACTGAAAATGCTTCTTGGCGAACCGTATGGGAAGGATCATCAAGCATTTTTGAAATATCCTTTCCCTGCAACCTACTCTGCTCGGGTAAACCGGATAAGCTTGTAACAGTTGGGTAGAGGTCGAGTAATTCTACAAACGAATTACAGACAGCAGGCTTTTTACCTGGAACGCTTATTATTAATGGTACTTTTGCGGATTCATCCCGAAGGCTTACTTTGGCCCAGAAATCATGCTCTCCGAGGTGGAATCCATGGTCACTGGTGAAGATTACTATCGTTTTATCACGCTTCCCTGACTTTTCCAAAGCATCCATAACCTTGCCCACTTGGGCATCGAGATAGGCTACGGAGGCGTAGTATCCACCGACCGCTTTTTTTTGCCTTCGAATATCCATCTGCATGTTTTTACTGGTGCAGTAATTGATCCCGGCTTTGGGAATGTCATTCCAGTCGTCGGGGAACTTTTCGGGCAGAACCATATTTGAATATGGCTTGAAGGGTTTGTAATATTTTCTTGGCGCAACGAATGGAACATGGGGTCGCACGAATCCAACTCCTAGCCAAAAGGGTTTTTCCATATTTTCGTATTTCTTGATTAATTCGACGGCTTTCTTTGCAGTTTTGCCATCTGAATGAACGAGATCATCTCCATCCGCTTCAACCACAACAAAGGTGTTGCCTCCAACGACAGGTTTTTTTCCGTCTGGATTTTTTTGCAAAGTCTCTCCATCACCAGGTGCACGCCACTCCGGTCCTTTGCTGTTGTATTTCTCATCCCATGAAAGCAAATCATCTGCTCCGTCCTCGCCACTTTCAATTCCCCCCGGTACTCCCATGTGAAATATTTTACTGATCCGAGCTGCATGGTACCCATGATTTCGGAAGTGCTGGGACCACGTGCTCCGCTCCCCAATTTGAGGTCGAGGATTCTTGTACCCTAAGGCACCCGTTGCGTGAGGATAATATCCAGACATAAAGGATGCCCGCGAAGGGCCGCAATAAGTAGCCTGACAATAGGCTTGGGTGAATCGGGTACCTTGCTTCGCTAACTTATCAATGTTAGGAGTTTTGCAAATTTTGTTACCATAGCAGGATAGGGCAGTATAAGTTAAATCGTCAGATATAATGAATAAAACATTCTTTTTTTCGGAAGCATGGACAATAATTTGACAAAGAAAAAAACCGAGGATTGCCAGATTAAAACTTTGGTGAAAAATTATACTTTTCATGTGGGCACTCTTTTTTGATGAAATCAGGATGGCAATCATGAACTTTGCTTTAAACAAGAAATAGAATCGTTCTTGGACTTTGAGTTAGGACTTGTTATAAAAGAAACTTTAATTAATCCAATTCGACTCATGCCTTTAAGTAATTCTTCTATTATCACTGTTCAGCAGCACATTATGCGTGAACAAAAACGTTTTCCCGGTGCATCCGGGGAGTTTTCTTTCCTCCTTTCAGGAATTACTTTAGCCACGAAAATGATTCAGGCTCAGGTGAGGCGTGCGGGATTGACAGATGTGCTTGGTGAACATGGAGATATTAATGTTCAGGGAGAAATTCAGCAAAAATTAGATGTAATTTCCAATGAAGCACTGGTTCATTGCCTTAGTGCTCGGGAGAGTATTGGCGTTTTAGCGTCGGAGGAAAATGAGGAACCGATGCTTGTGCATAAAGGATCTGACGAAGCAAAATATGCTGTGGTTTTTGATCCCCTTGATGGATCTTCTAATATTGATGTTAATGTAAGTGTTGGTACAACTTTTTCTATTTTACGTAAACCTGATGGTGTGGCTATGGATAATCCCGAAAAATGGGTTCTTCAGCCAGGAAGTAAACAGATTGCAGCTGGTTATGTAGTTTATGGATCCTCCACTATTCTAGTTTACAGTGCTGGCCATGGAGTGCATGGATTTACTCTGGATCCTGCCATCGGTGCCTATGTATTGAGTCACGAAAATATGACAATGCCCGAGCAGGGAAAATATTACTCGGTCAATGAGGCTTATCGGGATGGTTTTCCTGCTCGCTATGGCGAGTATATTGATCGTTTGCGCTCCGGAGTACTTGGCGTGAATTATTCTTCCCGTTATATCGGTTCAATGGTTGCTGATTTTCACCGCACATTGCTTAAGGGAGGAGTTTTTCTTTATCCACCAACCAATGAAAATTCGGAAGGGAAACTGCGTTTGCTTTACGAAGCAAACCCGGTTGCCTTACTTGCGGAGCAGGCTGGAGGTATCGCATTGGACGGCGAAAGGCGGGTTATGGATATTGAACCCACCAGCATTCATCAACGCACCCCTCTCGTGGTTGGAAGCCGAGTTGAAATGTCAGATTTTGAACGATTTATTCAATCTAAAGAGTAAGGGTGGGTAACCCTAAAGTTGGGTTACGAAACTTATTCATCAAACAATCGGAATTTAAATCTTTCTTTTACGCAGGGTTTCGTTCACCAGTTGTTGAGCCGTGTGAAGTTGACGCTGAAATATAACAAATGAGTCGTCGGTCGCTAACTCTTCTGCGATTAGCTTTTTTGTGGTTTCCCTTCTGATGTCATGTAATTCTTTAGCAATTTCTTTAGCTCTTTTTTCGTCTACGCTGTCTATTAGTTCTGAGGTAATGGCATCCACTTTTTCGAAGTATTTGTCCAGACTGTCTTTTAAGCGCATCAGAATAATCTGCCGAATGGTTGTTGTTGCACCCCAAGCAATTGCAAGAATTGAGAGAATTAGGCCTATGGTTTCTGACCATTCCTGAAAAAAACTGGGTTCATTTCTGTCGTAATGTAACTCTGCACCTTCATGGATCGGAAATTGAATTTGATTTAAATCTTGAGGAGAGCCCATTTGGGCTAAAAGGGGGTGACTGCGGACGAGTGATGCTTTATTTTCAGCAATAAAATGTGTGAGCCAGAATATATCGTCATTTGATAAATTGTTTTGGCATGCAAGAACGACCCTGGTTCCTATGGTTGGGATTTTATTTTCGGGTAAACCTTTTCCTGGCGAAATGGGGTAAGCTCCGGATGGAATAACCGCTGGATGAATGTAAGGATAGACATATTTAGTATTTTCAGAAATATCTTTTCCTAAAAAAAGCAGTTTATGACCCCCTTCTTCAAGAAATTGTTTAATACTTAAGTTTCCTATCCCAGTAACTGCACATACTGCCTTGGTTTTCCCATTCTTTAGTGCAAGTAAGCCTGATTGAAGACTTTCTTTACGACAGGAAATATCTTTTCTTTTAATTCCCAATTGTTCCAAGGTTGCAAGAGCAAGATTTTCAGTTCCACCACCCTTTGGCCCAATTGAGATCGAACACCCTGATAATTCAGATATACTAGTTGTGTCCTCCTTGACAATGACATGCAAAACCTCTTCATAAAGGGTTGCAATGGAACGAATTTTTTCGTCTCCCTCAATGTCATTTTGTACAAGGCAAAGATCAGCAATCCCGTTACTGACCCTCGTTAAATTTTCCTTACTTCCTGAACTGCTTTGTATTTCTATTACTAGATCATTTTTCTTTTCGATTATTTTTTTTAAGGATAGCGCCACCTCGTTATACTTACTATTGGGTTCACCGCCCGAAATAATCCATTTCTTTTTGGATGGGGTATCCATTAGGAAGTACCCTCCTAATACAATAACTGCAGTAAATAGTACTACAACTGAACTTATTTTAAAAGTTTTCATGTAAGATTATAAAATAAAAAAATAGAACAGTCTTAATCATTTTTTCGGGAAAGAAAGTTATTGGGTGTCAAAATTAAATTAAATCGTCAGATTTAGGTAATATCCGTTGTGAGAGTATATAATGTTAATTTCATATAATTAAATTGAACTCGTTACAGAAAACCATTCGTTTTTATTGATGACTGATAATTCGCAATCTGACCATGTTTTATTCATGCGTCTACTTTCAAAGCATGAACCATCTGTTCGCGCCTATGTGCGGGCTGGAGTTTTTGCTTATCAGGATGTTACTGAAATCATGCAAGAGGTTAGCATAGTTGCTTGGAACAAATTCGACCAACTTAGTAATCCGGAGGATGGGTTTGGTAAGTGGATGTGCGTGATTGCCCGTTATGAAATTTTGAAGTTTCGACAAACGAAAGCAAGGGACAAAATTGTATTAGATGATAGTGTTGTTGAAAAGTTGCTTAATGAGGGAATCGAGGGAGACTCGGTTAGGAGCAAGTGGATTGAAGCTCTTGATCGTTGCTTGGAAAAACTTCCTGCCCAAAAAAGAAGTCTTATTTTACAAGCTTATGATCCCGCAAATTCGATCAAGGACTTAGCAAAACAGTTACGAAAAACCCCCGATGGGCTTTACCAACTTTTACGACGTATCCGAGTTGGGTTGGCAAGTTGTGTGGAAAAAACGATGGCGAAGGATTCGAAATCATCTTTTAATTTTTCGGCAAATCATTAACCAAAGCGGAGAGTTCACGAGTAAATGAAAAATAACCATAAAGAAATTATTGAAAAATATTTCGTTGGCTCTTTGTCCCAGGATGAGCGGTCAAAGTTAAATGAAATTTTGGATTGTGATATTGAAGCCAGAAATTTCTTTCGGTTAATGGCAACGGTTGAAGAAGGATTGGCAGAAAAATCTGAAGGACCGGTATCTTTAACTCCTAATCAAAATACTCGCCTTCATTTTCTTGTTCGATTTCTGCCTTGGGCTATTTCTGCTGCAGCCGCAGTGATCATATTTTTTTTAGTGAATGAAAGGAAAACTTTTATTAATGAAATCGAGCAAACAGAAGAATTAATTGAACAGCCTTTTGTTGCCAGAATTCTCAATCAATTAAACTCCAAATTCACTGCTGGTATGTCACCTGTTGATTCTCAGTTCAGAATTGGAAGGTATGAACTTGAGAACGGGATCGCACACATTCGATTCTCAAATGGTGCAGATTTATTTATGAGTGGATCCGTTCGTTTTGACATCAAAAGTGATCTTTTGGTTGTCCTTCATCGAGGAAATGTACGCGCGGTAGTCCCTGCAATGGCGAAAGGTTTTACAATTTCCAGTCCAGGAGTTAATTATGTGGATTTGGGGACTGAGTTTGGGTTGTCGGTCGATGGAGAGACTGGAGTTAGCAAATTGCATGTATTTGATGGGCAGGTTAATGCAAGGGACCCAGGGTCCAAATTATTACTTTCTGAAGTTACGGAAGGTCAGACCGTAAAATATGCCAATGGAGTAATTGAACATTTAGAAAAGATGGATACTGAAATTTTTATTGAACCTGGCTCCATTGGTTTTCTTCGTTGGCGTCAAAATTTCAATAAAATTATTTCGGATCCTGATCTAATTGCCTGTTTTTCTTTTGATTCTTTTGAGTCCGAGTCCAGTACTCTTCCAGAAGGTTTGAAAACTGAAAGTAGGGGAAACAAATTAAAAAACTTAAGTAAAAACTCAATCGTTTCTGATGGAATTATTTCAAATGCGCGCTGGGTTACAGGCCGATGGACTGAAAAGAAAGCACTACTTTTTGATCGAAATGAAGATTTTGTGGAGTTGGATATTGCTGGAGAATTTGATGAACTTACCTTTTCTTCTTGGGTCAAGATAGATAGGCGCGACACGACTCTTAGTCCAATATTTAACTCTAATGGCTGGAGCCCTAATAATGTGCATTGGCAAATTTCACGTCCCGGTCATTGCTGGATTGGCATTCATGGTCGAGGAATTGTTGAAACTGACTACAAATATACTACACCGATAAACAAATGGATCAACTTGGTTGCTGTCATTTCATCCAAGCAAATGGAAACGCGATCCTATTTAAACGGTACAGTTATTTCTCTTCATAAATTAAAAAATAAATTCAAATTGGTCCCAGGGAAATCTAGGTTAGGCGGATGGAATCCTGAAGGTGTTAAGGTGGTTACCAATCGAGCATTACGTGGAAGAATGGACGAGTTTTGTATATGGAAGCGAGCATTATCAGAGATCGAGATTCGTGGTCTTTTGGATGGAATGCAGCCGGTAACATTATGGCAGGGGGGGAGTTTTGAGCACCCTAATTTTAAGAATTTAAACAAATGAATCAAGTAACTGAAAATTGGTTTGAAGTCATATCACATAAAAGTGGCTTGTTTGATAATATTGTGGCAGCTGTTGAGTTTAGCAAAGAAACAAATGTTGGCTTGGTACAGAAAGGTGAAATCTTGGTAAGTGAAAAACTTGATATCATTCCGGATGAATCACTCAAGGGGCATTTAGCAAGAGTTATTCATTCTCTAGGTATGCTTTGCAAAAATCATGGGATTAAAATTACAGAATGTATTGGCCTTTGTTTCTGCATGGATGGAATAGTTGACAACCGAAGTATGACCCCCTTGTCGAAATCCAAATATTCTGAGGAGATGCATAATTTCAATTTCAAAGAATGGGCAATGGTAAACACTGGCTTGAAGTTGCGAATGGAAAATATTACACGAGCAGAACTTCTTGGTGAATGGAGTTATGGAGCGGGTAAAGGTTGTGAAAATATTTTACAGTTTTCCATCGGAAATCGAATTGCAACATCGGTCATTATGAATGACGAAGTTTTGGTCGGACGGAATTTTTCACAAGGACTTTTAGGGGGACATGTAATTGTTAAACAAAATGGGCGTAAATGTAATGCACCCTGTAATTCATCGGGCTGTTTGGAAAGCGAAGCTTCGGAAGGGGTTCTTCTTCAATTAGCCAAAGAACATAAATTGTATGAGGAAAGCAGCTTGCGGAATGAAAGTGCAATCGGTTTTCCTGAACTCCGTACGCATATTGAAAATGGGGATGATTGTGCAAAACAAATTCTTGATCATTGTATAGAATATTGGGCACTTGGACTCGTTTCATTAGCTCACCTTTTTGAACCTGAACTTATCATTCTTGGGGGTAAACTTGTTCATGAGGATGATTCAATACTTCAATCTATACGAAGCGTTTTTGACCAAAGGGTCTGGGAGGAAAGAAGAGGTATGAAAATTTATAAAAGCTCTTTACCCGATGCCGGAAGTTTTAGGGGTGCCTCATATATATTTGAAAACCAAATCAAAGATCGAGTTGCGTCATAAATTGCCCTCAGGCGTTTTAATTTATCATTACAGAGTTTTACAAGATTAGAGCTAGAATTTACAATACAAGAGACAAATTAATATGTTAGGATGAACTTTTGTGAAATAAATACTTTCTATATTTCATTATATATTAACGATCCCTAATTTTTAACTATTATAATATGATTTACCCGCAAGGCTTCATCACCCCATTAGTAAACTATGAAAATGTCTTAAGTTGCTCGGTCTAAGATATTGTATAAATTTGACAGACAAGATATCTCATGCGTTTAATTTTATTCCTTACTTTTATACTTCCACTCTCCCTTTTTGCAGAAGAAAGGATTGATTTTAATACTCAAATCAAATCTCTCCTTTCGAATCGTTGTATTGCCTGTCACGGGCCGGATGAGGAAAATCGTGAAGCCGGATTGAGACTTGATACTTTTGACGGTGCAACAAGAGATTTAGACGGATATTCTGCCATCGTGCCCGGTGATCCGAAGGAGAGTGAAATGATCTTCCGGATCAGTTTGCCAGCAGATGACGAGGAGGTCATGCCTCCTAAGGGTAAGGGTAAGCCCATTACCGATCAAGAGGTTGCTTTACTTGAAAAATGGGTCGCACAGGGAGCGGAATACGATAAGCATTGGTCGTACAAAAAACCGCACCGTACTGAAGTACCGAATGGGATACATCCTATCGACCACTTTATTTCCGATCGTCTACAGAAGGAGGGACTTACCTTTAGCCACCAGGCTGATCGAAGAACCCTAGCTCGTCGTGTATCCTTGGATTTGATTGGATTACCACCATCGATCGATGAATTAAATGCTTTTTTGGGAAATAAAAGTGCGGAAGCTTATCAAAATTTTGTCGATGGGCTGATGGTTCGTCCGGAGTTTGGGGAACACTGGGCAAGAATGTGGTTGGATCTTGCACGCTACGCTGATTCGGCCGGGTATGCAGATGATCGTGCCCGTACGATTTGGGCCTTTCGCGATTATGTGATAAAAGCTTTCAACCAAAACTTACCCTTTGACCAGTTTACAATTGAGCAGCTGGCTGGTGACTTACTTTCTGAGCCGACCGAACAGCAAATCATTGCCACCGCCTTTCATAGAAATACCCAGACCAATAACGAAGGGGGAACTAACGATGAGGAATTTCGGAATGTCGCAGTTGTCGACCGAGTAAACACAACCTTTGCCACCTGGATGGGAACAACCATGGCCTGTGCTCAGTGTCATACTCATAAGTATGACCCGATTACCCATAAAGAATATTTTCAGATTTTTGATATTTTTAATCAAACGCAGGATTCCGATAAACGTAACGAACAGCCAACCCATAGTGTTTTTAGTGATACTCAGAAAAAGCAAATTACGAATTTAGAGAATGAAATCAGTCAATTAGAAAACTCACTTAAATCCCCCTACAGAAACACAAAACTAAAGGGGGAACTGTCGTCTTGGGAAAAAACTTTAAGCGACACTAATTGGGAAGTTTTAGTCCCTACTCAAGCCAAGGCGACTTCGGGGGCGAATCTTGACATAGCCGCGGATGGATCTGTTTTAGCTTCTGGAGTAAAGAAAGTAATCGATGATTATCAACTTAGACTACAGACGACCTTAGACAAAATATACGCTCTCCGATTGGAGCTTTTAACGGATGTTTCCTTGAATGAAAAGGGACCGGCTAGAAACCATAATTTGGTTTTGAATGAAATTATTTTGAATTCAATGGGTAGGGGAGGATCTCAAAGTTTGGCCAAGACGGGACAGTTTGTGAGGATTGAATTACCCGGTAAGGATCGTATTCTTCATGTGGCCGAGGTGCAGGCATTTGTCGGGCAGGAGAATGTCGCACTTAAAGGTAATGCAAAACAGAGCACCACTGGTTATGGAGGTTTTGCAAAACTTGCGATTGATGGAAATACAGACGGTGATTTCCATAATTCGAAAAGTGTAACTCACAACGCAAATGGGGATGCGGAAGCGTGGTGGGAGGTTGACTTAAGAAAAGAATATGACCTAACCAAGCTTGTTGTTTGGAATCGTACGGATAGTGGATTACAACCTCGCTTGGATGGCTTTCGTTTACAGGTGCTTAATTCTGATCGTGAGATTGTTTGGGAGAAGACATTTAGCAAAGCACCCAAAAAGGAAACGGCTGAATCTTTGGACGGTGCGCAAGTCGCTCAATTTGTGAAAGCCAGTGCCACTTTTGAACAGGGGAAATTTGAAGCTTTTAAAGCGATCGATGGTGATTTTAAGCAAAATTCGGGCTGGGCCATAGCAGGTGGGCAAGGCCGAAACCATTCAGCTGTATTTATTACGGATAAACCTGTTGCAGGCGGGCAAATTGAAATTCGCCTTGTTCAAAATTATCCTAATCATGCGATTGGGAAGTTTCGTATTTCTGTAACCGGTAACTCAAATCCAGCTCCAGCAATTCCAGGAAAAATAAAAAACATTCTCAATATTAATCCTTCAGCCAGAACTTCAATTCAGGAAAAGGAGATCATGAGTTACTTTCTAAAGAATGGAGCAGAAGCCAAAAAAATTACCACTCAAATTGCAACACTTCGCAAAAAGGTTAGCAGGATTAAACCACATACAACGGTACCCGTTCTCAAGGCAGTAGCCGATGCAAATCAAAGAAAGACATTTGTTCATCTACGAGGATCATACCTCAGTCATGGTCCTCTGGTAAAAGCGGGTTTTCCTTCTTCCCTGACTCCAGCCTTGAAGGGCGTCGCCAATCCTACTCGTTTGGATTTAGCAAAATGGATAATCAACGAAAAAAACCCACTCACTGCCCGGGTTTCCGCCAACCGGTTTTGGGAAAAGATTTTTGGTGTAGGATTAGTTTCAACCAGTGAGGAATTTGGTTCGCAGGGCGAACTGCCATCCCATCCGCAATTACTGGACTGGCTCGCCACTGAATTTGTTCGAATGGAGTGGGATATGAAAGCGTTTATCAAGTTGCTGGTTACTTCGAAAGCCTATCGACAGTCCTCTCATGTCGCGGATGAAATGGCTGCAAACGATCCTGCGAATCGATTACTTGCCCGAGGCCCCCGAGTTCGGCTTTCAGCGGAGATGGTTCGAGATCAGGCACTTGCGGTTTCTGGATTGCTAAGCAAAAAAATGTTTGGCCCCCCTGTTCGTCCACCGCAACCCGATATGGGCATCAAAGCCGCATTCGGCGGAGGGATTGATTGGAAGACCAGCGAAGGGGAAGATCGTTTTCGAAGAGGAATATATACCAATTGGCGACGCTCCAACCCTTATCCTTCCATGGCTACCTTTGATGCTCCTAACCGTGAAGTCTGTACGGTTCGACGCGGTACAACCAACACACCACTGCAAGCCTTGGTCACCATGAATGACCCGGTATATGTAGAGGCTGCTCAGTCATTGGCCCGAATTATGATCAAGTCTGCTAGTTCTTTGGAAAAACAAATTAGTAATGGCTTTAAAATTTGCCTGTCACGAGAACCCCAAAAGCCAGAACTCGATCGCTTACTTGCATTATTTCACCAAGTCAAAAAGCGTTACCTCAATGACGGTGGACTTGCCACCAAAATGGCCACGGATCCGATTGGCCCTGCTCCCAAAGATTTTAATGTCGTTGACCTGGCCGCACTAACCGTAACTGGCAATGTACTTCTTAATCTCGATGAGATGATGATGAAAAGATAAGCAATACCCTCATAACACTTTATTTATGAATCCCGCATTTGAACAAATTCAACTTAACACTCGTCGCCATTTCTTAAAAAATTGTGGTGTAGGCTTAGGGTCTGGTGCATTGGCTCAACTTCTTTCCCCTGATGCCTTTGGGTTAAAAGCTCCCGAAAACCCATTGCTCCCTCGTAAATCACATTTCAGTTCCAAAGCAAAGAGGGTAATTTATATCCACCTGACTGGTTCTCCACCCCATTTGGATTTATGGGATTATAAACCAGAACTTGTAAAACGTACCGATCAAGAATGCCCAGATGAGTTCATTAAGGGTAAACAATTCGCATTCACTTCAGGTACTCCCAAGTTAATGGGCACACCGCGTACATTTTCTCAGCATGGAAAGTCTGGTATGTGGATGTCAGATGCAATTCCTCATTTGCATCAGCATGCCGATGACCTTTGTGTGATTAAATCCATGCACACCGATCAATTTAATCATGCACCGGCAGAATTATTTGTGCATACTGGTTTCCCTCAACCAGGGCGTCCTTCTTTTGGTGCTTGGACGACTTACGGATTAGGTTCGGAGAATCAGGATCTTCCAGGCTATGTTGTTTTGATATCCAGTGGAACTCAGCCAAATGGTGGAAAGAATTCATTTAGTGCTGGGTTTATTCCTTCAGTCTATCAAGGCGTTCAGTGTCGTTCAAAAGGTGATCCTGTTCTATACGTTTCTAATCCTCCGGGTATGGATCGCAGTCTTAGGCGAGCAAGTTTGGACGCCTTACGGGATTTGAATCAAAAAGCGGCGGAAGATTTTGCTCACCCTGAAACCCTCACGCGCATCGCTCAGTACGAATTAGCTTATCGGATGCAGGCTTCCGTTCCCGATGTGATGGATATTTCCAATGAGTCTCAAAAGACCTTGGACGCCTATGGTGCTGAAGTGGGTGGTGCCAGCCTTGGGAATAATTGTTTACTGGCACGCAGGCTTGCTGAAAAGGGCGTTCGGTTCGTACAGTTGTTTGACTGGGGTTGGGACTATCATGGGACCAATCCAAAGGAGGATATTCGGGATGGCTTGACCCGGAAATGTGCCACAATGGATAAGCCGATATCCGCACTTATTCAGGACTTAAAGGAACGTGGGTTGTTTGATGAGACATTAATTATCATAGGTGGCGAATTTGGTCGCACTCCATTTCGTGAAGGCCGCACTTCAAAAGGTAAAGTATTGGGGCGCGATCACTTCCCGGATTGTTACACCATGATTATGGCCGGAGGAGGAGTAAAAGGTGGTCATGTTCATGGCGAATCGGACGAACTTGGATTCAGTATCACCAAAGATCCGGTACATGTTCACGACCTTCAGGCTACATGGATGCATCTGCTTGGCTTTGATCATGAACAATTGACCTATCGTTTTCAGGGACGCGACTACCGCCTGACCGATGTACACGGTCATGTGGTGAAAGATCTAATTGCATAGACAATTAGTTCGAGCAGCTTTTGCTCTTCAATATTGTTCTAAATAATCTCTTCGATAGCCTTATTTATAATCCCATCATGCATTCTCCCATATCATTTATATTCTTTCTCTTTCCTATTCTGGTCATTTCCGTTTTTGGACAAGTGGTCATCAATGATTTTCGGTTACAAGATCCCGAGCTGGAAGTCACCTTGTGGGCAGAATCTCCGCTTTTGTATAATCCGACAAACATGGATGTGGATGCTGCCGGTCGGATTTGGGTTATGGAGGGAGTAAATTATCGTAGGAGTAGTACCCGAAAAGAGGGCGACCGTGTGGTCGTTTTGGAGGATACCAATTTGGATGGAATAGCGGATAAATCTACTGTTTTTATTCAAGACCCCGAACTGGTCGCACCCATGGGGATCGGGGTGATCGATAATGTGATCTATGTATCCCAGACCCCGCACATTATTAAATACATCGATGTGAACCGAAACTTAGTTTTCGACAAAGGGGACAAAAAAGAAATCTTTCTTACCGGCTTTACTGGTAGTAATCATGATCATTCCACTCACTCAGTAATTGGTGGGCCGGATGGTAAATTATATTTTAACCAAGGAAATTGCGGGGCTAAAATAACCGATGGGGACGGTCGAACTTTTTATATTGGTAGTTTTTACTACAACAAAGGTGGGCCTCAGGTCGGGTGGAATCTAGACCCAACGACTTTCGCAGGAAAAAGAAGTGATGACGGGCATGTTTGGGTGTCCGGTTTTACGGGTCGGATCAATCCTGATGGTACCGGCATGGAGATTGTCGGTCATGGCTATCGAAATAGCTACGAGCAAATTTTCACTTCGTTTGGGGACATGTTCCAAAATGATAATGATGATCCACCAGCCTGTCGGACAAGTTTTGTTCCAGAGGGTGCTTTTTTTGGCTTTTGCTCGGAAGATGGAAAATTTGGATGGTCAGCGGATCGTATTGCTGGCCAAACCACCGCCGAAGCGGAGTGGCGAACCCATTTGCCGGGAAGTTTTCCACCAGGCGATGTTTATGGAAGTGGTTCTCCGACGGGAATCACTTACTATGAGAACGGTTCCTTGCCTAAAAGATATGAAGGTTCTCTCTTCTCCTGCGAACCCGCTAAACGGCAGATTTTTCGTTATGTTCCAAAACCTGATGGGGCAGGGTACAAATTGGAACGGGAAGTTTTTATAAGTCGGCAGGGAAAGGATCGATTATGTGGTGCTTTTTCAGATATTTTAGTAGGGACTGATGGGGTACTTTATATCGCAGATTGGTATGATCCTGTCGTTGGTGGACACGGTGCGGCCGACCGTAAACATATAGGTAAGATTTACCGGATCGCACCCAAGGGATTTAAATCCAGTAAGCAGGTTCCAAAAACGGCAGAAGAGATGCTGGTGAGTCCGGCCCATAATGTCCGGTTTCATGGATTTCAAAAGCTAAAGTCGCAAGGCCAGTCTGCTTTTTCCAAGGTAAAAAAATTACTGAACAGCAAATCCCCATGGTTGGCTAGCCGAGCCATCTGGGTTTTACCTCATCTAGGCAAGGAAGGACATGCTGAATTGGAGAGAGTGGTATCGACGATGGGTTTCAGTGACTTTCGGTATCGTGCTGCGGCATTGCGGAGTGCCTTGCGATATGATCGGGAAAACTTGGGCTTTCAATTAATACAAAATCTCAGAAGGGATGAGTCATCTCATGTCCGGCGTGTTGCCCTGACCCATCTTCGGGATTTCGCCTATGAAAGAAAAAAAGAGGTTTTGCTCGATCTCATTACCGTTGGTTCGCTGGAGGATCGCACTTATTTGGAATCCGTTGGTTTGGCTGTGGATGGATCGGAAGATGAACTATGGTCCGATTATTGTAAACTTCGTGAAATCTCCAGTCCCAAAGACTGGGATAGGCAGGCTCACCTCCTCGCTTGGCGGTTACACGGGGATACTATGATCGAAGACTTGGTTGAGCGAATGCTAATGGATGATTTGTCTGATAAACACCGAATGGAGTTGGTTGCTTCCTTGGCCATGAATCGTTCGAAGCATGCATTCGAGGGAATGAAAAAAGTTTTTATGGAATCCAAAAACGAAGGAGTTAAAGACCTGGCTAAACAGTTTCTTGTAAAAGGAATGGTACATCGTTGGAAAGAGCATCCAGTGCGGGATTTTTTGGTAGCTCAGAAGATTATTGATTCAAAGCCAAAGCCACTCGTTCAAGTACCAGGAGTGAAAAAAGAGGAGGGTGTGCTCAAGGTATCGAATGTGCTTAAGTTAAAGGGAGATATAAAACGCGGAAAGATATCCGCGGCCCGTTGCTACAGTTGTCATCAGTTTGATCAGGTTGGGGTGGAGTTTGGTCCTAACCTGAAAGGGTGGGGGCAAGGTCGGTCGATCGAGGAGATTGCCCGGGCAATCATTCATCCGTCTGCTGGAATCGCGCATGGCTACGAAAGCCAAGAGGTCACGCTTGAACCTAACTGGAAAGAACGCAAAAACTTTTGGAGAATCAATGGTATCATAACTTCCGAGAGTGATCCTTTAACCATTCGTAGTGCTGGTGGTTTAGTCCAAAAGATTCCGAGTCATGAAATTCATTACATTCAACCGGTAAGAAACTCTCTTATGTTATCTGCCCATCAATTAGGCATGTCCGAGCAGGATGTCGCAGATATGGTGGCTTATCTCAAAACTTACTAACTATTCAATCTTATGAAAATTAAAAAGATATTATTTTGCCTCGGTGCAGTCTTTTTGCACGCCCTTTTACCTGTTCTTGCCCACGATTCACACAAGGGTCTTCAACACTGGGAAATACCCAGTGTGGATCCGGATCGTATAGTACTTACTTTTCATGGCGATCCTGCAACCTGTCGTGCCGTAACCTGGCGAACGGATAAGAGCATCACTAAGGCGGTTGCTGAGATTGCGATAGCCGGGGTAAATTCCAAGTTTACTAGTGATGCAGAGGAGGTCGTTGCTACAACGGAACCCTTCGATCTTGGTCAATATAAAAGCAACTCTTCATTGATCGTTCATTATCATAGTGTTCGTTTTCAAGGATTAAAGCCAGACACTCTCTATGCTTATCGGGTGGGCGATGGATCCAAAAATTGGTCGGAATGGATTCAATTTCGTACGGCGAAGTCAACTTACTCCCCCATACAATTTGTATATTTCGGCGATGCTCAAAACGATATCTTGGATCATTGGTCAAGAGTGATTCGCATGGCATACCAAACGGTTCCCCATGCTTCATTCGCGATTCATGCAGGTGATCTTGTAAATAATGCTCATCGTGACCATGAGTGGGCTCAATGGTTTAAGGCTGGTGGATTTATTCATAGTCAATGGACCGCCATTCCTGCTGTAGGGAATCACGAGTTTTCACCTATTGCAAGACTACCGATAGGAAAGAAGAAAGTTTCCATTCAATGGCGTCCTCAATTCACTCTACCTGTGGAAAAAAGTTTAGATCCATCCTTGTATGAAACGGTTTATACCGTGGATTACCAGGATCTTCGAGTTGTTGTACTGAATTCAAACGATAATTTGGAACAACAGACAAAATACCTCGAAGCAAAACTAAAAAACTGCACGGCTAAGTGGAAGATCTTAACTTGTCATCATTCCGTATTTTCTCCGGCTAAAGGTAGAAATTTCCAGTTTGCACGGGACCACTGGAAGCCACTGCTGGATAAGTATAATGTGGATCTTGTGCTTAATGGGCATGACCATACTTATGCCAGGGGACACGTTCCTGTCCGCACAAGTGACAAGGAGGGGAACAGTGAACTTGGGACAGTTTATGTTACTTCCGTTTCGGGTCCTAAGCAATACGGGCTCGATCGTAAACAAATTCAAAGCTATAAAGCCGATGGTTATCGGTCCGATAAAACAGCGGAACAAACGCAGTTTTTTCAGGTAATTACGATTAAGGATAACACCTTAAGTTATGTTGCTTATACAGCCTTGGGAGACGAATATGACCGGGCAACAATAACCAAGGACTTTACGACTGGTAAGAAATTCCTGAAAGATTAATTCAGGAAGCCAAGACCTCTTTCATTTCGCCATTACTGTCTGCAAAAGAATCCGCTTTTGAACCAAGCTGTTTTTGGATGGTGACAAACAAATTGGAAAGCGGAGTATTGTTATCAAATTGGAGATACTGTCCGTGCTCGTATCCCATATTCTTTCCACCGGCGAGGACAAGCGGATAGTTGGTGTTGTTATGGGTTTTACTGTTACTGCTTCCATAGAGAAGACAGGTATTATCGAGCACTGAGCCATTGCCTTCCGGCATTTCAGAAAGGCGATTAAGCAGGTAGGTAAAGCATTTAGTCTGATAGAGATCCCACTTACCCTTATTTTCAGCACCCACTCCTTTCCCTGCTCCATGGGCAAGACCGTGGGCATCCTTCGGGAAACCAAGAAGAGAGGGGAACTTATTGGCGATGGAAATAGCGCCATGCATGCTTGCTAATTGGTAAGTAATAAAACGGGTGGAGTCAGTCTGAAAGGCAAGGGCAATCAGATCCAACATAGTGTAAATTAATTTTTCCGGTGTCTCATTGTCAGCATCCAGGCTTAGTCCTTCGGCATTTACTTTTGGTCTGGGGACATCGAGCCATTGTGCAGAACGTTCCACATCCTGTTCGATTTCACGAACGGAAGTTAGATACTGATCGAGTTTGTCCTGGTCTGTCTTGGCTAACTTGCGGTGCATGGATTTTGCCTCGTCAAGTAGAAGATCAAGATGGCTCCCGGTTCGGGTGAGACCCTTTCTCTGAGCATCAATGGATTCACCACTTAGACCAAAAAGCCTTTCGAAAACGATCGCTGGACGATTGAAGGAAGGAATAGGTTGGCCTGTGTTGGAAAAGGACAGGGTATTGGCTCGGGTGGGCATGCCGGTTCCACCATCAGAGGATAGAGCCAAGCTGGAAAACCGTGTTTCTGATCCGAGACGATGGGTGTGTGCCATGAATTGGTCCAATGAAATAGAGTTTTTCAATCCGTTCGCCTTTAGGCTCATTTCCTCTCCAGTGAGAAAAGTGTCGCCGCTGTCATGTCCCCCTATTCTTTTTACTTTTGGGTGGCAAAGGCCACCCAAGACCGTCACTTGATCACGAAATTTATTGAGTGGCTCTAAGGATTTATTGAAAGTGAAGTTCTTTCCCTCACCTTGGGGAAACCAATTCCAATGACTGAATTCGCTATCCTGATTGGGGAGACTGACTCCGTATGGAAAATAAATGGAGCAAAACCTTTTGGGTGTTTGAGGAGAAGATGAGCCGGCAAATGATTCCATCCAAGGTAAAGCCATACAGATTCCAGATGCCTTGAGCATAGTTCTTCTATTCATCTTTGATTTACCCAATATCTTCATGTCTTTAGGATGTTTTATACATATCTTTAATGCCAACGGAAAGTTTCGCTAAGAACAATATTTTTAAGAAGACCCGATAGACGAAATCTGTTTTTAACGAATTCATTTTTCAACTCATTTACCAAAATTTCATCTTCCAAGGTTAAAGATCTACCTAATGCGTAGGTCAGAACTTTCGAACAGAAGGCATGTGCAAACTGATCTTTCCGATGCGAAAGAATAAATTTTTGTAATTCTTCAACTCCATCCACGGGATGATTCCCAGGTAAGATGGTGTCAGAGGTGATTGGCTTTTTGTGAACAGTTGTTTCTTCTCTTTTGAGTCCGACAGCACTGTATTCTTCCAACGCTATCCCCCATGGGTCCAGTGTTCTGTGGCAATCATTACAGGATTCTTTCTTTCGATGGAACTCAATTTGTTCGTGAAGGCTGAGTTTTTCAAAATCCTTCACGCTTTCTTCGATTCCGGGGACATCCGGTGGTGGTGGTTTGGGTGGGTCGTGGAGGAGCCGTTCGCGAACCCAGACTGCCCGGCGGATTGGATGAGATTCTGCACCGTCTGAGCCGGAAAGATGAATGGAGGCGTGTCCTAGAATACCTCCGGCACGGTTTGTCCCTTTGAGGGAGGTTCTTTCGAACCGTTGAGATTTGGGCCCCTCCACTCCATAATGTTTTGCCAACCGAGCGTTTAGCATAGTGAAATCGGCATCGATTATTTGTGTCATGGGTTCATCTTTTTTGAAAATTTCTTTAAAAAATTCAAGACTCTCAGCCTGCATGTAAGGTTTCAGTCTATTATCAAAATTTTTGTGATATCTCGGGTTAACCGCGACCCGGTCAACTCCGCCCAGATCAAGCCATTGTTTGCTAAATTCTTCGGCAAACCTATTGACCTTCCGATCGTTCATCATCCTTTGGACTTGTGCGGCAAGAACTTTTGGGTCGTGGAGTTTATCTTCGTCGGCCAGTGCCCGAAGTTCAACATCAGGCATAGAAGACCAAATGAAATAGGACAGGCGTGCTGCCAGTTCATGAGTAGAAAGTTTTGAGGGCTTGCTTTCGTTTGGTTTTAGTTCACTCAGGTAGATGAAATTAGTGGATGCGAGGCTGGTGGCGAGGGTCTCTCTGAGAGCATAAATAGACGAGTTCTCATCTCTGCTGATTTTTTTGAAATGCTGAAACCACTTATCACTTGTTTTGGAATCGACCGGTTTTCTCCAAGCTTTTGTTAAGAACCGGGATATGACGGACTTGGCAGTTCGCTCATTATTCAAATCTTCTTCAGGAAGGATAATTTGCTGATGAATTTTTGAAGGCCAGGATGAATAGTCGTTGGCGACAAACTCAACTGATTCAATAATGATTTTAGAAAAGTTTGGATCTTCCGGATAGTAGTTTGTTTTTTTCTTTTTTATCTTCCCTTTCTTATCTTTAGTCTCAGTTATTTTTTCCAATTGTTTGGGAAGAGGATTTCCGTCATCAAGTGAGTTTCTAAAAGTAAGAACTCCATTGATTTTATCATCAGGAACATTGGCCAGAGTCATTGGAAATAGTTTAGCGTACGAGGAAATTTCGTAAGTTTTCGTTTCGTTAGAATCTATTTCTACTTCTGGTAGAGATCCCTGAATGTTCAATGTCAGACCTGATACAAAAAAGCCGTAGGAACCTTCGAGGATAGGAGATGGGTAACCAGGTTTTCTTTCGCTGCGTGCCTTAATTCTAATGGTGAACCTTCCTGATTTAGGAGGTTGTTGAAAATTTCCGTGCCAGTAATTTACCCTTCCTAAGCGATGGTCTGATTTCCCCACATATAATTTGCTGCTAGGGCCGCGGATATTTCCCTTGTTCCATTTTACTTCGGAAACTTTGACTGTTGGTTCCTCCTCCTCATTTAAAATTAATTGGAAGGCTTTGCGGGCAGTCTTCAGGTAGTGCTCGATTTGCAGGGAAGACATTCCCAATACTTTTCCGTTGTTTAGAAACCCGTCTGGTGAAAGAGGGTCTCTTGCTAAGCCATCGACATAATCCATTTTAAATCCCAGCAGATCTTCCATAGTATACTGATATTCAGTCCGGTTTAACCTTCTGATAACGGCTTCGCTTTGTTCGCCCTTAATTTCCCGCAAGGCTTTCTCTAGGTTTGAGTCAATCCATTCAGTGATCAGTTTTCGTTCTCCCTCGGAAAGAGGATTTTCCTCCTCGGGAGGCATTTCCCCCAGTTTGATCTGATCCGATGCATCATGCCAGGTCTCGGCGGCAGTCCGGTCTTTTAGAAAGTCGATTGAAAGAGTGTCGAAACGCACATCCCCTTTTTGCTTCTCGGGTCCATGACATTGGATACAATGTTTTTCGAGTATCGGAAGTACTTGGGCTTGATAACTTACTGAGCTAATTTCTTTTCCCTGAATGGAATGCAGAAAAAATAATGCAAGGAGAAATATCCGATAATATTTAAACATTGATTGCATTCCTTACTATCTGAAATTGAAAGTCTTCAATAAAGTATAAAGAAGAAAAAATAAGATTTTTATAAGTGAGGTTGATATAAAAAATATGAAAATAAAGGTATAAAAGTAGTGATATTTTCTATTAACCTTATATTATTTATACAAATGAAGTTTAATCGAAGAGATACCATCAGGCAGTTAGCTCTGGGTGCGGGTGCCGCTTTTTCTGGTTCATTATTCCCCCATTCTGCTTTTGCCTCCGTTTCCGGTTCCGCTCCCAAGCGGGTAATTTTCTTTCTTCAGAACCAAGGATTTGAGCCGGGTACCTGCATTCCGGATGGGATGAAAAACAGTGGATCCCTGTCCAAGGTCAAGTTACCTGAGCCGATCGAGGCACTCGAACCTTTCAAGGAGCGATTACATATTATTAACGGATTGCATGGTTTACATACTAGTCCAGGGCATAGTCCATTTTTTGGAGCTTTGGGTGGGTATCGTGGAAGTGATGGTGTACCTCCGGGTGGGCCGACAGTCGATTATGAATTGAGCAAAGTTCTTCCTCAGACTTTATTACCCCATCTTTGCATCGGGATGGATTCCATCGAGAATATGCGGGCCAAGCCTACCGTGGCGAATCTTTCTGCCAGTGGAGCTGGTCAACCAATCTTTATGCATTCCAATCCCAATCATTTATACCAACTTTTATATGGCGGTATTTCAGAGGGAGATATTCGTAATCAGCATGAAGCAAGATCCTCCATGCTGGAAAGAATTGAAAGTATGGCATCCACTGAAGGTCATCAGCTTCCTTTACAAGAGAAACAAAGGTACGATCAGTATGTTCGTGGATTCGAGGATATGAATGGTTTGCGTGATCGGTTGGCTCAAGTTTCAGGGCATTTGAAGAAATTTGCTCCCAAAGTTGATGAAAGATACACCAATCCGGAATTTGAAACCGATTGGCACGACACACTCTTGGACCTTGGTATTTCTGCACTTAAGTCGGGTACTACGAACACATTGACTATCGGTTCCGGCCGAGGGGAAATCTTTGGCGCCTGGAAAGGGTTAGGAATCGAGCAACAGGGGCATAACCTTGGGCATATGAAGCAAAAGGATAATCCGATATGGATCAAGATTCGCCAGTACAACTCCCGGATGCTGGTTAAGCTAATGGAGCAGTTAGAAAGTGTTCCTGAAGGCAGTGGCTCCATGATGGATAACACTTTGATTGTCTACACTAGCAATAATGCCGATAAACAGCACACCAATGGTGCGAACTGGCCGGTCATGTTGCTGGGGAATTGTGGCGGTGCTTTCAAATCGGGTTGCTTTACTCAACTGGATGGGACGCGACCCATCAATGCCCTCTATAATTCAATTATGCGGGTATCCGGTGTGGAGGGTGATCGGTTCAATATGACCGAGGCGATGGCCAAAAAGTACGATTCCAGTACCGGTCCAATTACGCAAATTCTGTCTTAACTGTGTTCGGCAGAAGCACTTTATTGGCATTTGCCATACTGGTTATCCCTAGCCTGCGGGGAAAACCTTTCGTACCCGGTGAAATCATTCGTGGTGACTTTAAGCAAATTGGCGAATTGTTTTTGGAAAACCATTGTTTTGATTGCCATGATGATGAAACGAAGGAGGCCGATCTAAACCTTTTGGATCTTGGACCGGTGGACGAAATTAATGCCGCGGTTTGGAAATCGGTTTGGGCACAGGTCGCCATGGGCGAAATGCCCCCCCCGAACAAATCTCAGCCCAAGATCACGGAACGTCTCAAATTCTCGGATTGGGTAGTTCAGGAGTTAAGAGAGGAAATGAAGGAGAAGGGTGGCTTCAAGGCGAACCTCGATCCCAAAAAGGCAAACTATCTCGAACATGATCTGCTCTTTGGCGAACTACCCAATGACATTAAGCTTAAACCTACCTCTTCTTCCTCTCGAATTTGGCGGATCACTCCACAGGAGCACATCACACGACTCAATGAACTGATTAACATGGAGCCCGCATTTAATCCTTCCAAACCTGGAGTGCGAACACGGGGTGATTTCGTGCCCACCAACCATGGCGGAGAACTTAAGCTTTATTTCGGGACGGACCGTATTATCAGATGGGAGGGTGGAACGGTTGCCTACCAAACTGCGGTGAAGAGTGTGCCTGTGGTACTGTCATCGAACCGGAAGCATGGATTTGAAAATTATGCTGACTTTTATTCAGTTAACAGTTCCGAAGCCACTCAGATACTGAATAAGGCGGAGGACATCCTGAAATACATGGCTTACGGTCCAATGAGCTTGGTTGAATTTCCCGAGCAAATAACCGACAATCCTAAAACCTACGATGCGGTAAAACCGAAGGAAGACCTACGTGGCTTACCCTCTGCAATTGTTTATAATACTAAAGTCGTTCGTCCGATTACTCCTGTCTATGATTTAATGAGACAGGACAAATTTACGGAGGATTCGATTCGAAAAACTATTACCTTTCTTTTTGAAGTACTGACTTTCCGTCCGCCGTCGGAAAAAGAAGTTTCGGAATATCTGCAAATTGTTAACGAATCCATTAAAAAAATTGGGCGTGAACAGGGTGCATTTATGGGACTTTCTTCAATCTTTCTGGATCGTGATGCTCTTTTTCGCCCTGAACTCGCAAAAGAGGGAAAAGCGGACAAATATGGAAGAGTCATGTTGCAGGATTGGGAACTTGGATTGGCGGTAAATCATGCTCTTAGTTACATCAGACCTGATGAGAAATTGAGGGATGCAATTGTCCAAGGAAAAATGAGAACCCGCTCCGATGTGCGCCGTGAAGTTTCACGAATGTTGGATGATGACTCCATCCGCAAGCCCCGGGTTCTTCGTTTCTTCCGAGATTTCTTTGATTATGATCTGAGCGGGTATATTTGTAAGGATCAAAAAGCTCTTGCCAGCACTGGAACTTCCGCCAGAGACAACGCTTACTTTCGTGCCATGTTTGATGCCACTGCCAGCACGGATCGTTTAATTGAATTGATTTTAGCTGATGACAAAAATGTATTGAAAGAATTATTGACGACTCAAAAAGTGGTTCATACAGGAAATGATCGATCGTTGTTCGGAAGAAGGTATACCAAGGAAGAGCAGAAAAATGCTCAAGAGGAAAAGAAAAGGGCTGAAGAATTAGCCACTTTGGAAATTGCCGAAGAACGAAAGATCCTAACGAAAGAAGTCAATAAGCTGGAAGGTCAGGCCAAGGCCAATGAGAGCGATAAAGCACTCAAGAAAACATTGGCCAGTAAGCAAAAAGAGCTTAAAGCCTTAATCAAAAAAATGGCTGATATGAAAAGAAAGGCCGGGAATAATGTAAATACGAATGTCGAAGAAGCGAATTTTTCCGGCAAGCAAATCTTTGCCCGAGTGAGCCGACGTTCATTCGGAACCGGATCGATGAAGCCAGAAAGAACCTTGTCAACGGTACCCGAAAGTCAGAGATTGGGAATACTGACACATCCAAGCTGGCTGGTCTCCCATTCTGATGCCATGGACAACCACGCGATTCATCGAGGAATATGGGTCAGGGAGAGATTGCTTGGCGGCGGTATTCCCGATGTGCCGATCACGGTGGATGCTCAGCTTCCTGACGAACCTGGAACCACTTTACGGGAACGCATGCGGGTAACCCGGGAAAAGTATTGCTGGAGTTGTCACGAGAAAATGGACCCCCTTGGACTCCCTTTTGAGATGTACAACCATGCGGGAATCTATCGCACCACCGAGTTTGAAAAACCAGTTGATGCAAAAGGGGAAATTATCGACTCCGGCGACCCTTCTTTGGACGGACCAGTTGCCAACGCTCTCGAGATGATCGATAAACTGGCCAACAGTGAACGTGTCGAGCAGGTGTTTGTGCGTCATGCCTTCCGTTTTTGGATGGGGCGCAATGAAACCCTTCATGATCGCCCGGTTTTACAGGCGGCCCAT
>ENA-OQVM01000177-OQVM01000177.1-marine-metagenome-genome-assembly--contig:-NODE-177-length-102214-cov-29.543368_pt1 | contig 102214 bp, 90 predicted proteins | sample MGYA00237776_ERZ505498 | MGnify/ENA primary metagenome ERZ505498 (study PRJEB26159, sample SAMN06265151) | marine metagenome | isolation source: Helgoland LTER site | place: Germany:Helgoland, sampling... | reverse complement strand
AGGTTTGAGCGGGAGTGGGTTCGAACGCAAGACTCAGCGGTCGAGCAAGTTCGAGTGTTTGGAAGAGATGAACCTAGTGGTGCCTTGGGCCGAAGGGTTGGCCTTGGTATCAGGGGCGACTCCGTCCGCAGTTTAAAGGATTAAAACCTCGCTTTAGGAACACGGTGGTTTTTTTATTGCTTGGGTAATGATGCAATCGCGTACATTGTGAGATTTGCACAGTAGCTTTGGTGTTTCGCAGTTTAAAATCCAGACTCGATAATTCTTTGAGTACGCCAATGCGCTCTTCAGCGCCCGTCCAAGCATTTGTAGTCAATCTTGATAAATCGCCCGAGCGGTTGCAGGCCATAACGCAACAAGCTTCGGCGGTGGGACTCAATTTGACGCGTGTACCCGGCGTGCTGGGTCGTGCTGTTGACCCGCAAGCCGAGCCTGCGGTTGACCCGACCGGCTATGCGATGTGCCATGGCCGGCGTATCAACCTCAATGAGGTTGGTTGTTACCTGTCGCACTTAAAGGCCTTGCAGGCATTTTTGGATTCTGGGGCGCCATATGGGCTGATCTTGGAGGACGATGCAGGGCTTCCGCCAGGTTATCTTGAACTGATTGATGCGCTGATTTCGAAAAATGCGGCCTGGGATATCGTGAAGCTCTCTGCCTTTCACTCCGGTACGCCTTTGGCTATCGAACCATTGGGAAATGGATTCGTCTTGTCTATTGCACTGTCCCGGCACATGAATGCAAATAACGTGCTGTATTCGCGCGGCGCGGCGCAAACCATGCTGCGCTGTTTGGTGCCTATGCGGTTGCCCTTTGACCATGCCTTGGAGCGTGCCTGGCTTTTTGGGTTACGTCTGCGCGTGGTAGACCCGTCACCCTGCCCGCCTGACACCGGGCACGCCTCAACCATTGCCGATAACCGCCGCTATCATCTGATTTGGTACAAGCGCCTGCCGTGTATGGTCTTCCGTTTGGTGACCGAGCTGTCGCGTCTCGGGTTTGGTTTGGCGCATTACTTGCGATACAAGCTAATTAAAGTCTAGCGGGTTTGCGGTCGGCGGCTTTGCAAGACACCTATGTTTTGCTCGGCGGTCAGGGTGCTGGCGTAGTGGCGGTTAATCATGTCCACGCTGGTGCGGGCGTTGCGTGCGAGTGTGAGTATGTCAATGCCGTGGCCGTACAGTAGCCGAAACGTAATGCTTGAGTGCCGCAGGCTGTACAGGCTGCGCGGCTGGCCTTGCGCGCCCAATTTCAGACCGGTTTGTGCCATCACCTGATTGAAGTAATACGCCAGCACGCGCGCGGCGTAGTCGCGGTCGGTGTGCTGTGGCATAAATAAGTAATCGTTGGGGTTGGCTTGGTTCTGTTGCGCGTGGTGTTGGCGCAGGGCGCGGTAAACGCGCACCGCAGGTTGCAGGGTCACGATGGGCTTGTCGTGGCTCTTGGTCGCTGGCAATGTGAGGCGCAGGTAGACGTTGGCGTTGCGCACCACTTCCACGTGTTTGTGCTTCAGAGTTTTGAGGTCGCTGGGGCGTATAAAGCTATTCACCATGAACCCAATCACCCAAGAAAGATCGGGGGGCTGGGTATGGTCGGCTTGTCTTAAGCCGTGCTTCATGCGCAGGGTATCGGGGTCATCGGATGGGCGCTGACCGCACAGCGCTCGGCTGGTGCGCAACAGCCGCCAATACTCAGTGGGCGTGAACGGACCGCGCGAGTTGGTTTGGGCCTTTACTTTTGGGAACTCGGGCAACTTCTCAAGGGCCCCCAGCGATACGGCGGTTGCCAACACCTTGCGCACCGCAATGAGGTACTGGCTGACCGTGATGGACGAAAACCGCTCACTCAGTGCATGCGTAAACGCCTGCAGCTGCTCATGGTTGACCTCAGAGGGTGTACACGCACCCAAGGCCGGCAGTATGACCCCGTCTAGGCGGTTGCGTAGCACCTGCAAGCTACCCCGCGTGTATTCTCGCCTGGCTACCCGCGACTGCTCGTTGCGCACCAAGCGCTCGGCGTAGACCGCAAAAGAGACCGTTGGCGCCTTGCTGGCAGGTGTCCAACCGTTGCGGTGTGCGCTGCTGTCGCCAACCGCGCCGGCGTGTGTGGGCGTTGTATCGTATGACGCGTCGTTATTGCGGCCGTGCCGGCCTCCTTGCGCCTCCAAGCTGGCGATACGGTGGTCTGCCAGCAGCTGTTCGTAGAACTGTCTGGCGAAGAAGCGCGCAACTTGGGCATTTTGAGTTTGCGTACTTTTGCGGTGCGTACGCCCCGCAATCCAACACCTTACCTGCCAGAACTTGCTGGCAGCCATTTTGAAGATCACTAATTTGCGCGGGTACCCAGCAATCGGCGTAATGGTCGATGGGATGGGGACAGTGCGTTCACGTTGCCCACTGGTGTACAGGGGCTCGTTGGCAGCAGCGGTGACGGCAAGCAACATAGGCAAAAATGGGGTGGCAGCGACTTCATTCGCCACTAATTAATTAGTTATAGGCATGACATTGATAAACAGTAGTCATTTATAATTAATAATATGTTTTAATATAAGTATCAAGACACAATAAACCGATGAGAGTTGTAGCGCTTTTGGCGTACAACACCCATCGGTCTAAGGTAAGCATCGCCGCCGGTTAGGGCGGCAAATGCTTAAACGCTTACTGTGCAACAGTCTTGGTGTGCGAACACCCCAAGAAAGCGCAAATTACCGTGCTGGCAGCTTGCCAGCGTGCGGTGATTAGAAGCTGGTTACCATCTTGACGCGTGTTGTTTTGGAAGCGTCCCCGGTACCAATGGTTACGCTTTGCATTTGTGCATACACATTCGTGCGCTTGCTCAACGCGTAGCTCACACCCACATCGGTGCCCTTGTTAGAGATACTGGCTGTTGACTGCTTGTTGGTCGAGTAGTTCAGACCGAACGTGAACGCGCCGTATGGAGCTGAAACACCCAAAACGGTTTGCTTGTTGGTGCCAAAAGCGCTACTTGCACCCTTACCCTTGCGGGTCTGGTAGCCAGCGCCAAGCTTGGCGACGCCCAAGTCATAAGAACCGCTCACACGGGTGCGCTTAGCCAACGCTGCATCGGTGTAGTCAAACGCTGCACTGATAGGGTCCATTGAGTAGGTCGCGCCGTAGGTGTTACCCGCGTTGGTACCTTTAAGCGCATTGGCGGCGTCAGTACGTGCCACACTGATGCCGATGCCGTTACCCAAAGGCAAGCTGTACTTTGCGATATTGACGTTGACACCGCCATCTAATACGCCGTCAGCGTCTCCGGCGGTATTGCCGTCTAAGCCAATAACGGGGGCGCCTGCGCCGCCGAGGCCAATGATGCCGTTACCTGCTTCAACAGCGCCAAGCGTAAAGCCACCGAAACCAGTCACCAAGGTGATGGATGCGTCACGGCCAGCGATTGTCGTGTCGCGACCACGGCTTTGAATGTCCATAGCGGTTAGCACGGACATACCGCCACCCAAGTCTTCAGAAGCTGAAAACTTGACGTTACCGTCTGTCACCTTGATGCCCGTTGTACTTCCGCCCACAGCAGGGGATACCCCTTCCCAGCCAAAGCCTAAGGCACCAGTAACAGACACTTGAGCGGTCGCTGCGCCGGCGACTGCAACAGCAGCCATAGCAGCTACTGTCGCAGAGGGCTCGCAAAGACTGTTTTCTTGATTTACTAGGCGTAGCGCTTGCTACGCAAGTTCGTTCTGATGTCTTTCAATCGGGGCAACAATTTGGCGCCGTCCATGCGCAGGGCCACCACGGTGGCCAGTACGTCAATGATGGTGAGGTGCAACAGGCGTGAGGTCATGGGGCTGTAGCGGTCATAGCCCTCAGGATGGTCAGCGGCCAAGTGTATGTGTGCGGCGCTGGCCAGGGGCGAGCCGCTGGAGGTGATGCAAATAGTGGTGGCACCGTGCTTACGGGCGATATCCGTGGCATCCATTAGGTCGCGTGTGCGCCCAGAGTTGGAGATCACCACCACGCAATCACCCGGTGCCATCATGGACGCGCTCATGACTTGCATGTGTCCGTCGCTATAAGCCACCGTTGAAACACCCAAGCGAAAAAACTTGTGCTGTGCGTCTTGTGCCACGATACCTGAGTTACCCGCACCAAAAAATTCAATGCGTTTTCCCAGTATGCAGGTGTTGAGCAGGGCGCCCGCGGCCTTCTCAATGGCGGCACTGGACGCGTTGTTACGGTATTTCAAAAAGGCGGCGACGTTGTTGTCAATGACCTTGACCAAGACGTCATTCACCTTGTCATCCAAATCAACGCTGCGGTGAATAAACGGCACGCCCTCACTCACAGTTCCCGCCAACTTCAATTTGAAATCGCTGAGGCCGTCATAGCCCATGCTGCGGCAGAAGCGCACCACCGTGGGTTTGCTCACATGCGCGCGCGCAGCCAGCTCCGTAACAGGCAAACTGGCAAAGCTGCGGGGATCGAGCAACACCAATTTACCCACCCGTTGTTCAGCGGGCGCAAGGGAAGAAAGGGAGGCAGTAATACGTTCAAGCATGGTATTTGTATGGGCTAGAATTATGTAAGTACAAGGAACTATTCCGCTTGCAACTGTAACTTTATTCCCTATTTTTCACAACTGAAAGCCCAAGATGAATCAGCTCGAAGCCCTCAAACAGTTCACCACTGTGGTCGCGGATACGGGAGATTTTCAGCAAATTGCAGCCTATGCGCCGCAAGACGCCACCACCAATCCGTCGCTGATCTTGAAGGCCGTGCAGATGCCCGCCTACCAGCCACTGTTGGCGAAAGCGGTTGCAGAGGCGAAAGTGGCAGGCCATGGCAACGCCACCGTTGACGCGGTCATGGACGCGTTATTGGTAAGCTTTGGTTGTGAAATTTTGAAGCTCATTCCCGGCCGTGTGTCGACCGAGGTAGATGCGCGTTTGAGCTTTGATCAAGCGGCCACAGAGGCCAAAGCACGCCAACTGATCGCGCTATACAACGCCGCTGGCATCGCAAACGACCGCATCTTGATCAAGATGGCGGCAACGTGGGAGGGCATTCAAGCCGCAGCGACGTTGGAGGCAGAGGGCATACACACCAACCTCACCTTGTTGTTTTCGTTTGCACAGGCGGTGGCATGCGCCGATGCCAAGGTGCAGTTGATTTCACCGTTTGTAGGCCGTATTTACGATTGGTACAAAAAACAGGCGGGCGCCGATTGGAACGAGCAGCTGCGTGCAGGCACCAACGATCCCGGCGTGCAGTCGGTGGCGCGCATTTACGCCTACTACAAACGCCACGGCGTCGCCACCGAGGTGATGGGCGCCAGCTTCCGCAACGTAGGACAAATTAAGGCATTGGCCGGTTGCGACTTGTTGACCATCAGTCCCGACCTGTTAGCGCAACTGCGTGATGCAAGCGACGCGCTACCTCAAGCCCTAGACGCGGCACAGCCCGCTGATGTGGGCTTGGCAGAAGACCTCACGCGTACGCACTTGTTAGAGCCCGCCTTCCGTTTCGCGCTAAACGAAGACGCGATGGCAACCGACAAGCTAAGCGAAGGTATACGCGCCTTCGTAAAAGACACGCACACCCTCGAAGCCTTGATTCAATCAGCGCTGTAAAAGCACCTCACGCTGCGCCGCAGCCCAGAGCTGTGGCGCAACGTGGGTGAGGTAAGCCGTTTGCGCTGCACGGACGCAGTCGCCGTAACGCTTGTTGGCGACCACAGCGCCGATGAGCAACGGCAACCCCGTGCTGGCGCCAATGAGAACGGCGATGTTATTACTCGTAGCCGCATCGCCCAGCGCACCGAGCGCGCAGAGTTTATTGGCGCGGTCTTGCGCAAGCTGGCTGGTGTCCGCGTTCACATGATCAACATACATGAACTTCGCTGCCGTGAAGCTCGCAAGCCCCAGCACACTGGGAGAGGCGCCGAGTATGGGGTTTATCTCAACGGCGCCACCGGATAGTGCCGCCACGGTGCTTAGGCCGTCAGTGGCCATTCCTTGCTTAGCCAGTCGGCTTGAGGCGTCAGGCGCGATCGCGAGACCGGTGGCCCAAGCCTCCTTTAATTTGGCTTTGAACAACTGCTTGGTCAATGCCGCGCGGTGGACATTTGTTTGTTCATCCGTGCTGCCGTATACGGCGCTGGTGGTTAATAAAGCGAGTGTGAGGGTGATGAATACTTTGCGGTTCATGGCGCTGTCAACCTATAAAAGAAAATAGATAGGCGGTCTAAAAATTGACCGTTTATTAATTTTCAAAACAGGGTGGCTACGCGACAAGCCGGCAAAAGTTCATTTATTTTTTAATTCAATACGCCTTTGGAAGTAGAAACACGGAGCGGATACATCGAAGGACTGCACTTATAAAAAAGGCGTGTTTTTAAAGGGAGGGCATACGCTTGAAACCCAGCGTATAAGCGGTGTTTAGAGCGATGCTACTGATTTGATTAGCGTGACAACGTTTAGTTAACACCGCAGTAACAAAGGTATTCAGCAGCAACCAACAGGCGTAAAAAAACCCGCAAGGGCCGAAGCCCTGCGGGTTGATTGCTCGGGTTAGGAGACGGGGGGTATTACATACCCATGCCGCCCATACCACCCATGCCGCCCATGCCACCCATGTCGCCGCCGCCCATTGCAGGTGCGTCGTCTTTTGGTGACTCTGAGATCATGCACTCGGTTGTCAGCATCAAGCTGGCAACAGAAGCGGCGTTTTGCAACGCCGTGCGGGTGACTTTCGTTGGGTCCAAAATACCCATTTCGATCATGTCACCGTAGGTGTCGTTCGCGGCGTTGAAGCCGTAGTTGCCCTTGCCTTCCATCACCTTGTTGATCACCACGCTTGGCTCGCCACCGGCGTTGGCAACGATTTCGCGCAATGGCGCTTCAATCGCTTTCAACACGAGTTTGATACCCGCATCTTGGTCGGCGTTGTCGCCCTTGATCTCACCAGCGTTCTGACGTGCGCGCAACAGGGCGACGCCACCACCAGATACAACGCCTTCTTCAACCGCAGCGCGGGTGGCGTGCAACGCATCTTCAACGCGTGCTTTCTTCTCTTTCATTTCGACTTCAGTGGCAGCGCCCACCTTGATCAGTGCCACACCGCCGGCCAACTTGGCCACGCGCTCTTGCAACTTCTCACGGTCATAGTCGCTGGTTGCTTCTTCGATTTGAACGCGAATTTGCTTCACGCGTGCCTCGATGTCGCCTGCATCACCTGCGCCGTCGATGATGATGGTGGCTTCTTTGCCCACTTCAACGCGCTTGGCTTGACCCAAGTCAGCCAAGGTTACTTTTTCAAGCGTCAGGCCAACTTCTTCGGCAATCACTTTGCCGCCGGTCAGGATGGCGATGTCTTCCAACATGGCTTTGCGGCGATCGCCGAAGCCAGGTGCCTTAACGGCAACCACCTTCAAGATACCGCGGATGGTGTTAACCACCAACGTCGCGAGGGCTTCGCCATCGACGTCTTCAGCAATGATCAACAAAGGACGGCTTGACTTGGCAACCTGCTCCAATGTAGGCAACAGATCACGGATGTTGCTGATCTTCTTGTCGTGCAACAGAACGTATGGGTTCTCGAGCAACGCTGCTTGCTTTTCGGGTGAGTTAACGAAGTAGGGTGACAGGTAGCCACGGTCGAATTGCATACCTTCGACAACTTCCAACTCGTTTTGCAGTGACTTGCCGTCTTCAACGGTGATCACGCCTTCTTTGCCCACTTTGTCCATGGCTTCAGCAATGATCTGGCCAATAGACTCGTCAGAGTTCGCAGAGATCGTACCAACCTGTGCAATTTCTTTGTTGGTGGTCGTCGCCTTGCTGGTTTTTTTCAGCTCTTCAATTAGGCGGACCACAGCTTTGTCGATGCCGCGCTTCAGGTCCATGGGGTTCATGCCAGCTGCGACATACTTCATGCCTTCGCGGATGATTGACTGGGTCAACACGGTTGCGGTTGTGGTGCCGTCACCAGCGTTGTCGCTGGTACGTGAGGCCACTTCTTTAACCATCTGCGCGCCCATGTTTTGCAGGCGGTCTTTGAGTTCGATTTCTTTTGCAACGGATACACCGTCTTTGGTCACGGTAGGGGCGCCGAATGAGCGCTCCAAAACCACGTTGCGGCCTTTAGGGCCCAAGGTTACTTTTACGGCGTTTGCGAGGATGTTGACACCCTCAACCATGCGTGCACGGGCTTCGCCGCCAAAGATTACGTCTTTTGCTGCCATTTTGAATTTTCCTTAATGGGTTATTTGAATGAAATGAACGAAAAGCGGGGCTCTATTAAGAGACCACTGCGAACAAGTCGTCTTCTTTCATGACCAACAGCTCGTCGCCGTCGACCTTCACGGACTGGCCGCTGTACTTGCCGAACAACACGCGGTCGCCGACTTTCACAGACATGGCGGACAACTCGCCTTTGTCGTTTTTCTTGCCTGGGCCAACAGCCAAGACTTCGCCTTGGTCAGGCTTTTCCGCGGCGTTGTCAGGAATGTAAATACCTGATGCCGTTTTGGTTTCAACTTCCAAACGCTTGACGATCACGCGATCGTGCAAAGGTGTGAGTTTCATGGTTTCTCCTTGAGGATTACAACGTTAAAAAAAAGGGGCTCTCGACATAGTGTCGAGAGGTGGCACTTGATGCACCGCGCAGAGCGTGTCAGACATGACAGCGATCTGTTAGCACTCAAGCCCATCGAGTGCTAATGATAAGGGTGAACCCGACTATTTCAAGAGCAGGGCCGCGAATATTCCCTCTAAATCGGGGGAAATAGGGAGGAATAGGGGAAAGTACAGCGCGACACGGCCTAACACGGCGTTGTTGGCCGGTTAAACGGTCTGAAGGGTCTGAGCGGTCTCAGTGGCCTGCCCCCCCCCTATTGACTCACCGCGGCGCCTGCATCGGCAAGGGCTTGAAAGTCGCTTTGGTAGCCCGCCATGACGGCTTGCGCCTTGGTCCTTTGGGCAGGCGTCATGAGGTCGTGGAAGTCTGCAATCTGTTGGCACAAGCGTGCGCGGTAGTCGTCTGGCCACGTAATGCTCACACGCCACAAGGCTTGCAAACTGGCCACCGTTGCCGCATTTTGCGCTGCTGTATCGCTATCACTGGCCGTTCCCTGAGACCGGCTGTGCGCTACCAGCCAACTGCGAAAGGCGCCCTGATTGCGCAACCGGCGCTGCCACCCATCGTTAAAATTGAACGGCTGGCGCGCAAGTGCGGCGGCAATGGTTTCGGTTTGTTCGTTGCTTAAATCACCGTAAAAGCGTTCCAAGTTGTCCACGGTGCGCTCTAGGCGACGCTCGCTCAGTTTCTCTGGCTTTGCGTTCAACCAGTCGTCGCGCCACTCGTCGTTCTTGTCCTTCACTGCGGCGTCAAAGTGTGCGAGTTGTTTGGGGGATAGGCGGGTCAGCAAGGGCGCGGCCATGACAGCGGCCGCGTCAGTCACGGCGTAGACGTGGGGCTCAGTTGCCACACCCCAAGCACACACTTGCTGGGCGGTAATCGGTTGGCTAAGTTGCTCGGCGATCTCGCCCAAGAGCGGCGTGATTTGAGGCAGCTCCGTGGTGATGTGCCATTGGTGTAGGTTGGCGAGACCGGTCTTTAGGGGTGCTGATTGTGGCTGTGAGATGTCAAAATAGTCATCAAGCCACCAGTAGCTAAGCGTGGGTAGGTTGTCGTAAGCCAATTTGAGTCCGCTACAGGCCACAAGCCCGACGCAGGCGAGCGACAACGCAACGCGCTTAGCGATAATAGTGGCACTACTTGAAAGCTTGCTCATGTCGTTAAAAGCCTCTGTATCTCTAAATAAACCACTGGACGTGGTGGTGATGGCCGCTGGTAAGGGTACACGCATGCGCAGCCAGCGACCGAAAGTGTTGCACCTTTTGGCCGAACGCGCTTTGCTTGACCATGTACTTGACACCGCTCAAGGGCTGGGTGCGCGTCATGTGGTGGTGGTCACGGGGCACGAAAGTGCGCAGGTGCAGACCGCCGTGCAAGCGACTGAACGCGCACAGGCGCCTGTGCGCTGTGTGGCGCAATCACCGCAGCTAGGTACTGGGCATGCGGTGTTGCAAGCGATGCCCGCTCTGACCGACGACGGTATGACCCTGGTGCTGTCGGGTGATGTGCCGCTCACTACGGAAGAGACATTGCGCGCATTGGTGGCCAAGAGCGCGGGCACACACCTGGCCTTGCTCACGGTGCAATTGCCGCAACCCACAGGCTACGGCCGCATATTGCGTGACGCGCAAGACGCCGTGACAGCCATACGCGAAGAAAAGGACGCCAACGACGCAGAGCGTCGCGTAACAGAGGTGTACAGCGGCATCATGGCCGTCCCCACCGCGTGGTTGCGTGGCGCCTTAGACAAGCTCACCAACAACAACCAGCAAGGCGAATATTACTTAACCGATGTGGTCGCGCAGGCGGTGGCTGATGGGTTGCCTGTGCAGACGCACTGCATTCAAAACGCATGGGAGGTCGCGGGCGTGAACAGCGCTGCGCAGTTGGCGGCGCTTGAGCGTATTTATCAGCGCAACCGAGCCGATGCCCTGCTAGACGCGGGTGTGCGCTTAGCCGACCCCGCGCGATTTGACGTGCGCGGTGAGTTGGTCTGTGGCCAGGATGTGGAGATCGATGTCAACTGCATCTTTTCAGGTTGCGTGCGTTTAGGAGATGGGGTGCGTGTGGGCGCGCACTGCGTGATTGCCAACGCCGATATTGCGGCGGGAGCGGTTATCCACCCCTTTACGCACATTGACGGAGAAGCCACGGGGGTGCAGGTTGGCGAGGGGGCGTTGGTGGGACCCTTTGCGCGCTTGCGGCCAGGCGCCCGTTTAGGGCGTGATGTGCACATAGGCAACTTCGTCGAGGTGAAGAACAGCACGCTCGCTGACGGTGCAAAGGCCAACCACTTGGCCTACTTAGGGGATGCCGAGGTGGGTGAGCGCGTGAACTACGGCGCGGGCAGCATTACCGCCAATTACGATGGCGCGAACAAGCACAAAACCGTGATCGAAGCCGACGTGCACGTGGGTAGCAATTGCGTGTTGGTGGCACCGATTACCATCGGCGCTGGCGGCACGGTGGGCGGCGGCTCGACACTCACGAAAAGCACGGTACCCGGGGCGCTAACCGTTGCACGCGGTAAGCCGGTGTCGATTGCCAACTGGCAACGCCCCGCCAAAAAAAAATAAGGTCAGGCAGGCGCTCATGAGCTCATGAGCGCGACGCACCTGCTGCCGTGGCAGTGGCGGTGGGTAACGGTAAGGCGGTGCCAAACTTGGCACGCTTCACGCTAAAAAATGCTTTCACATTGCGCACATTGGCTTGCGCTGTGAAGAGGCGTTGTGCCAGTGCGAGGTAGGCGGGCATGTCGTTGACGTAAATAATCAGCACAAAGTCAGGCCCGGGGCTGGTGCGATAGCACTGCAGTACGTTGGCGTCAGCGCATGCGGCTTGTTCAAAACGCAGCATGTGCTCCTCGCTTTGAACGTCAAGACTGACTTCGATGATGGCGCTCAGGCCCGTTCCCATGGTGTCTTTTAAAGCGTCGGCATTGAGGATGGCGGCGTAGTGTGTGATCACGCCATCGGCCTTTAGACGCGCGACGCGCCGCAAGGTGGTGGCGGGTGAGGCACCGATCTGTCGCGCGAGCTTGGCGTTCGTAATGTCTGCGTCGCGTTGTAAAACATCCAAAATAGCGACATCGGTGTGGTCAAGCATGATTTATTTAATCTAAAAAGTAATATCTATGGTCATTTATTTCAAGTTATAACAAATGAGAAATAAAAAATCAAAAATAGATAAAAAATGAGCGCAAATTTCTCTTCGTACTGTCTACACTTGGCGCTGTTTGTGGCTTATTTGCGAAGGGTCTCCTATGTGTGGCATCGTTGGCGCGGTTTCTTCGGGCAACATTGTTCCCGTTTTGGTTCAAGGCTTACAGCGCTTGGAGTACCGCGGCTATGACTCCTGCGGCGTCGCCGTCTATGCGGGCGGCCTAAAGCGTAGTCGCAGTACGGCGCGCGTCGCCGACTTACTGACGCAAATTGAGCGCACACAACTAGCGAGTGGCACGGGCATCGCGCATACCCGCTGGGCCACGCATGGCGCGCCAGCGGTACACAACGCCCATCCGCATTTCAGTCACGGCCCGGGCATCAATGCGGGAGATGATGCCCCTGAGCGCTCGGGGCGAATTGCCTTGGTGCACAACGGCATCATTGAAAACCACGACGAACTGCGTGCCGCCTTGCAAGCCAAGGGCTACGTCTTTAGCAGCCAGACCGACACCGAAGTGATCGCCCACTTGCTTGACTCGCTCTACGACGGTGATTTGTTTGACGCTTTGCAAGCAACGGTGGCGCAGTTACAGGGTGCTTACGCGATTGCCGCCTTCCATAAAGACGAGCCGCACCGCGTGGTTGGCGCCCGGTTGGGCTCGCCGTTGGTGCTGGGTATCGGCAGCCCACAGGACACGCAGGCGCAATTTCTTGCGAGTGATGCCATGGCGTTAGCAGGCGTGACCGATCAAATTGTTTACCTCGAAGAGGGCGATCGCGTTGACCTGCAGTTGGGTAAGCACTGGGTGCTGGACGCACAACAACGCCCGGTGCAGCGGCCCGTTAAAACGGTGCACGCCCACAGTGGTGCCGCCGAGTTGGGGCCTTATCGGCATTACATGCAAAAGGAAATTTTTGAACAGCCGCGCGCAATTGCCGACACGCTTGAAGGCGTAGAAGGTATTGTTCCTGAGCTGTTTGACGGTGTCACGCAACCCGCGCCTGGGGAGAATGCGCACGCCACCTTTCAGGACGTAGACCGCGTTCTGATCTTGGCCTGTGGCACCAGCTATTACAGCGGTTGCGTTGCCAAGTACTGGTTGGAGAGCATTGCGGGGCTACCGACGCAGGTCGAAGTGGCAAGCGAGTACCGCTACCGCACGAGTGTGCCGCATCCTAAAACCCTGGTCGTCACGTTGAGTCAAAGTGGCGAAACGGCAGACACATTAGCCGCCTTGCGCCACGCCCAGTCACTGGGCATGCACCACACGCTGACGATCTGTAATGTCGCAACGTCGGCCATGGTGCGCGAGTGCAAGTTAGCCTACATCACGCGGGCCGGTGTGGAAATTGGCGTGGCGTCCACCAAGGCGTTTACGACACAGCTCGCGGGTTTGTTTTTATTGACGTTGGCCTTGGCGCAAGCCAATAACCGCTTGAGCGCAGCGGACGAGGCGGCGCACTTGAAGGCAATGCGTCATCTGCCTAGCGCGTTACAAGATGTCTTGGCTTTAGAGCCTCAAGTCATTGCGTGGTCCCAAGATTTTGCGCGCATGGACAACGCCTTATTTCTGGGGCGCGGGCTGCACTATCCCATCGCCTTGGAGGGTGCGCTCAAGCTAAAAGAAATTAGCTATATCCATGCGGAGGCTTACCCAGCGGGGGAGCTGAAGCACGGCCCCTTGGCGCTAGTTACCGAAGCCATGCCCGTGGTGACGGTGGCACCGAATGACCAACTCTTGGAAAAACTGAAAAGTAATATGCAAGAGGTTCGCGCGCGGGGTGGTGTGTTGTATGTGCTGGCGGATGGCGATAGCCGCATCAAGTCCAGCGAACACGTACACGTTATAAATATGCCCGAGCACTACGGCGTTTTAAGTCCCTTGCTTCACGTGGTGCCGTTGCAGATGTTGGCGTATCACACAGCATGCGCCAAGGGAACGGACGTTGATAAGCCAAGAAATTTAGCCAAGTCCGTGACCGTGGAATAACCAGCGCTTGCACGCTCGCACGCGTGTGCGTACCACCGCCGCGGGTATCGCAGACACCGTACGATCAGGCGTTGTCGCTGTCGTATCGCCTGTCAACCGATAACCATAAATATAGCTACTAATTATGCAAAATTAAGATAGCGGTTTTGAATCACAATGGTCGGAGTTAATGGAAAAACTATAGCCCATTAGCGCTACAAATGACTCACGAAAAAATTGTCCGTAATGCATTAAACCGCTACTTTTCTAATCAAAAAAGTGCGGACGGACGTCAGTCCGTCTTGCCTTTGATGGTGATGCTCAATGTGCAGGTAGCGATGCAGGAAGGCGGCGGGCACTTGACTGTGGCCGATATTCATAAAAATGCCGCTGGCTTTTCGCCGCTCAGCGTGTCTCGCAGCATTGATGAGCTGGTCGAGCGGGGCTTTCTAGATAAGTTGCCCGACGACAGCGATCGGCGCGTTCGCCGCTTGGTCACGACGCCTGCAAGTGTAGGCTTCTTCGCTAACCTCTTCGACTAGGTCTCTACGCGCGCCGCGCCGCTGCCTTTTGGGGCGTTAGTAGCGGATGCCCCACTTTTTGTAAATGAAGTGCAGCAGCCAAGCCGGACCGATCAAGAGAAACTGTAGGTCCTGTAAAAACGAAGGCTTTTTACCTTCTATGCGGTGTCCGATAAATTGCCCAATCCACGCAAGCACAAATACAAGTGCGGCGAAGCTTCCGAGTGATAGCGTCTGTGTGTGGGCATACAGCGCTTCGTAGCCACCGATCAACGCGACGCAGATCGTTACAACGACTAAAAACCCCATGGTCAACGGCTTAGACAGACGCATGTAGTAGGTGAGACTGAACGCCAAAAAAATCCACATCCAGTTCATGCCACTGGCCTGCCCCATTGCCTCGGGGTAAGGGAGTAAATAAAACCCCACCAACACACACCAGGTAATCGCAGGGACACATACCCAATGAATTAGCTTGTTCGTGGGGTGTTGATGGCTCTCGGCGTAGCTATCGAGTAGTTGGTCGATACGGCGCGGCACAGGCGACGTGTCGCTTGCGGGGGTGTGCGGTGTACGTGGGGTGTTGGGGTGCATGCGGCGTTGGCTTCGGTGTCAAGCGGGTGTGTGCCTAGTGCCAGTTTAGTAGGTTTCTAGGTGTAAGCGAGCGTCGCGCTTCATGTCGCCAGCAACCTGTGCCCAGTCCAATTGGTGCGCCGCGCAGATGTCCGCCATGGCGGTGAGCACGCCTTCTTCCATTGCCTTCAGACCACAGACGTAGAAATACGCATGGGGGTCTGCCATTAAGCGCGCCAGCTCTGGGGCTTGAGCCCGCATCACATCTTGCACGTATTGCTTGGGCTGATCGGGCTCACGCGACAGCGCTAGGTGCGTGGTGATAAATTCAGAGGGTAATTTTTTCAGAGGGCCGAAGTAGGGCAACTCGGCCTTAGAGCGGGCGCCAAAAAACAGGTGTAGCTCGCCCCCTTCGTAGGTGCCGGCATGCAAGAGGCGCCGGCGCCATTCGGTCATGCCCCGCATAGGCGCACTACCTGTCCCCGTGCAAATCATCACAAGGTGGCTGTTCGCATGGTTGGGCATGAGAAAGCTGCTGCCAAACGGGCCCACGACTTGCACGGTGTCGCCTACCGCGGCATCGCACAAGTAGTTAGACGCAACGCCTCGCACGGGATTCCCCGCGTGGTCCTCGAGTACCCGTTTGACGGTGATGGACAGGTTGTTATAGCCCGGGCGCTCCCCATGACGCGGGCTGGCAATGGAATACTGCCTCGCGTGGTGCGGCCGTCCTGCGGCATCGACCCCGGGTGCCAATATGCCCAAAGACTGGCCCTCTAAAACCGGGAAGTGTGTCTCACCAAAGTCCAGAACGATGTGGTGCGTGTCGTAGTCATGGCCCACATCGGTCACGCGGTGGTTGCCCACTACCGTGGCTCGTGCATAAGGCGTGGCCGCCGATGGCCCAAACAACAGCGTTTGCGGCTGTGCGGCTGACTTGGGCGCAATGGTCGCCCCAACGCTCCCGCCCCCGCTTGTGTTGGGCGACGGCGCGGCCACATCGGGCGCTGCCAACTCGCCCTGTTCGGGTAGCTCATCCCACGTGAGCTGATCGTCCACCGAGTAGGCTTGCTCGCGTAGCACTTGCCGCCAGTTGTCTATGGAGCCGGTGGGGCAGGGGGAGATGCAGTCCATGCAGCTATTGCACTTGCTCGCATCCACCACGTAGTTGAGATCATTGTGCGTGATCGCACCAATGGGGCAGGTGGCCTCACAGGTGTTGCAACGAATGCAAATCTCTGGATCAATCAGATGCTGATTGATAACGGTGGTTTCGGCGAGGTCAGACATGGCGCAAGGGATTTAGTTAAAGCGAACGTAGTCGAACTCGATGGGCATGCGATTCACGCCCATCGCTGGTGGTGCGATCCAGTTTGCAAACTTACCTGGCTCCACAACACGTCCCATGAGGCTCGCAACGAACGCACGGTCTTCGTTGGAGGGTAGCCACTCGCCTGCGCGCCCCTTCCACTCAGCGTCGCTCACCACTTCACCTGCTGGTGTGACGTTCGCCCCTTTCAAGGCACCGATGTTTCGGTTAAAGGCCTTGTGGGGGACGCGCAGTTGAAATGGGATGCCCGCTTTGGTCAATACCTTATTCCAACGTTCGACGCCGGCCACGCTGTCTTTGATGTAGTCATCGCGCAAGACCTCGTTGAGCGCATTGAGCATGGGCACTTCTTTGGTCTCTAGCCCGCCATCCTTGGCGATCAGTACGGGGTAGGTTTTGTCTTTCAAGACGTGGTCATCGTCTCGCTTGCCCTCTTCGTATCGGCCCTTCAAGCCCGTGCTGTAAAAGGTGGCCGCATTGCTTGACTCGTCTGCGCCGAATAAGTCAATGGTGACGCTAAAGTGGAAGTTGAGGTAACGCTGAAGGGTAGGCAAGTCAATCACCCCGGCTGCGCGCAGCTTGTTCACGTCGTCGGTCTTGAGCTCGTTCATGACCTGTGCGGTGCGCTGAATGGTGCGCGATACGCCACTCTCGCCCACAAACATGTGGTGCGCCTCTTCGGTCAGCATGAACTTGGTGGTGCGCGCCAAGGGGTCGAAAGCAGACTCGGTTAACGCAGCCAATTGAAACTTACCGTCGCGATCGGTGAAGTAGGTGAACATAAAGAAGCTCAACCAATCGGGCGTCGTTTCATTGAAGGCGCCCAAGATACGTGGGTTGTCCTCATCGCCGCTGCGGCGCTCTAGCAGGGCATCAGCTTCTTCTCGGCCATCACGGCCAAAGTGTTTGTGTAACAAGTAAACCATTGCCCACAAGTGCCGGCCTTCTTCCACGTTAATTTGGTAGAGGTTTCGCAAGTCATACATGCTAGGAGCGGTTAAGCCCAAGTGACGCTGTTGCTCAACCGATGCGGGCTCGGTGTCACCCTGGGTCACAATAATCCGGCGAAGGTTGGCGCGGTATTCGCCAGGCACGTCCGTCCATGCCTTCTCGCCCTTGTGGTCACCAAAGTCGATGGTGCGCTCTTCCTTGGCGGGGTTCAAGAAAATGCCCCAACGGTAGTCGCGCATCTTGACGTGCCCAAACTGCGCCCAACCCTGTGGGTCAACGCTAACGGCCGTGCGCAAATACACATCACTGTCGGTGGAGCCCTCAGGCCCAATGTCGTCCCACCAGCTTACGAAGTTGGGTTGCCATTGCTCCAAAGCGCGTTGCAGGGTGCGGTCTTCACCGAGGTTAACGTTGTTAGGAATTTTTTCGCTGTAGTTGATTCCGGACATAGTGGTGTTCTCCAAATTAAAAAATGTTAGACACGATTCCAGTCAAAGACGGCCTTGTCGCCTTTGCCATAAACTCTCAATGAGCCTTTTTCTCCCACCGCATTGGGTCGCTGGAAGATCCAGTTTTGCCAAGCCGTTAGGCGGCCAAATACACGGGTGAACATGGTTTCTTTACCGTTGAAGCGCAGGTTGGCCTCCATACCCGTGAGGGCGTCAGGTGACATGGCCGCACGCTCTTCTAAGGCGATGCGCACCTCGTCATCCCAGTCGATGTCGTCCGGGTTCATGGTGACCAAGCCCAGGGCAAAGGCGGCGTCGGCGTCTAGCAGTTCCCCTTGTTTAGCTTGCACGGCGGCCAATGGAGCGGCCTCTTCGTAGAAGCGACGTTGCAGGCGGGTTTGCGCGCTAGCCATCGGATACCACGATTGATTGGCCTCGGTGGTCGCAATGCGCGGTGCGTCGCTGTCGTCAGGTAAGGCCAAGTGGTAGATGCGGTCGCAGGCCAATGCCAATTCCAGCAAACTACCGACAAAACAAGACCCCTTGTCGACGAGCGCAAACAAGCTTCGTGAAGAGACGTCTATGCGGCTAAAGGTCCGGCGCAACAGGCCGATGGTTTCACGCACCAACCAGAAGTCCTTGTTGGCAGCCAAGACCTCGTCCATTGCCAACACCGCTTGCGCGTCGCCACTGGTTTTGATGACCCATGTGCCAATGTCCAGTTCGTTGGTGCGCATGCTCAAAATGGCGTCTTCGAGATCGCGCGCCATCGCCAAGGGGTAGAAGTTTTCGCCTGCTGACTGTATCGCCTCAGGCGTGCGCGGCAGGTCAGCGCTGGGACCCATGATGGTAAAAACGGCTTGGCGCTTGGCGCGATCGATGTCAACGGTAACGGTGTTGTAGGCTAATCGGTCTTCCGTGATCTCGCGCGTCAATGCGCTGATCACAATGCCTTTGGCGCTGCCGTCCCGTGTGCTGCTCTGCGCAAGTGCGGCGGACTTTTCTGCGATGGCGTCTTGGAACTTGGCCGGCTTGGCGATGTGATCCACCAACCGCCAGTCTTTCGCCTTCTGCCCCCGCACGCCTTCCGCTACGGTACAGAAAATATCCGCCAGGTCATGGCGTACGTGTCGCTTGTCGGTAATCCGGGTCAAGCCGCCAGTGCCTGGCAAAACGCCCAACAGCGGCACTTCGGGCAAGCTCACCGCCGACGAGCGATCATCGACCAACAAAATTTCATCGCACGCCAGCGCTAATTCATAGCCACCACCCGCGCAAGCGCCGTTCACGGCAGCTAAAAACTTCAAACCATCGTGTTCCGACGAGTCTTCTAGGCCGTTGCGTGTTTCGTTGGTGAACTTGCAGAAGTTCACCTTCCACGCATGGCTGGAGACACCCAGCATGAAGATGTTTGCGCCTGAGCAAAAGATGCGGTCTTTGGCACTGGTCATCACGACGACGCGCACCTGTGGGTGCTCAAAGCGAATGCGGTTGACGGCGTCATACAACTCAATGTCAACGCCTAAGTCGTAGCTGTTCAGCTTCAGCTTGTAGCCGGGGCGCAGGCCGCCGTCTTCATTGAAGTCTGCCACCAAGGTGGCCACGTCACCGTTGACGGTCAAGGCCCAGTGTTGGTAATTGGCCGGGTTGGTTTGGTAGTCCACGCGGGGCGTGGTCGACAAGTCATTCATCGCGTTCATGCGTTCTATCTCCTAACGGAATGGAATTATTATGCATACGCATGCACAATAGTGCAACATCGATAATTAGGGGTTTACCCTTTGTTCCCGGGGAGGCTAAAGGGGCGTGACCTGTGTCCGCACGACGGACAGCAGCTGCGCAAAGGTCTGCTCAAGCGACTGGGCGCTGGTGTTCACGACAAACTGCGCCTTGCTATAAAACGCGGTGCGACCCGTCAAAATGCGTTTCAAGTCGTCCATCGCCTCTGGGTTGGCTTGCATGGGGCGGGTGTCACCTTGTGCCATGACGCGGCCCATGTGGTCTTCAGGGGTCGCTTGCAACCAAATGGTGGTGCATTGGCTCAGCAGTTGGTTAAAGGCCGTTGGGTCAGAGACCAAGCCGCCGGGCGTAGCGATGACGACGGCCGTGTGGCGCTCAATGGTTTGCGCCAGGGCGCGCTGTTCGTAGCGTCGGTAAGCGTTGAGACCATATAGCGCCTGAATTTCTGAGAGTTGGCAGCCCGCCATCTCCTCTACCTCGTGACTCAGCTCCGTGAACGGGCATTGCAGTGCCGCTGCCAAACGTGCGCCAAGCGTGCTTTTGCCCGCACCGCGTAAGCCAAGCAGCGCAATGCGTTGCCCACGGGCGCCGGGGTCGTGCGATTGTCCTAGCAACGAGGCGGCGGCGACGCGAACCCGCGCCAGTGATGCCTCATCAAGTGGGGACAAGAGGTCGCGCAACATCAGCCACTCAGGCGTGCTGGTGGTGACGTCGCCCACCAGCTCGGCCATGGTGCATTGCAAGGCATGCGCCACGTCCAGTAACACCAACACCGACGCGTTGCCAGTGCCCAACTCTAGGTTGGCCAAGTGCCGCTCGGAAATGCCCGCCGCCTGCGCCACGGCCTTGCGCGTCAGACCGCGCTGCGAGCGCAAACCCCTGACGCGAATCCCCAGCGAGAGCAGATACTGGTTGCGTCTTTCCTCGTCAGCGGGCGTGTCTAGCTGTTGGGTGGACATACGGGTTTTTACGTGCTTGACGCGGGGTTAAATATAAGCAAAATATTTCATGCTGCACGAAAAATCAAAAGACAACAAGAACGATACATCATGCTAACGCAAATCTCGGAGAGAAACAAATATGTCGGATCACCGATCTAGTAACGCCACGGCCCCCCGCCTGCCAGACGACTTGGGCGATTGCGAAACAATCGGGCCGCGTTTTAATTACGCCCAGCACGTCTTTACGGTCAACGCACACCGCGCAGAAAAGGTCGCAGTGACCTGCGATTTTGGACAACTCACTTATGGCAAGTTAGACGCCAAATCACGGCGTATTGCGGGCGGATTAATCGGCGCCGGGGTGCGCAGAGAAGAGCGTGTGCTGATTTTCATGCAGGACGTTTGTGATTGGCCGGTGACCTTCTTGGGCTGTATGTTCGCGGGGGTGGTGCCGGTGGCCTCCAACACCTTGCTCACTGCCGATGACCTTGCGTACGTTTTGACGCATAGTCGGTCCCGAGCCGTTGCTGTGTCAGGTGCGCTGATGCCGGTATTGCTAGACGCCTTATCGACATGCACGCACGAGGTTGACTTGGTGCTGGTGTCGCACCCCGAAACCAGTCCGCAGGCGCACCGCCTTGACGCTGCCGGGTTAATGCAGGCGATTAAAGAGACGGGCGTGTCGCAGGTGAGTGACTTTGGTGAATGGATGCCGGCACAAACCTCGTTATCAAACGCAGCGAACACCAGCCAAGACTCACCCGGGTTTTGGTTGTACTCATCGGGCTCAACTGGACGCCCTAAAGGTACGGTACACAGTCACGCGAACCCGTACTGGACCTCAGAGCTGTACGGCAAGGGTGTTCTGCAGATGCGCGAGGATGATGTGTGCTTCTCGGCAGCGAAGTTATTTTTTGCTTACGGCTTGGGCAATGCGCTCACCTTCCCATTTGCCGTGGGCGCCAGCGTGGTGCTTATGGCAGAACGCCCCACGCCAGATGCGGTGTTCAAACGGTGGCTAGAGAAGAAACCGACCCTCTTTTTTGGCGCGCCCACCGGGTTTGCTGGCATGCTCGCCTCACCCAACCTCCCCGCGAAAGAGGCGGTGGCGTTGCGTCTGGCGTCTAGCGCCGGAGAGGCGTTGCCTGCTGACTTAGGAGAGCGATTCACGGCCCACTTCGGGGTGGAAATTGTGGATGGCATTGGCTCGACGGAGATGTTGCATATTTATTTATCGAACCGACCAGGCGATGTGCGTTACGGCACCACCGGATGGCCCGTTCCGGGTTACGCCATCTCTTTGCGCGGGGATGATGGCCAAGAGGTGGCGGACGGCGAGGTCGGTGACCTGTTCGTATCGGGTGAGAGCGCCGCGATGGTTTACTGGGAAAACCGCGAAAAATCGCGCGAGACGTTTCAAGGGGCATGGGTCAAGAGTGGTGACAAATACGTGCGCAACGCAGACGGCACCTATACCTATTCAGGGCGATCAGATGACATGCTGAAGGTGAGTGGTATTTACGTGTCGCCCTTTGAAGTGGAGGCCACGCTGGTGCAACACACTGCCGTGCTGGAGGCTGCCGTGATCGGCGTGCCAGATGAAAACGGCTTAACGCGCGTGAAGGCCTACGTGGTCGTTAAAGATGGGGCACACGTGGAGGCCGAGGCCTTGCAGGCCTTTGTGAAAGAGCGATTAGCGCCCTATAAGTATCCGCGTCAGATTGAGTTCATCAAAGAGCTTCCGAAGACGGCAACGGGAAAAATCCAACGCTTCCGTTTGCGTGCTGCGAATGCGTGACGGTCGTGACGCCACCCGCTAGCCCGGCACGAAGACAAGAAGCCGACTTACCGCGCGTCAGCTTGGCGGGCGTGGGCTATGGCGGAGAAGACGTGGCGGTACCCGTTGCGCGTTATCTACCGCAGCAAATAGGCCGCGCGTCAGCCGCCAGCAAGGCCAATCCCCTGTTGGTTTTCTTGCATGAGGGTTTGGGTTGCGTGGATATGTGGCGCGGATTTCCGCAAGACGTTTCGCAGGCATTGGGTGTCGAGTGCGTGGCGTTCTCACGTCCTGGCTACGGCTATGCCACCCCAAGACCACCGCAAGAGCAGTGGCCCGTTGACTTTATGTGGCACCAAGCCAAGGTGGTGTTACCCGCCTTCCTGCGTGCCTGTGGTGTTGATCCGAGCACGCGAGACGTGTGGTTAGTCGGTCACTCCGATGGCGCCAGCATTGCGCTGTGCGCCGCCGCTGATGCGGATGCACCGCACACCTACGCGGGGGTGGTGGCGATGTCGCCGCATCTTTTTGTGGAGTCGATCACACTGGCGAGCATCCACGCCGCGCGTGCTGCGTTTGATGCGGGTCCGCTCGCCACCCGATTGGCTACGTTTCACCCCAACCCGGCATCGGCTTTTGAGGGGTGGGCGGGGGTTTGGCTGCGACCTGAGTTTGCGTCATGGAATATGTCCCCAGACATGGCCACGCTCGCGGTGCCGATTTTGGCGGTGCAAGGGCTGAAAGACCCGTATGGGACGGTGGCTCAGGTGGATGCCTTGCGTCAGGCCGCGTTAAACGCCAGCCGGTTTGAAACGCTGTTGATTCCGGAGGGCGGTCATGACCCTCATCGGGATGCACCCCAACAAGTGATCGCCCTGATGAGAGATTGGGTGCTGGTGTAAAGTTTGGGCTCTGCGCCGCATTTGCGGTGCCTTGTATTAGGAGCCAACGTGACCACATCCCCTGCCGTTTCATTAGACCCCGTAAATGCCCCTTACGATCTCGTCGTCATTGGTGGCGGCTCTGGCGGCGTGGCGTCCGCTAGGCGAGCGGCTGCGCACGGCGCCAAGGTGGCACTGGTCGAGCGCGATCGCTTGGGCGGCACCTGCGTGATTCGTGGGTGCGTGCCCAAAAAACTCATGATGTATGCCGCCAAGTTTGGACGCGAGTTGGCCGAAGCAGGGCCTTATGGGTGGGACGTGTCGGGTGCGCAATTCAACATGGCCACGTGGCAGGCCAACAAGCGCGTAGAAATTGACCGCTTGGAAGGCATTTACAGCCGAATGCTGGAGAACAGCGGCGTGACGGTGTTCCGAGGCAATGCGACGGTGCGTGATGCACAGACCGTGTTGGTTGATGGTGACCATGCGTTAGCGGCCAAACGCATACTGATTGCCACCGGGGGGCGGGCCAATCGCCATGCTGTGCCCGGCATTGAGCAAGCGATGACGTCAGACGATATTCTGGATTTGTACGCCATACCTAAGCGTTTGGGTGTGTTGGGCGCGGGTTATATCGCGCTGGAATTTGCGAGCATCATGCAGGGCTTGGGCTCTGAAGTCACTGTTTTTTACCGTGATCACTTACCACTGCGCGGCTTCGACGAGAGCATGCGCGTGAAGCTCGCCGAGGCCTTGACGGCCCAGGGAATCACACTCATGGGTCACAGCGCGTTGCGCAGCGTGGCGCGCACGGGTGACACCACGGTGGTCTGTGCAGGCGACGCGACGCACACCTTTGACGCGGTGTTAAACGCGACAGGCCGCAGCCCGAATGTGGCAGGACTGGGGTTGGAGGCCTTAGGCGTTGACCTCAACGCCGACGGTGCCATTGCCGTGAACGCCTGGAGCGAGACCTCGGTAGCCAATGTCTACGCGGTAGGCGACGTTACCAACCGCATGGCGCTCACACCCGTTGCGATTGCCGAAGGTCGCGCGCTAGTGGACAACCTCTTTACCGGCACCCGGCGCACAGTCGACCATGGCTCAGTCGCCACGGCTACCTTCACCATGCCGCCACTGAGTACGGTGGGTCTGACCGAGGCCGCCGCGCACGAAGCCTTTGGCGCATTGCGTATTTACGAGACAGAGTTTCGCCCAATGAAAGTCGCCTTTGCCGGGGGGATTACGAAAACGGCGATCAAGGTCATTGTTGATGATGCGACTGATCGCGTTCTCGGCGTGCACATGTTGGGTGATGACTCACCTGAAATTATCCAAGCGCTCGCAGTGGCCGTGACCATGGGGGCAACCAAAGACGACCTCGATAAGACGATTGCGGTGCATCCGACGACCGCAGAAGAGCTGGTGCTGCTGCGCGAGGTGTCGCGGCGGGTGCCCGCCTAGTGTCGCGTATGCCTTCTGCCTGATGCCGGATACCTCAAGCCCTAAGGCGTGGGGCAAGCCGTCAGCGTAATGGCGGCAATGGCAGGCAGGCCGGGCAACCAGTCGGCTAGCTGCTGACACTGCTGCGTGCTGCATAGTGTTGCCTGCGCGGTAAACGGGCTGTGGCTGAGGGTCACCTCAGTGAGCGTTTGCTGCACATCGTAGGTGTAGCCGCCGTCACGCCAGACCGCGTTGTCTGGTATGTCCATACCCGCGCCGCTGGTTTCAATGCGGGCATCGCTCAGGTACAAGTGGGGCTGGGGCTTCGCGCGCACCTGCCAATGCTCTGTCCATTGTGTTTTCTCTATGGAGTGCATCCACTGAATGGTGAATGCCCCGTCAGACGCCGACAGTGGGACCTGCGCGGTCACAGTCGGCCCCGACGGGGTGGTGCCTGCTAAGCACAACGCCAACGCGCCGACGGCCACCCCAAGTGCCACGTCAGGCGATGCGCTGGCGGTGGCGCCAAGCGTGTTGCGCTAACAATGCGGCAGCGATTCCCAGACCCAGTTCGTCGGTGATTGGCAGCGCAACGACCAACATACAGGCTGCACCCAACGCGGTGAGGCGTTCAATCCAGCCCATGTGACCACGCCAGTAAGCGCTGGCAAACATACCCCACAACGCAATAGCGATACAGGCTTTAAAGATGATGTAGACGACGGCCATGATGCTGGGGTCACCTTGCAGCATCAACTCAGGGGCATACACCGCCATGTACGGGATCACGAAGCCAGCAAAAGCGACTTTCACCGCCTGAATACTGATCTTTAAACCCGTCTCTTTCGCAATGGGCGAGGCCGCAAAGCAGGCCAGCGCCACGGGGGGGGTGAGGTCAGCCAATATGCCGAAGTAAAACACGAACATGTGGCTGACCAACAAAGGTACGCCGAGCTCAAGCAATGCCGGGGCCGCCAGTGAACTGGTGATGATGTAGTTGGGGATGGTGGGAATGCCCATGCCCAAAATCAAGCACACCAACATGGTGAGTAACAAGCTGAGGAACAGGCTGGTTTCCCCTACGCTGATGATCGCGTTTGCAAAGGTAGTGGCCGCACCCGTCAGCGTGAGCACGCCAATGATTACGCCAACCAAGGCACAGGCGACACCCACCGGCAGCGCGTGACGCGCGCCGTTTGCGAGGGCATTGATACTTAGCTTCAACGCGCCGCCGTCACGAATTGCGAGCAAGATAAACGCGAGCAAGGCAATGGTTCCTAGCAAAGCGCCTGCACCGATCTCAAAGAAGCCGCCACACAGCAAGCCCATCACCAACCAAAAGGCGACACGCATGGCGGTGCTGGGAACGCGCAGTGCGACGGCGGTTCCCAAAATCAGGACGACGGTAAGGAACAAACCAACGGTACCCGCGAACAACGGGGTGTACCCGCCGAACAGTAGACCGACCAACATCACCAAAGGCCCAATGAGGTACCAGTGCGTCTTCATAGCAGCCCAGGGGTCAGGACATTCTTCTTTTGAAAGTCCTTTTAAGCCGGCACGTGCGGCCTCTAAGTGAACCATCCAAAAAGCGGTTGCGAAGTAAAGAATTGCCGGAACCAGCGCCGCAATACAGATGTCGATATACGGTAGTTCGAGCGTCTCCGCCATGATGAAGGCGACCGCGCCCATGACGGGCGGCATGATTTGCCCGCCCATGCTGGCAGTGGACTCAACGCCACCGGCAAATGCGGAGGAAAAGCCAAATCGTTTCATCAACGGAATCGTGAACTGCCCCGTGGTGACCACGTTGGCAACGCCTGAGCCGTTAATGGTGCCCATGAGCCCTGAGCTGACAACGGCCACCTTTGCGGGGCCACCGCGTGTATGGCCAACCGTACCCATAGCGAAATTGGTAAACAAGGTGATCATGCCCGCGCTTTCCAAGAAGGCGCCAAACAAAATAAATAAGAAAATGTAGCTGCTGCTCACATAGGTCGGTACGCCGTAAATACCTTCGGTACCGAATGCCATTTGTTCGATGACCTGATCAAATGCGTAGCCGCGGTGACCCAGAGGCTGTGGCAGGTATTCGCCCAGCAATGCGTAGCCAAGAAAAGCCGCGCAAATGCCGGGCAAGGCCCAACCCATGATGCGCCGTGCGCTATCGAATACGGCAAAAAGCGCGACGATACCGACGACCATGTCGGTATCGTTGAGATCGCCAGAGCGAAAAATAAGGTCGCCTTCAAAAACCCACTGGTACACCCCCGTACCCATGGTGGCAATGCCTAAGATGAGCGAGAGGAATTTGAACCGCCCAGGCAACATCATCATGACCAAAAGAACCAAGAATCCGACGTGAATGGCGCGCACAATTTGCGTGCCGATGGGATTAAACGTGGCGGTGTAGATTTGAAAAATCGAGAATATCAGCGCAATAAGAAAAACCGCTTTATCGCGCTTACCACCACTAAAGGACCATTCGTTGGACTTGATCATGCTTTGTAATTATGTGAGAAAGGGCTTGGGTCTACTGAGAACCAAAAGCCCAAAAAGAAAAGCGCTTATCAGCGCTTTTCTCAATTGAATCGGAAGCGAGAGCTTACTTCATCAAACCGGCTTCCCGGTAATAGCGCTCAGCACCGGGGTGCAAAGGCACAGGCACGCCAACAAAGGCGGTCTTGGGATCAATTGCCAACGTCGCTTTGTGAGCGGCGTGGAGGTCGGTCAATTTTGTAAACAGCGTTTTGGTCATGGTGTAAGCATCGTCGTCAGACACCGCAGAGTTGGTCACCAAAATGTTGCGAATGGCCGCGGTAGGCACCGCGTCTGTTTGGCCGTTGTAGGTATTGGCTGGGATCATGCTGGGCTGGTACGCCGCATCACCGACCTTGGCAATCACGTCTGGGCTAATAGCAACCAAGCGAATGTCGATGCTAGAGGACAAGTCCTTGATAGCGGCAACACCCAAGCCGGCTGAGATCAGCGTGGCATCGATTTGACGGTTTTTCATCAGCTCAACACTCTGCCCAAAAGAGATGTACTCGACCTTTGAAAAGTCGCTGTAGGACATGCCTGCGGCCTTGAACAAAGCACGTGCGTTCAACTCGGTACCGCTCTTTGGTGCACCCACGGCCACGCGCTTACCTTTGAGGTCAGCCAAGGTTTTGATACCGGAGTCAGCGCTTGCAGCGATCTGAATGTAGTTGGGGTAGATGCCCGCAATACCACGCAACTTGTCGAGCTTGGTTTTGAAACCAGCGTCGGCATTGCCTTGCCATGCGTTTGATACCGCGTCACCCAGCGCGAAAGCGAGTTCGCCGCGCTCGGCTTGTACCAAGTTCAGGTTTTCAGCGCTGGCCTTGGTGGACTGCACGGTGACCTTGGTATTGGGCATGGCGTCGCCAATGAACTTAGACAGGGCTGTGCCGATGGGGAAGTAAGCGCCGCTGGTGCCGCCGGTCAAGACCGTGACGAATTCAGCGGAGTGAACGGTGCTGCTCAGTGAGCCTAAGCCCAGCGCAGCACAGAGTGCGATTTTTGATGCGATTTTCATTAAAGTCTCCGAAATAGTAAACATAAGCCAAGCTGAAATATATATGTTGTTGCCCAGTTAGACAACTGCGGACCCCCTCCGTGTAGGGGCTTTAGAAAAGGCGACAAAAAGCCGCTCTTTCAAGCGGCTTCGCTTGCCCGACAGCGCGGGGTGCGCGCGTGAGCTGACACCTTGGTGACTCGCTGCTGCCTAGGGTGAGCGCTCGCTGGCCCACAACGCAGACAGTGTCTGCAAGATGGCTTCGCTGTCGCGCAGGCCATCGCCGGGGTGGTTTGTGGCGGTATGCACGAAGTCACTCACCATATTGGCGTAGGCATTTGCGGGTGCAAACTGGCGCGTGATGGCGTCGTGGTGCAAGCCGCCTGTCGGTGCCCAAGTGGCGGTGGCTTGCGCTCCGTTGGTGACGTCACCGTGTGCGGGGTTGAACGGCGCATGCAGGTGAGCCCAGCCTTGGGTGCCTACGGCATACACGCTCTGGCTCTTGCTGGTCTGCATCGATACCGCCAGTTGCAAGTGCGCACTGGGCTGGCTGTCGGTGGCGTGCCACCGCAGGACGGCATCCGATGTCGTGTCGACGCCCCAGACAGGATGGCGCTCGGTGCGGAGTGCCACCGCGTCTGGCGCGCGTCCCATGAGCCAATGACCTGTGAACACGCCGTAGCACCCAATATCCCACAGCGCACCACCGCCTAGCGCCGCCTGATTGCGGATATTGTCGGCATCCCGGTTGTCGTAATTAAATACCACTTGTATGTGGCGTATGTCTCCCAGCGGTTGCGATGCCAGCCACTGCCACTGTGGGTGATGCCGCACCATGAAAGCTTCCATAAAACAACGCCCCGCCGCTTGCATGGCGCTGCGTACCGCGTGGGCTTCCTCGGGTGTCAGGGCGTAGGGCTTTTCGCACAAAACGTGTTTGCCCGCGCGCAGCGCCGCAACCGACCAGTGCGCGTGCAGGTGGTTGGGGAGAGCAATGTAGACGGCCTCAACCGACGCGTCTGCCAGCACGCCAGCGTAATCTGTCCATCGCATGTCGGGTGCGTCTGCCCACGGTGCCTTTGGGCCACGGCTACCAAGAGCGACCGGCGTGTGACCGGCCTGCAGCATGGCGGGAATAACCTGTGTGCGGGCAATTTTTGCGTTGCCCAAAATACCGAAGCGCATCGTGTTTCCTGTTTTAAGCCTGCAGGCCGCCAACGCTTAGGACATCCCAGCAGGCACCCATGGTGTGGTAATCGACTTTGCCGGCAGGTGACTTGGTGGTTTCCAACGCGTCGCCTTTGGCGTTGACGATGCGAAACCAAGCGCCGTTTTGGTGGTCAACCAAGTGCGCCCACGCCCACGCCCACGTGTCGGTGTATTGCTGCAGGTAGCGGGTATCCGCTGTGATGCGCCAGAGTCGCCAGGCACTTGCAAACGACTCAGCCTGCACCCAAAAATATTTGTCACTGTCACAGACGCGTCCGTCTGGGGCATAGCCATAAACCAGACCGCCGTGTGTGGTATCCCAGCCGTTGGCAAACGCGGCATCGTGGAGGTGGCGCGCGGTGCTGACCCACCTGTCGTTGGGGGCGACGGCGTGAATGGCGAGTAACAGCTTTGCCCACTCGGTTTGGTGCCCCGTCTGATAGCCCCATGGTTTGAAAATATCACCCGGATTGTCTTGGTTGTAGGCCCAGTCAGGTTGCCAGTCCAGGTCGTAATGCTCCCAGATTTGGCCATCGCAGTGGCTTGGATGCGTTGTGCTGGGTTGGCGCACGAGTGTCTGCGTGAATGTCGTCGCCAAGGCCTGTGCACGGTCAAGGTAAATCGGATCACCGGTCGCCTCAAAGGCCGCAATACACGCCTCGCACATGTGCATATTGGCGTTCTGTCCACGGTAGGGGTGTAGTTGGCCTTCCCGGCTGCACTCGTCGGCATATGCCCCCGCTGATGCATCGTAAAAAACGACGTCCATGCGGTCAAAAATGGCGCGTACCTCTGCCGCCGTGCACAGATCGATGCGGTGTGCCCACGACTTCGCTAGCAACACGAACGCCTGTCCATAAGCCATGATGCGGGCGTCTTCGGGTTGACCATCTTGTAGCGTCCAAACGTAGTCGCCGTCAGCGGTTCTAAAAGACTGGTCTAGGTGCGCCAGCGCATGTCGCGCCCAGTTTTGGTAGAGTGGGTCGCCGGTGTGTTGCCACGCTTGTACCCAATTAAATACAAACCGTGTGGCACTCACTAAATGGCGATGCCCTCGGTTGTACACGTGGCCATCATCGCTAAAGTAGTGAAAAAACCCGCCGTTTGGGTCGTAGGCGTTGGGTCGATAAAACGCCAGAATGTCGGCGATGTGGGCGCTGATAAACGCCGCCGATTCAAAGTTGGGTGGTGGTGTCTCGGGCAGACGAGGCCTCACCGCCTCAGTCATAGCGCACGTCGACAGTGCGTCCCGTCGCTGCGCTTTCTAAGATCGCATGCGCAACGCACAAGGAGCGGACGCCGCCCCATCCATCGGCATTGGCATGGGCTTGATCTTGTATGGCGAGGTGTAAATTTTTGATGACGCGCTCGTATAAGTTGTCGTTGTCTAGTGCCACGGCATCGGTGCCTGCTGCCGTGCTCAATGACAAGGTGCCGCCAGCGGCTTGCGTCAAGATGCCTTCACCGTGCAAGCTGCCTTTGTCGCCGTGTATTTGCACATGCGTCTGTGCAAAGGGGGTATTAAAGCCCTGGTGTGTGAACGCTGTCATGCCGCTGGGGAACTGCCAAATGGACATGGCATTGTCTTCGAGGCCGGTGGCCATACCCGTGTTGCTGGTCATGGCGCACACTTGGCTAGGGTAGTCGCCAAATATGAATGCCAGCGAGTCTGCGTTATGAACGGCAATATCCAGCACCACGCCGCCGCCAGCGCCGCGCTCCGTCAGGCGCCAACCCTGAATGTGCTTAGGTAGATAGACCGAGTGACTCAAGCGCGCAGAACTGATCTGACCCAGTGCGCCGCCTTGAACCTGCGCGCGCATGGCACGGTGTGCTGCGTTGTGGCGCAGGTGGTGGTTTGTTGCCATGGTCACACCCGCGTCGTCGCAAGCGGTGGCCATTCGTCTGGCGGCATCTAGCGCGACAGCCAGCGGTTTTTCGCACAGTACGTGCTGCTTGGCAGCGGCAGCGCGACAAACCGAGGCCTCGTGCTTCTCGTTGGTGTTGGAGATATAGACGGCCTCGATACCTAAGTGGTCAAGCGCGGTCTCGTTGTCAAGCGCGTGCGGGATGGCATGCTTGGTTGCGAAGGATTGGGCGCGCGTCAAATCGCCTGAAACGATGGCAACAATGTCGTCACCAGCGGCGCGAATCGCGTTAACCATCCACTGGTCAGCGATGGTGCTAGCGCCAACAAGAGCCCATTTCATAGTGTTTTCCTTTGTGTCAATGGTCACGGCGGACGGCCGTTGATGCAGTCATCCCCGTGAGCGTAATGGTAACGTTTACATAAGCCAAAAAAAATCGGGTTTTGCCTAGGTTGACTGGGGGTGAAAACGTTTACATAATTGCCCGTTGGAGAATCGCATGCCGCCTAAAAAAGCCACGATAGGAACCATTGCTGCCGCCACCGGCTTGTCGCTGGCGACGGTTTCGCGCGCGTTGGCCGGCTCTACTGCAGTCATTCCGGAAACGCGGGAACGGGTGCTCGCCACAGCTAAAAAACTCAATTACGTTCGTGACCGGGCCGCGGTACGCCTAAAAACCGGCAAGACCTGGGTCGTGGCCTTCATCATGGACCGCCGCGACGTGAACCAGCCAGCGTTCAAAGACCTGTTGTTGGGTGTGAGTGATGCCTTAGCGGACACCGAATACCACATGATCGTTTTACCTGATGCCAAAGGCGGAGACCCTCTGGCGTCGTTGCGTTACGTGGTGGAGCGCGGACTGGCCGACGCCATTGTGATCTCGCACGTCTCGCCTGAAGATGTCCGTGTGAAGTATCTGCTGCAGCAAGGCTTTCCGTTCTGCACCCACGGACGCACACATTTACTCCTGTCGGGCCGCGTGGCCGCGGATGGTGCCCCAAAACACCCGTATGTCGACTTTGCGAATGAGCAATACACTGGGGCCGCTGTCGCCACGCTGGCCGCGCGCGGCCGTAAGAAGTTGGGTATTTTGCTGCCGCACGAGGGCGCGACGTTTAGAGAGCACCTGCTCAATGGCTTTAACGCGGCCTGCAAGGCACACGGCGTCCAAGGGCGCGCGGTGTCAAAGCTGGACATTGATGGTAGCGCTGACCATGTCTATACCTGGGCGGCGGCACAGGCACGGAAGTACGATGGCTTGGTGGTCACCCGCGAGTCGATTTTGATTGCTTTAATGGGCGGCCTGACTGATTGCAATCTCAGCATTGGACGTGACATTGACGTGGTGACCAAGTACAGCACCACGTTACCGTTGTACATCCGTCAACCGCTGCTGGGTTGTTTTGAGGACATCGCGTTGACTGGCGAATTAATTGCGCGTAATTTGCTTGAGCAATTAGATCCAGGTCAGACGCATACGCCCTTGCAGACCCTTCTTACGCCACCACCTATCGAGGTTCTTCATGAATAAGACCGACCCGAATGGCGCCTTTCGCGACGCCATTGTTGCGAGTAAACGCCTGTTGCGCGCGCAGATTCCAGACTTGAAAGATCGTTTTGATCGACTGACTGAAGAGATCGCGCAAGAAGTGTCCGACGTGAAAGCACAGCGTGACCGGGGAGAGTGTCCGGTTCCTGAGGTCAATTTCAGTGCGTTGGCACAGGTGAGCGACGCGCAAAAAGACGCCATACGTCGGCGGGGTTGTGTGGTGGTGCGCGGGGTGTTTGAACCACAACAGATCAATGAATGGAACGACGACATTGCGCAGTACCTGACAGACGTCAAGTATCTGGAGCGCATGGCGTCTAAACGCGGTATTGACCAATACTTTAGTGCGCTGGCGAGTTCGCGTCCCCAGATTTACAGCGTGTACTGGTCCAAGCCACAAATGCAGGCCAGACAATCTGAAGATCTCGCGACGACGCGCCAATGGCTCAACCGGTTGTGGCAGTACACACACGATGGTCAGCCGGTCTTTAACCCCGACCAAGAGTTAACTTACGTGGACCGGGTGCGTCAGCGTCAGCCAGGCGACGCCACTTTGGGCTTGTCGCCACACGTTGATGGTGGCTCGATTGAGCGCTGGATTGATCCCGGTTATCGCCAAGTCTACCGTCATATTTATGGCGGTGATTTGGCCGCCTATAGTGCATTTGATGCCGCGTTCAGAACGGAGACACGAGAGATTCCGTCGCCCGCGGTTTGCCGCATGTTTAGAACCTTCCAAGGCTGGACGGCGTTGACGCGTCAGGGCGCGGGCGACGGCACGCTCAATGTGCTTCCCATTGTGAAAGCGATTCCGTGGATGCTCTTACGCGCCCTGCAAGACGATGTGGCGGACGACGATCTCTGTGGTGCACAGGCGGGTCGTGCCATGGTCGTGAATCCGCAATATCACAGCCTACTTTTGGACGCGTACGGACCCATCCCAACGGTTGAGCCCGGCGACACCGTCTGGTGGCATGCCGACATGATTCACGGGGTTGAGGACGCGCATCAGGGCAAGGGGTATAGCAACGTCATATACATCGGTGCGGCGCCCGACTGCGAAAAAAATCGCGTGTTTTCTGACTTGCAGCGAGCCGCATTTGAGACCGGTGCATCGTCGCCTGATTTCGCCGCAGAGGACTACGAGTTGGGGCTGTCTGCGCGTGCCACACCGGCCGACCTCACGCCGCTGGGCAGACGTCAAATGGGCTACGCGGACTAAGCGTGGTGCCCCTTGTCTGGGGCAAGGGCGCCACTGCTCAGTAGGCTCAATAAAATCAGGGGGATACTGACGCCAAATGACCAGCGCAGGCCCAGGTGTTCGGCCACAAAGCCGAGCAGGGGCGGCGCCAGTAAAAACACCACGAAGCCGTATTGCGCCATGGCGGCGACGTTGAGGGTGGCGGATCGGTCGGACCGTTGGGCAGCGGCGGACATGGCCATCGGAAAAATGGCGCTGGAGCCCACACCCATCAGTGCAAAACCCAGCATCGCTGTAAAGACGTTTGGCGCAACTGTTACGGCGATGGTTCCTATCAGTAGCACGCTTATGAGCCAGCGAGCCGTTGTGACCGGGCCAAAGCGCTGCACCACCTGGTCTGCGATGAAGCGGGTGCTGGCTTGAGCAAGCGCAATGACAGAGACGGCAGAGGCGGCAAAGGCGGCACTGCTATCGAACACACCGCGCATGTAGATGGCGGACCAATCGTAGCCAGCACCTTCAAGCAATAAAGCGGACGCGCAAACGGAGACCAACAACAGAATGCCTTTGGTGGGGGTGGCCCAACGCGGTGTTTCAGGGGTTGTTGGGTGCTGCGTACGCGCGGGTGTTGGTTGAAAACGGCCGAGCAATAAAACCATGAGCAGATAGACAACGCCCGCGGTCACCCAAAGCTGACTCTGCGGCGATATGTCGAAACGCGCAAAGACTGCGCTGATGGCACCCCCCGCAAAAAACCCGATGCTCCAGAAGCCGTGCGACCGGTTCATGATGCGTGTCCCGGCTTGGTGTTCAATCCGGTCGGCTTCGAGATTCACAATGGTCTCAATGAAGCCCATCACCAGACCGACCAAGAACAAAAAGAAAAAGACGGCAACTGCCGCGCGCATGTGTGAGGCCAGCGCAAAGGCGGTAGAGATCACCGGTAGCGTGGTGAGCAGCACGGTTCGGCTGCGCATGCGTTCAAGCTGAGGGACAAAAAACGTGAGCGAGACCAGCATGCCTGCTGCGACACCCATGATGGCCAAGCCGAGCGTGCCTTCGCCGACCCCCATCTGAACTTGCAGCTCAGGCAAGCGTGGGTAAAAGCCGCCCATGCTAAATGCATAAAGAAAAAAAGCGGCGTAGACACGAACTTGAACGGGAAGGTGTAAGCCCAGTCGCGTCATCCATGCATCGAGGGGTATCGTCGTGTCGGATCGCATTGCGTCGTGGCCTATAAGGTTGTGAATTGCCACCGTGCCTTGTGGCTGTAGGCCCGATGGGCATCGTACCAAACTTCCTCGCGTTGGTTGGCGGGCCCGTTGGGCCAGTCTTCTGTCTCCAAACAGAGTCCGGCCCCCGGCTGATGCGCGACCCCCAAGGGTTTGGCGTGGCCGTTGGCCTCCGCTGCGGACTGCGGGGCCAGACCGGCAGCAGCGTATAGGTGCACGAAGGGGCGATCGGTGGAAACCGTCAAGCGTAAGCCGCCCGCCTCGCACCTTGCCGCGACGTGCAGGCCATTGCCGTGGTTGGCAGAGGCTGCACGATGAATGAGGTAGGCGGCATCAAGCGTGGGTATATCTGCGCGGCGTATGTGGCGGGCAGTCGTGTAGTCAAAGGGGGTGTCCGCGACGCTCGCTGGCGGCTCGGGTAGCTCGCGCGCATTGAGTGGCAGATACGTGTGTGCATTGACCCACAGCTGGTGAGTGGTCACGTCGGCGTGGCCGTCTAAATTCCAGTAGGGATGTGGCACCAAGTTAATTGGGCAGGGCGCATCAACCTGCGCCGTGGCCGTCCACGTGAGGCAGCCATCGTTGCTGAGCGCGTAACTGACGGATGCGTCGCAGTTACCCGGGAACCCCTGGTCACCCGAGGCGGAGTGCAGGTGAAAGCTGAGAGCCGTCGGCGTGTGTGCACGCACGCGCCACACGCGTTTCCCAAAACCGACACGTCCACCGTGTAGGCAGTGGCCCATGGGGTGGTTGACGTCTAGGGCGTAGCGCTGATCAGCAACCCCTAACAGGGCGTCCTCAATGCGGTTGCCGTAGCGACCACAGACACTGCCCATAGACAGGTTGTCTGCGCGGTAGTCTTGGGGTGATTCAAACCCCACGCACAAAGGGCGCGGTCCTTCCGGTGCACCTAGCCACCACAATTGCATGAGGCGCGCACCCAATGGCAGCAACCACGCTTCAAAAGATGCGTTGCGGATGACGTAGACGCCGGGGGGAGCTGGGAGCACCAGACGCTCGGACTAATCGTTTAGACGGACTTCGCTCGCCTTATCGAAGATGTGTACCTTAGCGGCCGGAAAACTGAGCTTCAGCTTATCGCCTAAGTTAAATTGCCCCGGCCCTGGCATGCGCAGTGTGAACTCGCCAAATGCGGTGTCGACCAACACGTAGCTCTCTGCACCCGTAGGCTCTAGCAGGCTAACCGTCGCGTCGATCACGCCGTCGCTGTCAACGACCAAGTCTTCTGGACGAATGCCAAAAATAACGGTTTTGTTGACGTGTACGGGATCAATACGAACACCGACGGGTTGCGCTTGCAGGCACACGTTACCGCTTGCATCCACCGATGCCTCGGCGGTGTTGATGCTAGGCGAGCCAATGAAGCCAGCGACGAACAAGTTAGCGGGCCGCTCGTACAACTCCATTGGCGTTGCAAGTTGTTGAATCAGTCCGTCCTTTAAAACGGCGATCCGTGTACCGAGTGTCATCGCCTCAACTTGGTCGTGGGTGACGTAGATGGTGGTCACCCCGGTGCGCATGTGCAGCTTCTTCAACTCGGCGCGCATGTCGACGCGCAGTTTAGCGTCGAGGTTAGATAAAGGCTCGTCAAATAAGAAAAGCGACGGTGAGCGGGCCAATGCACGACCGATGGCGACCCGTTGCCGTTGACCGCCTGACAAGGCGCGTGGCTTGCGGTCTAGCAGGTGGTCGATCTGCAGCATGTTGGATACCTTCTGTACGGCGGCCTGCCGGTCCGCTTTGGGTACCTTGCGCATCTCTAATGGGAATGCGATGTTTTGCGCCACCGTCATGTTGGGATACAAGGCGTAGCTTTGGAAGACCATCGCAACGTCACGTTCGTCAGGGGGGAGGTAGGTGATGTCTCTGGTGCCTAAGGTCACGCGACCTGCGCTAGGCTCCTCTAAGCCCGCAACGATGTTCATCAGCGTACTTTTGCCACACCCTGAGGGGCCGACCAAAACCAAAAACTCGCCGTCAGCCAAATCTAAGCTGATGTCTTGCAATATTTTGGTTTGACCAAATTGCTTGTATACATTTTCAATAGTGAGTGAAGTCATGTGATTCTTTCTATTAGCCTTTGACCGAGCCGGCCATCAAGCCACGCACAAAGTACTTACCCGACACGATGTAAACGATGAGTGTGGGTAAGGCGGCGATAAATGCGCCTGCAAAGTGGACGTTGTATTCTTTGACCCCCGTTGAGCTGCTGACTAAGTTGTTGAGCGCAACGGTTAGGGGGTAGGAGGAGTAGTCGCTGAAGGAGGCACCAAACAGGAAGTCATTCCATATGTTGGTGAACTGCCAGATGATGTTGACAACAACAATCGGCAGACTGGCAGGCAACATCAAGCGCCAGAACAAGACGAAAAAGCCAGCGCCATCCATGCGCGCTGACTTCACCAACTCTTGTGGGAACGCGGCGTAAAAATTTCGGAAGAACAAGGTGCCAAAGCCAATGCCGTACACCGTGTGAACCAAAATCAGACCCTTCACCGATCCCGCCAACCCCAGTTCACCCAGTAGGCGAGCCATGGGGATCAGCACGATTTGGAAGGGGATGAACACGGAAAACAAGACCAGTCCGAATAACAAGGTGCCGCCTTTGACCTTGAACTGTGTTAAGACATAGCCGTTCAGTGCGCCCAACGCCGTCGAGATCAAGACGGCAGGGATGACCATTAAAAATGAATTTAAGAAGTAGGGCTTGAGGCCGGTCGCTTGCACGCCGATTTGGGCCTGACTCCAGGCCTGCACCCACGGCTCAATGGTGGGGGCTAGGGGGAGGGCGACTAAGTTACCCGCGCGTATTTCGTCTAACGGCTTGATGGAGTTAACGAGCATCACATAGATGGGCATCAAGAACATGAAGGCGAAGAGGCACAGGATGAGGTAAAGCCAAAAGCGTTCTAAGGTGAAGGCCGACGGCTTGCGACTGGCTTGGATGGCCATGGTGTGTGCGGTGGTTTGGGTGCTCATGCGTTGGGCCCTTGGTTTAAGCGCATTTCTCTGCGGACGTAAGGGACGACGACGACGGCGATGCCTATCAGCATGATCACAGCGCTGGCTGCACCAACGGCCATTTCATTGCGGGTGAAGGTGTACTGGTACATGAAAACCGAGGGCAACCAGGTTGCGCGACCAGGTCCGCCACCGGTGAGCGCAATGACGAGGTCATAGCTCTTGATAGCCATGTGCGCCAAGATTACAAACGAGGAAATAAAGCTAGGCCCTAATTGCGGAATGATGATGCGCGTGTATATCCGCCAGCTTTTGGCGCCATCGACGCGTGCGGCATTCAGCACCTCGTTATCGATGCCACGCAGACCCGCTAAAAACAAAGCCATGACAAAGCCTGACGTCTGCCACACGGCGGCAATGACGACGGTATAGATGGCCATGTCGCCATCTTTAATCCAGTTAAATGTGAAGCTCTCGAAGCCCATCAAATGCACGGTTCGTTCTAAGCCGATGCTGGGGTCTAACAGCCACTTCCAAGCGGTTCCCGTTACGATGAACGACAAGGCCATGGGGTACAGAAAGATGGAGCGGAATATGGATTCCGCGCGTATGCGTTGGTCTATCAGTATGGCCAAGGTCATGCCGAGCGCCATACTGATCACAATGTAAAGGGTGGCAAATAAGCCGAGGTTGCCCAAGGACGAGAAGAAGGTACTGAGCGAAAACAACCGCGCGTAGTTCTCGCCACCAGCGAGCGTCATATTGGGCAGTATGGTCGACGCCGTGAATGACAAATAAAAGGTAAAGGCAATAAAGCCATAGACACAAACACCCACCAGCAGCAAGCTGGGGCTGAGTACGAGTGCGGGGAGCCAGCGATTTTTCATATTTAAAACAAAGGGGGCTTTTGGCCCCCTCTGTACTCTCTATTTCAGGCCTTTGGGCCTGCTAGATTTTCTAAGCTAACAAGACGGACGGTAACGATTACTCAGCCGCCTCTGCCATCGCCTTGGCGGCAGCAGCGCTTGTCATCGTGCCGTTGAAGTGGCCAGTGATCACGTCGTAAAAACCGTTCTTGATAGAAGCGGGAACGGCGTGGCCGTGTGCCATTGAGCCAACCAACTGGCCGCTCTTATTGGCATCAGCCAAGTCAGCCATACCTTTTTTGCCACAGTCGTCGAATGCGGTGTTGGGCACATCGGTACGCGCTGGCACAGAGCCCTTCACCACGTTGAACGCGCTTTGGAAGGATGGGTTCATGATCGCCTTAGCCAGCTTGGTTTGCGCACCTTGCGAGTCCGCACCGACCTTGAACATCATGAACTGGTCAGAGTTGAATGAGACCATGCCTTGTGTGCCAGGAACACGCATGCACAGGAAGTCTTTGTTCGGGACTTTCTTGGCCTTCAAGAACTCGCCTTTTGCCCAGTCACCCATGATTTGGAAGCCCGCCTTGCCTTCAATGACCATGGCAGATGCCAAGTTCCAATCGCGGTTGGAGAAGTCTTTATCTACATACGAGCGCAATTGACTCATGCGGTCGAACGCTTTCACCATGGTGGCTGAGTTCAAAGCCTTGGGGTCTTTTTGAACGAAGGCCTTGTTGTAAAAGTCAACGCCGCCAGTTGTTAGCACCACGCCGTCAAACAAGGTAGCGTCTTGCCATGCTTGGCCACCGTGGGCCAAGCCGACGTAGCCGGCTTTCTGTACTTTGTCTAAAGCGACGATGAACTCGTCCCAGTTTTGGGGCATGGTGTTGACGCCCGCCTTATCCAAAACGGCCTTGTTCGCCCATACCCAGTTTGTTGAGTGGACATTAACGGGGGCTGCCACCCATTTTCCGTCGTGCTTAGAGAATTTTTGCAGCGCGGTTGGCACCACGTTGTCCCAGCCTTCTTTACCAGCGAGGTCGTTTAAGTTTGCAACGACGCCTTGCTTGGCCCAGTCGGTAATGTCAAAACCCAGCGCCTGAACGGCAGATGGTGGATTGCCTGATGTGACACGTGCACGCAATGCAGTCATCGCGGCTTCGCCACCGCCACCGGCGACAGGCATGTCGTTCCAGGTAATGCCTTGCGACTCCAAATCTTTCTTCAGCACGCCCAACGCAGCGGCTTCGCCACCTGAGGTCCACCAGTGCAATACTTCCACTGACTCGGCTGCCACTGCGCCGGTGGCCATCGTGGCGCTCACGACGGCTGCAATCAAACTACGCTTCATGTTTTTCTCCTGAATTGAGTGAGGTATGCCACACCAGGATGGGCGAGCAAGTCGTCATGATAACGTTTACATTGCACGGCAAGCGATCAGTATTTTCCCTAGTTTTCTTATATTGACGTGCTTTGTGACCGAGTTACCGGTGGGTGCGAATGGGCTACCAAATCCCTAGAGACAGTGCCTGAGACGCGCCCTGCAATGCGGGCGACACGGGGCTGCTAATCACCCATGTGGGGATTTTTTCGAGGTAGTTTTTGAAGCGACCTTTGGCCTCGAAGCGCGCGCGGAACGGCGACTGGTCGAAGCGGTCACCCATGCGGGGGATGATCCCGCCGCCAATGTAGATGCCGCCCCGAGCACCGAGTATCAGCGCCAAATTACCAGCGGCGCTGCCCAGAAACGCGCAAAACAAGTCAATCGCCTCATTCGCTCGGCTATTCGGCTCGGCGATCGCGCGTTCCCACACCTGCGCTGGCGTGGTGATTTCACGGGCGACGCCGCCGTGCAGATCGCCCAGTGCGTGATACAAATCAACCAAGCCGGTGCCAGAAATAATGCGCTCGCCTGAAACATGTCCGTAGCGTTTTTGGAGTTGCGTGATGACGTCGAATTCAGCTTGAGTGCTTGCACTTAGGGTCACGTGCCCCCCCTCACCGGAAATCGGGATCCACTTGTTTTGGTAACCCAGCGGTAACAAGCCTGAGACGCCAAGGCCAGTGCCCGGCCCGATCAGGCCAATGGCGGCGTCGGGCGCCGCTACCGCCTGTGCGCCACCGATGAGTCGCTTGCTGCTATCGGGTAGGCGCGTCAACGCCAAGGCCAAGGCGGTGAAGTCGTTGATCAGCAGCAACCGCTGTAATCCCAGAGCACGACGCAAGGCATCGATGGAGAAACGCCAATGGTGGTTGGTCATCTCAATGGCATCGCTAAACACGGGATTGGCAATGCCAAATGCAGCACTTGCAGGCGCGGCGCGATCAATGAGCGCGAGGTAGGCACTGGCCGCATCAGCGAGGGACACATAGTCGGCGCACGCCAATACATGGACGTCCGTGATGGGCGCGTCTACGCTGACTTGCCAACCGAATCGCGCATTGGTGCCGCCGATATCGCCCAACCAACGGGGATATGCAGGCGGCATAGGCAGCGATTTATCGTAGGAGTCGAACATGGGGCAAAGAGATTAAAAAACAGGTGAGAGCATACACGCTTGGTCATGCGTCGCCTCAGACGGCGGTGCCCGACTCCATCGCGCTCGCCATGGTTTTACCCAATTCAACGCCCCACTGATCGAAGGCATGGATGCCCCAGATCGCCGCTTGGCAGAACACCTTGTGTTCGTATAAAGCGACCAAGGCGCCCAAGGCGCTCGGGGTTAGTTGGTCTAGCCAAACGATGTTGCTGGGCACGTTACCCGCAAAACTGCGGTGCGGTGTGAGGCGCGCGACCTCTGCATCGGATAGACCGCCCGCCTCTAAGGCGTGTGCAGTGGCCGCGGCATCTCGCCCGCAAGCCAAGGCCTGTGCCTGTGCATTCAAGTTGAGCGTGACCACGCGATGGTGCTCAGCTGCCATGGGTAAGCCGCTAGTGGGCGTGTCTTCTGCACGCACACCGATGAAATCAACTGGGATGGTGTGCTGGCCTTGGTGAATCAGCTGGAAGTAGGCGTGTTGACCATCGATACCTAAGCCACCCCAGATGATGGGACCTGTCCCTACGGCGGTAGGGGACCCATCGAGGCAGGTTGATTTGCCGTTGGACTCCATGTCCATTTGCTGAATAAACGGCGTGAACTTTTCAAGGCGCCAAGCGTAGGGGGCAATGAGTTGTGTGGGGCAGTCGCGAAAATTTCGGTTCCAAATGCCAAGCAGTGCCAGCGCCAAAGGCATGTTTTTTTCCGCCGGGGCGTTGAGGAAATGCTGGTCCATCGCGTGAGCGCCGTTTAAGAAGGCTCGGAAATGGTGTGAGCCAATGGCAATGGCCAGCGGCAAACCAATGGCTGACCACACGGAGTAGCGTCCACCCACCCAGTCCCAAAAGCCAAAAATGTTCTCGGGCAACACGCCGAATGCCGTGGCTTTGTCCACAGCCGCCGACACCGCTGCCACATGGGCGCCCAACGCAGATTCTGGGATGCCGCCATCAAGCAACCAGCGCTTCGCTGAGTGGGCGAGCGTGAGCGTCTCTTGCGTGGTGAAGGTTTTGGAGGAGACGACCACTAAGGTAGTGGCCGGCGTCAGCCCGCGCAAGGTTTGATGCAGCGCCCATGCGTCGGGGTTGGATACGAAGTGCACGCACACATGCGCGCTGGCGTTAGCCGCCAACGCTTGTTCGGCCATGCGGGGCCCCAGATCTGAGCCGCCGATGCCGAGGTTGACCACGTCGGTGATGGCGGCGCCAGTGTGTCCGGTTGCCTGCCCGTTGTACAGGGTGTCTGCAAATGCGAGCATCCGATCCAGCACACCGTTGACTTGGTCGCTAATGGCCGCTCCCCACGGTGGGTTCGCCATGTTGGCACCGCGCAAAGCCATATGCAAAACTGCACGATTTTCGGTGGCGTTGATCGCGTCGCCACTGGCCATTGCATGGGCTTGGGTGAGGACGCCGGACTCGCTTGCCAAGGCCTGCAACTGCGTCCAAATGTCTGCATTGATGCGCTGACGAGAAAAATCTAAGTGAAGATGCGGTGCATCGATTTGAAACTGCTGGGCGCGCCCGGCTTGTTGTAGCAGATCGCGTAAGTGCGGCAGAGGGGCATGGGCACTGGCTTGCAGGGCTTGCCAGCTGTTACGTTGAAGGGGGGCAACAAATGCAGTCATGGGCGGGTCTTGGGTGATATCAGAAGTCAAGGCGTGTGAGCGCCGCGAGTCGGCGGGCTATGGCTATGACGAGGTCCCGTGTGCCGCTTGATCGGTGGCCTCTTGCGCCAGCGCGGTAATAGCTGACCAGTCGCCAGAGGCCGCCGCAGCCGCGACGACGTTGGCGGGTGTCAGCCAAGATCCGCCGACCATGGCCACGTTGGGCAAGGCGAGAAAGTCGTTCATGTTGGCAAGTGATACGCCGCCTGTTGGGCAAAAGCGCATGTCTGATAGGGGGCCGCCCATGGCTTTCAGCATGCCCAAGCCACCGGCTTGTGAGGCCGGAAACAGTTTGACCAAGCCGTAACCAAAGTCGCGCGCGCGCATGACTTCGCCCGGCGTCATGACACCCGGTACAAACGGCAGTTTCGCGTCTTGGACCGCTTGCACCAGCGAGTCGGTCATTCCGGGTGAGAGTGCAAAGGTGGCGCCGACGTCGACCACGCGCGCGACGTCGTCGCGTGTGGTCACGGTGCCCGCACCGACGCACATCGCCGGCACGGCTTTGGCAACCGCCTCGATCGCTGCTAAGCCAGCAGGATGCCGCAGCGTGATCTCCATGACATCAATGCCCCCAGCCAACAAGGCGTGTGCCATGGGGACGGCTTGGTCGACATGTGTGATGACAATCACGGGGACGGTCTTGCTATTAAAGGGGGGTAAGGTGTGCATGGTGATGCGTATCCAAAGTGTGTTGTTCGGCGCTTAGTCTGCGAAAAAGGGGGATGCACCGTCCTCCGCGTTGCCCACGTTCCGTCGGAATAAAGAGAATAGCTCACGGCCGCTACCATGGCCATTGTTCTCCCATGCGTCGGGATCAGGCACGGCGTTTGGTCGCGCGTTGAAGGTGGCGTCCTCCACCAGCACGCGCAGGGTGCCGTTGTTGCCGTCTAGTTCCACCATGTCACCGGTTTGAATGCGCGCCAATGGGCCGCCACTTAGGGCCTCTGGGCTCACATGAATGGCTGCCGGTACTTTGCCAGACGCCCCGGACATGCGTCCGTCTGTGACCAGTGCGACCTGGAAACCCTTGTCTTGCAGAATGCCCAGTCCGGGGGTGAGTTTGTGCAACTCAGGCATGCCGTTGGCTTGAGGGCCTTGGAAGCGCACAACCGCGACAAAGTCACGTGCCATGCCGTCGGTCTCAAAAAGATCCAACAATTCTTTTTGACTGGACACCACAACAGCGGGCGCACGCACGACGCGGTGCGCGGGTTTGACGGCGGATGTTTTGATGACCGCACGCCCCAAGTTGCCGTGAAGCACTTTGAGACCACCATCGGGCGCAAAGGGGTCTGCGACACCACGTAAAACGGCGGTATCTGCTGACGCACTCGGTAGGTCGCGCCAAGCCAGTTGCCCGTTGTCCAGCCACGGCTCGCTCGCATAGCGGTGCAGACCGTGACCAACGAGGGTGTCTACATCGTTGTGCAGCAAGCCATGTGAGAGCAGTTCGCGCATGAGAAACCCCATGCCACCCGCGGCGTGAAAGTGGTTCACGTCAGCGGTTCCGTTTGGATAAATTTTGGTGAGTGACGGCACCACCGCAGCCAAGTCCGAAAAATCGTCCCATGTCATGCGAATGCCCGTCGCCCTAGCCATGGCGATGAGGTGCATGGTGTGGTTGGTGGAACCGCCAGTGGCGAGCAAGCCAATCACGGCATTGACCATGGTCTTTACGGAGGCGATGCGCGCCAGTGTGATGCGCTCAGCGAGTGGCGTGTTGGCCATTGCGACCACACGAGCCGTGGTCTCTACGGTGAGCGCGCGTCGCAAGTCGGTGCCCGGATTGACGAAGGACGACCCGGGTAGATGCAGGCCCATGATCTCCATAAGCATTTGGTTGGAGTTGGCCGTGCCGTAAAACGTACAGGTCCCTGCACCGTGGTACGCAGCGTCTTCGGCCTTTAGCAAGGCATCGCGCCCGACTAAACCTTGCGCATACTGCTGGCGAATTTTGGCCTTTTCTTCATTGGGTAAGCCTGAGGTCATGGGGCCCGCTGGGACGAAGGCGGTGGGCAGGTGGCCAAACTGTGCCGCGCCTATGAATAAGCCCGGCACAATTTTGTCACACACGCCCAAGCACAGCGCGGCATCGAAGACGTTGTGTGACAAGCCAACGGCGGTGGCCATCGCAATGACATCACGCGAGAACAGTGATAAGTCCATGCTGTCCGTGCCCTGTGTCACGCCGTCACACATCGCGGGCGTGCCGCCAGCGACTTGTGCGGTGGCGCCAACAAGGCGTGCAGCGTCACGGATGACTTCTGGCGCGTGCTCATAGGGTTGGTGTGCCGACAGCATATCGTTGTAGGCGGTGATGATGCCAACGTTGGGCGCGACCGCTTGGTGTAGTTGAAACTTGTCGTTGGTCGGCATCGCGGCAAACGCGTGCGCCATGTTGGCGCACCCCATGCCTTTGCGTTGTGTGCCCGCCCGTGCGGCTGCGTCTGTGGTCTGGGTGTATCGCCCGCGGCTGTCGGCGCTGCGTTCGGCTATGTTGGCGGTGACACGCGCCACCACGCTATGTACGGCGGGTATCGTGAACGAGGCCTCGTTTTGGCTAACGGGATGCATAGGCTACCTTCTTCGGTTGTACTTCAATGTGGGCCGTATGGTCGCATGGCCATTGTTAATCATGCAGCCAAACGCTGACCTGCGGGCGTGTTCCCGACCGGCGCAAGACATAGGACACCGGATAGGTGAGGCTGGTCACGGCCTGGGCCTGCTCGTAGACCGCGTGTTTTTCTGCGCCGCCGCCAATGGCGACACAGACGTGTGACGCGCCAAGTATGGCAGCCAAGTTGAGGCTGACGCGTTCGTGTGGTGCCGTCTGCGGTGACATGGCCAAGTAGCCCTTCGTCGCCTGCAAATCCATGCCACGCAATAGTTGGGGAGCTTGCGGGAACAGCGAGGCGGTGTGGCCATCGGCGCCCATACCCAAGACCACCACATCGGCGCCACCCAGCGCGCTGAGTGCCTGGGTGGCTTGATCGGCAAGCGCCTCGGGCGTGGGTGCGATGCCGTCACCAGACCAGTCGATGGGGGGTAAAAATCGCGCCCGCGCCGCTTGGTCTCGCAAGAGGTGCGTGCGGACCAACAGTGCGTTGCTATCGTCGTGGGTGTTGGGGACGCAACGGTCGTCGACCAAGGTAACCGCGATGGCATGCCACGGTAAGGCGCGCTCGCTCAGGTTGCGAAAAAAGGCAATCGGCGAACGCCCGCCTGACACCGCCAGTGTGGCGTGCGTTTGGTACTGCAAGGTGTCTAGAAGGCATTGGCTGACATGCGCGGCGAGTTCATCCGCTAGCGCGTTGGCATCTAAAAAACGGTGGGTCGTCGGTGTCAGCACGTCACGACTCCTCGTGCCAGGTGAGGTTCGCACGTGCCATCAGCGCGGACGAGGCGGCAGGGCCCCACGTTCCCGCGTGGTAATTTTTGGGCGCCTCACCCGATGCCGCCCACTCGTTCAAAATCGGTTCAACCCAGACCCACGCGGCTTCGAGTTCGTCGCGTCGCATGAAGTGGGTGAGTCGTCCTTTGGTGACGTCGATCAGTAGACGCTCGTAGGCCTCTGCACGCCGCTCGCTAAAGGCAGATTGCAGGTCAAGGTTTAAGTTGACCGGACGCAGGTTCATGCCAGAGCCGGGCTCTTTGGCCATCATTTGCAGTTGTATCGACTCTTCGGGTTGCAGACTAATGACCAACCGGTTGGGTTGGCTGTTGGCTGCACCGGAGAAGATGGAGAAGGGCAAGTCATCAAACTCGATGATGATTTCTGAGCGCCGTGCTTGCATGCGCTTACCCGTTCGGAGGTAGAAAGGAACGTTGGCCCAGCGTGCGTTGTTGATGTTTGCTTTAAGCGAAACAAAGGTCTCGGTGCGGCTGTTCTTTGGGACGTTGTCTTCGCTTAAATAACCTGGCTCTGGCTTACCGTCTATCGTCCCTGACTGGTACTGACCGCGCACGGTATCACGCTTGATATCCAATGCGGTCATTGGACGCAAGGAACGCAGCACCTTCAGCTTCTCGTCGCGCACATCGTCAGGGTCTAGCGAGATGGGCGGCTCCATTGCGACAATGCACAGCAACTGCAACAAGTGGTTTTGAACCATGTCGCGCATGGCGCCTGTTTGGTCATAAAAGCCCGCGCGACTGCCGACGCCTACCGTCTCAGCCACTGTGATTTGAACGCTGCGAATAGAGGGACCACGCCACAGTGGCTCTAGTATCGCGTTACCAAAACGCAGCACCATGAGGTTTTGTACCGTCTCTTTGCCGAGGTAATGGTCGATGCGGTAAATCTGGCGTTCGCTGAAGTACTTGGCGACTTCGTCGTTGATCGCTTTGGCTGATGCGAGGTCGTGTCCCAGTGGTTTTTCTAACACCACGCGGGCATGCGCATCCACCAAGCCAACCTGCGTGAGGTTGGCGCATATCTGTGTAAACAGGTTGGGTGCCGTTGCCAAATAAAAGACGCGCAGGGAGGCGGTTTTACTTAAGGTGACCAGGGACTGGTAAGCCTGCGGATTCGTCACATCGACGCTGGCAAAGTCCAGGCGCTCTAGAAAGCCCGTCCACTGGGCATCGCCCTGCGGTGCGTCTGCCAAGCTCTTGGCGACAAACGGTTTGGCTTTCTCGTCTAGGAACGCGAGGTAAGCGGTTCGGTCCCAGTCTTGCCTACCCACACCGATGATGCGGGTGTCTGTGTCCAGCCGGTTGTGCAGGTGGGCGTTGAACAGGGCGGGGATGAGTTTGCGAAACGCCAAGTCGCCCGCACCACCGAAGATAACGATGTCAAGAGGACCTTTTGCAAGGGGCGCTGGGGTGTTGTTTTCTGCGGGCACGGTAGGCTCTTAAAGGGTGGTGGCTAAGATGTTTTTATACACCTGAGTGTAATTGAGTTACATAAAAAAGTCTTGTTTTGGTTACCAAGCGGTTACAAGCCGCGGGTGTAAAAGCAGGGTCGCACAGGCGGTTGAAAACCACCCCTGCGTGATGACTTAGGCGAGCGCAGCGTCGAGTTCAGCGGTGGTCGGCGGCTGGCACCCCGCGCGCGTGCAGTTGATGGCGGCGGCCCGCATGGCCCGTGTCAGCGTCGTGGCGACGCGCGCCGAGGCGTTCGTTGGGTGCTGTACCCAATCGGCCAGTGTGCTGCCCCAAAAGGTGTCGCCTGCGCCAACGGTGTCAACAACGGTGACGGCCGGCACGGAGGCCTGTGCGGTTTGCCCATCGACACGCAGATACGCGCCGTTACCACCAAACGTTAGCGCAATGCGCGAGGCGTTGGGGAAGGCGTTCGCTAAGGTATCGGCGTTGGCGCGCACCGCATCGGCGTGACCTAAGAGTTCTAAGTCTTCATCGCTGGCTTTGATCCAGTCTGCCAGTGCGGCAACTTCTTTCACTGCGCGCACGTAGTCGCCCAAATCGGCCGCCAATTTAGGTCGCAAGTTGACGTCCACACTGAGCGTCCACCCCAGCCGCTTGGCTTCGGATAAAACGGCAAGCGTCTTGTGGTGCTCCGGCGGTATGAGTAACAACGAGCCGGTATGCAAAATCCCGGGTGCCTGCGCTTTTAGGGCGGCGACCATGTCCGCTACGGTGTAGTCGCGGTCGGCAATACCCTCGCGATAAAACCCATAACTGGGTTGCCCGTCAATGAGTTGGACGACCGCTAGCGACGTGGGTAATGCGGTGTCGGCGAGCGCTGTGCGCACGCCTTCACGGTGCAGGGTCTGCTTTAGCGCTTGGCCAAACGCATCGGTAGAAAACGGATTTAAAAAGTGTGTGGTCGCGCCTTGCAAGGCACAGGCGCGAGCGCAGTTGTAGGGACTGCCGCCTTGTAGCGGGCGGAGTGTGCCATCTGGCTGCGCGATACAGTCCATCAGCGCTTCACCGAATACCGATAGGGTGTGATTTATGGGGGTATTCATAAAAGTCGATGTCACGTTAGTGGCCCGTACGCGCTAGGGTCCGCTGCTGCAGGGAGTTGGTTGTTAGCGTTTGTTGAGTTGGCCCCGACGTAAGACGTCAATCCAAACAGCGATAATAACTACGGCACCAATCGCCATCATTTGCTTGAACTGAGAGACCTCCAATAGGTTCATGCCGTTACGAATCATGGTGATGAGAATGGCGCCCAGCAGGCTGCCCCAGATGCTGCCGCGACCGCCGAACAAGGAGGTGCCGCCCAAAATGACCGCGGCAATTGCATCCAGCTCAAACATTTGCGCCATCTTGCCGCTGCTGGAATCCATGCGGCCCATTAAGACCAAGGCGGCCAACGCGCAAGACATACCGCAGATAACGTACACCCCCATTTTGTAGCGGCGAATATTGATGCCCACTTGGCGCGCGCCCATTTCGTTTGAGCCCATCGCGTAGACATAGCGGCCCAGTTTGGTGCTGGAGAGAACAAAAGCCATCGCAATGAAATAGATGGCCGTAATGATGATGGGCATGGGTACGCCAAGGAACTCGCCATAGCCAATAGTGGGGAAGGGCTCTGGCAGGCCGGCCATATCGAAGCCGCCGGTCGAGTCAAAGGCCAAACCGCGCCATAGGGTGAGACCACCCAAGGTCACAATAAATGCGGGTATACCGACGTAAGCGACCAAGTAGCCGTTAAAAATGCCGACCGCCGCGCCAATGGCGACCGCCGTCAGAATCGCGATGCCAGGGTCTATGCCTAGCTTGATCATCATGTAGCCCGCAAAGGCGCCGCACAGCGCGGTGAGCGCGCCGACTGCCAGGTCAACGCCGCCTGTCAGAATGACAAAGGTTTGGCCGCCAGCCAACAACGCGATCACCGAGGCCTGCACCAAGATATTGCTGAGGTTGCGCGTGCTTAAAAAGTAAGGCGATGCAATGGACAGCAGCACGGCGAGAACCAAAACGGCGACCAATGCGCCGAACCATTCTTGGCGTGTGATGTTTCTCATAAGGGCTCCTAGGGTATAAGTGGTTTACTTCAAGGCGCGGGGCTTTCCCATACCGTCTGCCATGGGAAAGCCACCTGCAGCGCAGGTGGCCTTTTAAGGCGAGGGGCTTCGTCGCCGTACTCGCCTAGCTGCGTTACTTCTTCTTCATGAATTGCGCAACGCCTGAATCCATAGCGAACTTGTCGACGTTTGAAGGCAATACCAAGAAGCTGCCGGTGTCTATGCGAGCCGATACCTTCTTGCCTTGCGCGGCAGCGATGGCTGTTTCAACGCCAACAGCGCCGATTTTTGCCAACATTTGAGCCGCGTTGGCTTGTTGCCAGCCGTCTTTCATCATGTCCAAGCCGCCCGGTGAGCCGTCGAAACCAGCAATTTTGATGCTGCCGGCCTTATAGCCTTGTGACAGCATGGCGGCCTTGGCGCCCAAGGCACCACCGTCCCATGCGTTGGCGATAACTTTTGCGTCCGGGTTGGCACGCAGCGCTGCCTCAACACCGTTTTGAGCCATGGTTTGGTCCCAAGTGGTAGGAACTTCAACGACTTTCACACCGGTCACATTTTGGTTCAGGCCATCTAAGAAGCCTTGCTTACGCTCACGGCCTGTCGATTGACCTTGGTCGCCGGTGACGTAAATCACGGTGTCGCCAGATTTGACTTGTGATGCCGTCCATTTGCCTTGGACGTTGGCGGCTTTGATGTTATCGGTTGCAACGTAGCTGGTGATGTCCGCGCCGCTGATCCCCGTGTCTACGGCAACAACCGGGATGCCCGCCATCATTGCCTTTTTGACGGCGGGTGCGATACCCGCGCTGTCAACCGGCGCGATCGCGATCGCGTCCACCTTGCGGGTGATCATGTCTTCAACCACAGCGAGTTGGCTAGACAAGGCGCCTTTTTCAGCGGCTAACTGAATGAATTTGACGCCAGCCTTTTTGGCAGCGCCTGCCGCACCGCCATTAATGAGTGTCCACCCTTCGTTGGTGTTGCCGTTGGTGATGTAGGCGATGGTGGTCTCTGCTTGGGCCATTGCCATTGCGCCGCAAGCGGCTGCGATGAGGGCCATACGGCCGATAGTGCGTTTGATATTCATATGGTTTTCTCCAGTGAGTTGCTTGTAAAGCGCCACGGGTGGCGCGGATAAAGCCGTTTCCAAGGCTTGGATGAATTGAACACCAAAACAGAGACTAAGTAAACCTAGTAGTTTTACTAATACGGTAATCTGATACTTTCAGGCATGCTTGAGGCATAGAGAACCAATTTCAAGGAAAAAACCATGTCAGAGCACACCCCGGTCATCGCCGTTCAAGGGCTAACCAAGCATTACGGGGGCGTTAAGGCCCTCACGGATGCCGAGTTCCAGTTGGGCGCAGGGGAGCACGTCGCTATCGTGGGCGACAACGGTGCGGGCAAGAGCACGTTTGTCCGTCTAATCACGGGGGTCGAGCAACCCAGTAGCGGCGAGATCCTGATGGACGGACAGTCGGTCGAGTTTGAGTCCCCCCTCAATGCAAGGGAGCAGGGGATAGAGACGGTGTTTCAGAATTTGGCATTGGCAGAAGACCTAGACGTCCCGTCGAACATCTTTATGGGGCGCGAAATCACGCGACTCAATTTGGGACCTCTGTCCATATTGAACCACGGCGCGATGCGCGCGCAATCCGTAGACATGCTGAGCACGACGGGTGTGCAAATCCAAGACCTCAGCGAGCCTATGCGCGGCATGTCTGGCGGTCAACGCCAGTGCGTTGCGATTGCGCGTGCCGCAGGGTTTGCCAAAAAATTAATTATTCTGGACGAGCCCACTGCGGCATTGGGTGTGCAGGAAACGGCCCGTGTGGAAGAGATCATTAGAGGCCTGAAGGCACGGGGTGTGCCGCTGATCATCATCAGCCACAATCTGCGTCAAGTATTCGACTTGGTGGACCGGATTTACGTGTTCCGCCAGGGACGTATTATTTGCAGCCGTTTGAGGTTGCACACCACCCCCGAGGAAATCGTTGGACTCATTACGGGCGCCATTGACCCGGCTACGTTATCAAATGAGGAAGCGCTCACATGCTAAAGGGAATGGACGAACTGCTCACACCCGACCTGTTGCGTGCTTTGGCCGCGATGGGCCATAACGAGTGGGTGGCCATCGTAGACGCCAATTACACAGCGGAGTGGCTGGCTGCCGGTCGCCCGCTCATACGTTTACCCGGGCAAACGCTGCCGCGTGTCACGCAAGCTGTGTTGTCGGTATTGCCGTTAGCCACTGATGTGGCTTTCCCCGTCGCCTACATGCACCATGGCGGCGAGTCCGCTGCATTCCAAACACCTGCGCAACAAGCCGCTGTAGCGCACGCGGTGTCAGAGGGGCTGTCAAGTAACGAGCCACCCGCGGTGGTTGTTCAACACGCGACGGATGGTGACACCCCTTGCCTCGACGGCACGACACGAGCGCAAGCGCTGGAGCGCTTTGCTTTTTACAAGCAAATGGCGCGTGCATCCGTGATAATTCAGTGTGGTGAAATGACCCCATATGGCAACGTATTGTTGTGTAAGGGACTCATCACGCAACCGATCAAATGAGTACATGACGCCCCCAAAGCTCACTGTCGACCGCCGTGCAATGCGCGGTTCCAACCACAACGGGATGCGTCAATTTAACGAGCGGATTGTCTTACAGGCGATACGCTTACATGGCCAGATCCCCAAGGCTGATTTGGCGAGAGCGACGCAGCTCTCTACCCAAACGGTCGCCATCATCGTGACGCGCCTGATGGACGACGGCTTGTTACTGAAGCAAGCACCGATACGTGGCCGTATCGGCCAGCCGTCAGTGCCGCTTGCACTCAATCCCGACGGGGCCTACGGTGTGGGACTGCAGGTGGGCCGCCGTAGTTTAGAGGTCATCATTACCAACTTTGCGGGCCAGCCCATTTGGACGGAAGAGACCCGCTACGACTACCCCGATCCACGCCACCTCACCACGCAAATTAGTAGCAGCCTCGCCCAAGCCAAGGCCTTTCTGGGCACACGCTGGGCGCAGGTGGTTGGGGTGGGCGTGACCGCGCCGCTGTCTATGCATCAATGGGTGGACATCATGGGCGCACACGCAAGCGAGGGCCTCTCGCGTTGGATTGATTACGACGTTCAGGGTGAGGTAGCTAAGCTCACTGATTTACCCGTGGCCTTTGCAAAGGACACCATGGCGGCGTGTTTGGCGGAGCTTTACGAAGGCAATGGCCGCACGATACGCGACTTTCTCTACGTATTCGTCGGCACCTTTGTGGGCGGCGGTTTGGTGATGGATGGGCAGCTCGTGGGCGGCCCGCGCGGCAACGCGGGCGCGATTGGCTCGCTACCCACCGCCATAGCCAAAAACGGCCTGTCGGCACAGCTGCTTGAGGTGGCCTCGGGTTGGCAACTCGAGCAGGCGCTAATGGCGGCCGGGATAGAACCTCAGCTGGTGCACAGCGATGACGTGCTTGATAAGGCGCCCCCGGCACTGACCGAGGCGTGGCTGGCGCGTGCCAGCAGTGCGCTGGCCATGACGGCTGCAAGTGCCGCCGCATTTTTAGACTTGGAGGCCGTGGTGGTGGATGGGTCTTTAGGGCGTCCGCTAATTAATGCCTTGATCAAACGTACCGAGGAGAGCATGGCCACCTACCGCTTCGATGGGATGCATCAGCCCAAGCTAATCTCTGGCTTGGTCGGGCCGCACGCACGCGCCTTGGGTGGTTCTCTTATTCCGTTGCACGGACAGTTTTTTCCAACCAAGGATGTGGCTTTGAAGCAGGATATCGTGTGAAACTTTTTATTGACTCTGCAGACGCTGCAACCTGGACACTCCCACCCGGGAGCCCACAGATCGCGGGTGTGACCACCAACCCCAGTTTGGTGTATCAAGCGGGGTTACCGGTATCCGAGCGGGGTTACGGTGAGCTGATTGCCCGCGCAGCGGGTCACGGATTTACCGAGATCATGGTGCAGGTTACAGGCGCAGACCTGCCCGAGAACACCCGCTTAGCCGCTCAGTTGCAGACGCGCGCACAGTCCGCGAACATTGGCCTCACGATCAAGCTACCGTGTGATCCGCGGTGGGAGGCGTCCATTGACGCCGTCCACGCCCTTGGCTTGCCAACGTTACTCACGGGTCTATCAAATGCCATGCAGTTGTTGTGGGCGACCGACCGCCAAACCCGGTGGGTAGCGCCCTATGTGGGCCGCTTGGACGCGGCTGGACGCGATGTGTGGTCGCTACTGGAGGCCGCTGTGCAGGCGCAGACAACCGGCCCAAGTTTGTTGGCCGCCAGTGTGCGCTCAGCCGATGTTCTGGCGCGGTTGATGGGTATAGGCGCTCAGGCCGTGACGTTGCGCCCAGATTTCATTGCGAGTCTGTGTACCGATGCGGTGACCTTGGCTGCGATCACCCAGTTTGAGGGCGACATACAACGCAGTTTGCGCGCATGTGAGTAGGCAAAAAGCGCAGGCACCCGGCCAGACCCACCGAGCGCTCAATCAGAAAGCGACAGCTCGGCCTTGAGAGTGGCTAGGCTGGTTTCACCCATGATCGCTAGGTGTTCTTTGTGACTCGCCGTCAGCGTATCTAACTTGATCACCAGCTCCAAGTGGCGACAAAATAAACCCAGGCCATGCAAGCCCAGCATGAACGCCCCACCTTTGAGTTTATGTGCCTGCCCCGCAACATCGCCGTGAGCGGGCGGGCGCAACAGGCCACCAAGTATTTCCAGATCGCTCGCTGGCCCGACCAGCAGGGTGCTCGCCATGGCGAGCAGCTCTTCTGGCGCGATCAAATCGCGCATTTCTTGCAGCATGACCTTGTCAACCAAAGGCGCAAACGTCGATAAGTGGGCCGCCGCTGCGGTGTTGAGGATCATGGCGCCATCCTAACCTCTTTTAATGTCTCCCGTCCCTGCTAATTTGGCTGCCGCACGGGCCTTGTCTTTTTTACTTAGGCGCGACCCCTTGATACCGCCCGCACCGCCGCGCGCGGCGTCGAGGTCGGGCGCGCTGATATCGGTATGGGCTGGTGCCATGACAGGCGGGGTGTACGGGAAGCCTTCTAGTGTTTCTCGGGGTAGAGACAACTGATGGCGCTTTTCTATGAGTGCGAAGTGCGGCGCGGTGTCGGGGGTGATGAAGCTGACCGCGACGCCAGACTTTCCAGCGCGCGCGGTACGCCCGATGCGGTGGGTGTAGTCGTTGGGTGAGCGCGGTAAGTCGTAGTTCACCACGGCTGGGAGGTCGTGAATATCAATGCCCCTCGCAGCGAGGTCGGTGGTAATCAATACGTCCCATCGGCCATCCTTAAACTCGGCTAAGCGCTCGGTTCGCTGACCCTGGGTGAGTCCACCGTGAAACGGTGTGGCGTAAATTTTCTTCAAATACAGTTTTTCAGCGAGATGCTCGGCGTTGTATTTGGAGGCGACAAATACCAGCACCTGCTTCCAGCCGTTCGCCTTGATGAGTTGGCGCAATGCACTGGTTCGTTGGTCGGTATTGATATGGATGGCGCGTTGCAGGATATCGGGTTGATCGCTGTCAACGTGCGTCAGCGTGACGCGGGCGGGGTCGCGCAGCTGTGATGCGCTTAGCCCCTCAACCGCCTTGGTCCAGGTCGCTGAAAAGAGCCATGTTTGACGCTGAGCGGGTAGCAGTGCGAGTACCCGTGTGAGTTCATCGGAGAAGCTGGCATCCATGAGGCGGTCGGCCTCGTCAAGCACCAACTGGGCTACATGGCCCAACTGCAAGGCATGGTTGTCGACGAGGTCGAGCAATCGTCCTGGGGTGGCAACGACGATGTCGGCGCCGCCACGGAGGGCCATCATTTGTGGATTCAGGGACACTCCCCCGAAGAGTGCGAGCACTTTAGGTGCTGCGCGTTTATCCGTTGACAGCGTGTCACAAAGCGCCGTAAAGACCTGTGCAATCTGAGCGCTTAGCTCCCGCGTGGGCACGAGGATCAGGGCTTGCGTCGTCCGGTTGGTCTGCTGCGCGAGCGTCGCTTGCTGTTGGCGGTGTTGGATGACGCGTTGCAGCAGGGGCAACGCAAATGACAAGGTTTTACCCGATCCAGTGGGGGCCAACGCGATACCGTCCACCCCGCTCAACATCAGGGGAATGACTTGGGTTTGCACGTCCGTTGTGTCGGTGTGGCCCAAGGTCTGCACGGCACGGTGTAAATCCGTATCCAGTGCGAAAGATGAAAATAGCATAGATGCCTTAATTAAAGGAGGCCGCGACGGCCTCTGCGACCTTGATGCCGTCCACGCCAGCAGACAAGATACCGCCTGCGTAACCGGCGCCCTCGCCACCAGGAAATAGACCCAGCGTATTCGTGCTTTGCAAAGCGGCATCGCGTCGGATACGCAGGGGGGATGAGGTGCGGGTCTCGATGCCGGTCATGACCGCGTCGGCCATATCAAAGCCCTTGATTTGACGACCAAATGCGGGCAGCGCTTCGCGTATGGCGTCCACCGCGAATGCGGGCAGTACGTCGGATAACTCCCCGAGCCGAACGCCGGGTTGATAGCTTGGCGTGACCGTGCCCAAAGCGGTTGATGGCCGCTTGTTCAGGAAATCGCCAACGAGCTGACCGGGGGCATGGTAGTTTTCCCCTCCTGCAACAAACGCTTGCTTCTCCAAAGCCCGTTGCAACACGATGGCTGCCAATGGGTGTGTCGCGCCCATGGCCCGCATGTCGGCCGCTTGCGCGGCAAATGTACCACCCCACTCCGTGCCAAATGCGGCCTGCCAAGCGTCCACTGACTGGGGGGCGTCATTGGCATCAATGCCCACGACGATACCGGCATTGGCGTTGCGCTCGTTACGTGAATATTGGCTCATGCCGTTGGTGACAACGTGGCCAGGCTCGGAGGTGGCCGCAACCACGGTTCCCCCTGGGCACATACAGAAACTATAGACCGAGCGGCCATTTTGGGCGTGGTGGACCAACTTGTAATCGGCTGCACCGAGTAGCAGGTTGCCTGCATGTCGTCCCCAGCGTGCGGCATCAATCACGCCTTGCGGGTGCTCAATACGGACGCCAACCGACAGGGGCTTGGCCTGCATATCAACCCCGCGGTTAAACAGCATGGCGAAGGTATCGCGTGCGCTGTGCCCCAGCGCAACGACGACGCGCGTGGCTGGATGGCTGATCTGCTGCTCGGTTTGCAGGTTGGTTACACGCAACCCACAGACACGCTGGTGCCCTGTGCCAATGGTCGCTGTGTCGTCGTCGACAGGCGCCAGCAACAAGTCGTCAACGCGATGTCCAAAGTGAATGTGACCGCCCAAACGTGTAATGGTTTCACGCATATGCTCGACAACCTTCACCAGCTTGAAGGTGCCAATGTGGGGGTGCGCCATGTACAAAATTTCGGGTGGCGCACCTGCCGCGACGAACTCCTGCATGACTTTGCGGCCTAAGTGGCGTGGGTCTTTGATTTGGCTGTACAGCTTGCCGTCAGAAAACAAACCCGCGCCGCCTTCGCCAAACTGCACGTTGCTTTCAGGGTTGAGTGTTGACTTGCGCCATAAACCCCATGTGTCCTTGGTGCGTTGGCGAACGGGTTGGCCGCGTTCGTAAACGATGGGGCGCAAACCCATTTGCGCCAACGCCAACGCAGTAAATAAGCCGCAGGGGCCAAAACCAATAACGACGGGACGATCTGACTCGTCTATGGGCGCACGCACTGTGGGCGGCGTCCATGCCGTATCCGGTGTCACGCTGACATGGGGGTGCTTGTCAAAGGTCGCCAAGACATGCGCGGCCAAGGCGTCATCGTTTAGCGCAATATCGACAATGTAGACCGCACGTATCTCCGCTTTGCGGGCATCAAAGCTGCGTTTAAACACCTGCAATGTGGCAATGGCATCTGGCGTGATGGCGAGGCGCTCGCATACCAATTGGGTGAGCGCTTGCACCGGGTGGGCGATCGGGGCACGGTCCGCCACGGTTTCCGCCGGCGCATCTGCGGCACGGCGATAGTCAACGGGCACTGCGCTGAGATCGAGTTTGAGCTCGGTGAGGCGAATTTGGGTCATAGGTGTCCTGTAGGGGCTTGTGGTTATCAAGCAATAGGAATGGCGTATTATCCTCTGCGTGGAGCTGGCTAGGCCGTCGCTGGTGCATGGTGTCGAAAGACCGCACTGGAGGAACGTCCGGACTGCATAGGGAAGCGTAGGAGGTAACACCTCTGCACCGACCGCCGAAAGGTCTAAGGTGACGATTAGAGCAACAGAGACGAGCCGCTTAAGTGCGGGTGAAACGGGCAATCTCTACGCGCAGCAATACCAAATAGGCCAACACGTGAAACTTCGGTTTTGCAACCTGCGTTCCGTAGGTTGTTGGCGGGTAGGTAGCACCGAGCCGCTTGGGTGACCAGCGGCCCAGATGAATGACGGTCACGGTGGGGGCAACCCCACTGCACAAAATCCGGCGTATCGGCCAGCTTCACACTTTTTATTCGCGGTGCGACACCGCGGCGCTATGCCTTAATGCAGGGATTGCAGGTGGGCCACGTGCGCCAGCAACGAGCGCTTGGCCAGCGGCCACAGCACCTGCGGTGTGTCGTCGTAAGCCACGGCCACCCAATCGTCTAGCGTGCCCGCTGGGAGTTGCTCCATGGCGGCTTTGACCTTGGCCTCTCGTTTGAGTCGGTGTTGTTTGAGGTGCTGCATGACCGTGGCTGCCTCATGAAGTACGTATCCGTGCGCAGGCAATATGAACTGCAGGGCATCGTGTTCGGCACTTTCCAATAAACGGTCTAAGGCATGCAGGTAGTCCCCCATATGGCCATCTGGTGGGTTGATGATGGTAGTGCTACCGTTCAAAATGTGATCGCCTGAAAAAAGAATGCCGTCCTCTTCCAACACAAAACAGAGGTGGTTGTGCGTGTGGCCAGGTGTGTGTATAGCCCGCAAGGTATGGGTGTGCGTGCCCTGTAAAACCACACGTTCGCCGTCCCCGATCACGCGTTCAGGCGCGAAGTGGCTGTCAGGCCGCGCGTCTGGCCCATGTGGCAGACCCGCAATCAGCGGTGGCTTACCCGTGGCGGCATCAAGCGTAGCGGCTTGCAAGTCTTGGGCGCCCGGCGAATGGTCTGGGTGCGAGTGGGTACATAAGATCAGACGCACGTCGCCCTGGGTGGCCAGTCGCAGTCGCTCCGTATGTGAGGGCTCTATGGGGCCGGGGTCGATCACGATGTAGCCGGTATCGGGCGTGCCAACGATGTAGGTGTTGGTTCCGGGGCCGGTCATGACGCCTGCATTGGGACAAGTGAGCCGTTGTATGTTTTTTAGCAAGGCAACAGGTTGCTCGCTTTGCCAGTCGAGTGCGTGCACGATCTGGCCATCAGGGCAAACCATTTCAAGCTCGCCAAAGGCGGCCTCATGCTCCATGTAGCGCACCTCTTCGCCCTTTAAAAGCCCAGCGCGTGGACAGGTGGTGTAGAGCGGCTGTTCATGTGCGCAGGCCGCCAAGGCGTCGGCTGTACTGGCAAACGCAGCCAGCTGTATTAGCGTTTTGATGGTGGGGTAAATGATGAAAAAGCGTCCCTTTTCGTAGGCTGCCAAGGCCTCGGTGGCGTCTAGCCAAACGGGTTCAAATTGCTCAGATTCATCGGCAACGGGTGTCTGATTCCCGGGCATGCGGGTGATTAAAAAGGGCACATCAAAGCGCTTACCCATATCCCGGTCGGTGATCCAGCGCGTAAAGCTGAATACGGTGTCAGCCCGCAAGGTCCAGCCTAATGCGGCGCACTGTGCATAAAAATCTCCGGTGCGATCAATCTGCGCAATGTCCGCGTCTGTGGCCCAGTCTCCTTGGGCATTGGTGGCAAGCAAGACCCCTAGTTCCTCAAAGCTCTCGCGTATTGCTGCGAGCGCCGCGGTGCGCAAGTCATCGGGTTGCGTTTCCCTAAACCGTACGCTGTCGTTACCTGTGCGTGAGGGCAGGTTCGCGTGCGCATCAGCGTCCGCACGGTCAATGCCGCCGCCAGGAAAGACATATGCACTGGGCGCGAAGCTGGCCGTGCTTGACCGCCGGGTCATCAAGACCTCCATACCCTGGGGGCTGTCGCGCAGCAAAATAACGGTTGCGGCGGCGCGCGTGGCTGCGGGCGTGCGCGCGGGATGAAGTTGCATGTCTTGTCGTGGCATACCTGCTATTTTGCCGTTAAACAAACGCCCGGGGTGTTTGACGGGCGACTGTCCGGTGTCGGCGTTTTTGAGCCCCCGTTTTGCGCAATCTGCGTTGCGCGAGATAATGGGGTATGCAGATTCAATTTACAAAAATGCAGGGCGCCGGGAACGATTTTGTCGTTTTAGACGAGACACAGGGAGTGCTTGGTTTGAGTGCGGCGCAGTACCGCTTTCTTGCAGATAGGCACTTTGGCATCGGTGCGGATCAGATACTGTCAGTGCGCCAGCCCGCCTCGGACGACGTCGACTTTTCATATGTGATTCATAACGCCGATGGTGGCGAGGTGGAACATTGCGGCAACGGTGCGCGGTGTTTCGTGCGTTATGTCCGAAGCCATGGACTGACCGACAAAACCACCGTTCGGGTACAGGTGGCAAATGGAACGATCGAGCTCACTGAGGATGCCGATCAGCAGGTACGGGTCAACATGGGCGCGCCCGAATTTGACGTGGCGCGTGTCCCGTTTAATGCCACCGATTTGCCACCAGAGCCGGTTGGCAATTGGACGGCCTACACCTTAGATGCAACGGCTGCGTCTGACTCTCCCCAGATCGCCACGCGGATAGGCGATGGCAACTGGCCTGCCGAAATGTCGGTGGGCGTGGTCTCTATGGGTAACCCGCACGCGGTGCAGGTGGTGGGGGATGTGGCGCATGCGCCCGTACATGAGTGGGGCCCTTGGGTGGAGTCGCATGAGCGCTTTCCCAACCGTGTGAACGCCGGGTTTATGCAGGTGGTGGGACGTGACCGCATCAAGCTGCGTGTTTTCGAGCGCGGTGCAGGCGAGACCTTGGCCTGTGGCACGGGCGCGTGTGCGGCCGTGGTGGCCGGGATTCGCTGGGGCCTCCTTGACGCGAGCGTACACGTCGAGACGCGTGGTGGGGTGTTGCACATTGTTTGGGATGGATTGGGGCACCCCGTTTGGATGAGTGGCCCGGCCACGACCGTGTTTGAGGGGCGCATTGAAATCCCTGAGCGCGAATGAACACGACCTGACATGCATTTAGACTATGAACATATGGCGCGCCGCAAGGCAAAATATCCCCGCGCTGACCCCTCTGTGTAAAAGTAAAGTGTGAACCTATGAGTGCCAATTCTTTGCCCCCGATTACCGAAGACGATATTGCCGAGTACCTGACCAACACGCCCGGTTTTTTCGAGCGTCATTTGGACGTACTGAGCACGGTGCAGTTGACGAGTCCGCATAGCCACCGCGCCATTAGTTTGCAAGAGCGACAGGCCGAAATTTTGCGTGGGAAGGTGCGTGACTTAGAGCTAAAAGCCGCCCAAATGATTCGCTATGGGCAGAGCAATGTCACGATCGCCGACAAGTTGCAAGACTGGACGTGTGAACTACTCACTGCGCGCGATGCGACCACCCTAGTGGATGTGGCCACGCAGGGGCTGGCGCGTATTTACGAGATCCCGCAGCATGCCTTGCGCATCTGGGGGGTGTCCCCAGAGTACCAGGGTAGCGGGTTTGCTGAGCCGGTTGAAAATGCGGTCAAAACCTATGCGGACATGCTCACCGAGCCCTACTGCGGCGTGCGCCGCGATTTGCCGATTTTGAACTGGTTGCCCGACGGTGATACCGTGATGTCCATGGCCGTTGTGCCACTGCGGCGATCTACCGATGCCCCCGTTTTTGGCCTGCTGGTGCTGGCCTCTGACGCTGAGGACCGCTTCACGGCTGACATGGGAACACTTTTTCTGGAACGCATCAGCATGCAAGCCAGTGCGGCCCTGAGTCGGTTGCTGCCCTAGCCACCTGTGCCTACTCTGCGGCATCGCTTGCGGCATACGGCGTGATGAACGAGAGACGGTAAACCACGAGATCGGAGACAGCGATGTTTGAACTGGACACCGGGTATGCATGAGCCAGTGGTCGCATCACCGCTTGCGTCGGATGCGCTCGGTGCGCCCATGCAGGCCTACCTTGATTACATTCGTTTCGAAAAGCGCTTGAGTGCGCGTACCCATACGCTGTACCAGTCCGATTTGGCGTTGCTTCAGGTGCTCGCAGACCGTGTGCCAGTGGCCGTGATAGCGGTGCAACCCGCACACGTCCGTCGCTGGGTGGGTGGTTTGAATGCGGCAGGGCGGAATGGCCGTGGTATCGCCCGCATCCTGTCGAGTTGGCGTGGTTTCTATAAGTGGTTGGGTGGCCGTGGTGTTGTGAAAGCCAATCCGGTTATTGATGTTCGCGCGCCCAAAGCGGCGAAGCCATTGCCCAAAGCACTCGCGGTGGATGAATCGGTGCAACTCGCTGATTACCGCCGAACGGATGACAGGCACGCCCCCGTTCTGGAATTACGTGACCGCTGTATGGTCGAGTTGCTTTACGGCTGTGGTTTGCGTCTATCCGAGCTGTTGGGTTTAGATGTCGTCGCCAGTCAGGCCGCTAGGGGCTGGGTGGAAGGGGGGGACGGTGCATCGGGTGAGGGGGGTGAGGTGCATGTGTTGGGTAAGGGGGCCAAATGGCGCAGTGTCCCCGTCGGCCAACCGGCGCTGCACGCATTGTCTGAATGGCTGGAGGCCCGCCAACGCTGGTTGGGACCGGCCGCAACATCCTCGGCGGTTTTTGTGAATCAGCGCGGGGGGCGTTTATCGCCACAGCACGTCAGACTGCGTTTGCGGGAGCGCGGGCAACTTGCGGGTATGGCGACGCCCGTGCACCCGCATATGCTGCGGCATTCATTCGCGAGTCATGTCTTGCAGTCTAGCGGGGACCTGCGAGCCGTCCAAGAGTTGCTCGGCCACGCCAGTATCAGCACCACACAGATTTACACGCGGCTGGATTTCCAGCACCTCGCAAAGATATATGACCAAGCCCACCCCAAAGCAAAGAAATCGTCATAAGCTTGGGTTCGATTGACGACGCCTATCCTCAAGGCATTTACAGAAAGATATTTGACATGACGCAATGGTTTAAAACGGCCCTCATGGGTTGCTTACTGGCAGTGGGTTTTTTGGCGCAGGCGGCGGAGCCCATCAAGGTGGTCTATCACCTGAGTGATGGCATAGAGCAGGCGGCGCGGGCCATGCGCAATATCCGAAACCACTTAAATGCCGATCCAACAGCTCAGATTGTGGTGATCGGTCACGGCAAAGGTATTGACTTCATGCTGCCAGGGGCCAAGACGCCAGCCGGCGGTGGCTTTGAGGGCTTGATTTCTGGTCTGGCCACCGAGAATGTGTCCTTCCGTGCCTGTAACAACACCCTTGTAGGGCGAAAAATTGACGCCAGCACCCTACCGCTAGAGGCGCAAGTGGTGCCGTCCGGGGTGGCGGAAGTGGCCAGATTACAAGCCAGAGAGGGTTACGTCTACTTGCGCCCCTGAGTCGACCGAGGCAAGGACTTCTTCAATGAATTAAACTAAGCGCCCTCTGTCTCTTTATTAGACGCGGGGCTAGCGCCCCGCCGTACACCATGGCGCTTATTCCTGCAACGATACTCACGGGCTTTCTCGGATCCGGTAAGACCACGCTTTTGAAGCGCATTTTGGGTGAGGCCCATGGCCACAAAATTGCCGTTGTCGAGAACGAGTTCGGTGAGGAAAATATTGACAGCGATATTTTGGTGAGTGACGTCACTGAAAACATCATCCAAATGAGTAACGGTTGCGTGTGTTGCACCATCCGTGAGGATTTGCGCACCACCTTGCAAGACCTCGCAGAGCGCAAACGCAAGGGCGAAATCAACTTTGATCGCGTCGTCATTGAAACCACTGGTTTGGCTGATCCCGGCCCCGTGGCACAGACGTTCTTCATGGACGACGAGGTCGCCGAGCAGTACCTCTTGGATGCGGTGATCACGCTCGTTGATGCCAAGCACGCAGCGGGGCAATTTAACGACCGCCAAGAGGCGCGCCGTCAAGTTGGATTCGCTGACCAAATTTTTATCAGCAAAGCCGACTTGGTTAGTGAGGCGGACGTCGATGCGTTAACCCATCGTTTGAAGCACATGAACCCGCGCGCGCCGATTCGCCCCGTGAACTTTGGGGAGGTCGCCATCAAGGAGTTCTTTGACTTGCGCGGGTTTAACCTCAACGCAACGCTGGACATTGACCCAGAGTTCTTAAAGGGCACGGGACACGGTAAGTCTGGGCACAAAGATGCCCATGACCATGATCATGTGCACGGCGAACACTGTGACCACCCATCCCACGACCACGATCATGCGCATGGCCACCATCACCATCACGATGACGATGTAAAGAGCTTTGTCTACCGAAGCTCACGTGCCTTCGACCCCGCAAAGCTAGAGGAGTTCTTGGGTGCGGTTGTTCAAATTTATGGCCCCAAGATGCTCAGGTACAAAGGGGTCTTGAATATGAAGGGCACCACCCGTAAGGTGATCTTCCAAGGCGTTCACCAACTGATGGGTAGCGACTTGGGACCAGAGTGGGCCATGGGCGAACAACGCGAAAGCAAGATGGTCTTCATCGGCATTGACCTGCCGAAAGATATCTTGGTCCAAGGTTTAGATCAGGCATTGATTTAGGGAAAAGACCTATTTTTTTGGTGTTAAAGCCTTAAATACCAAGAAGATAACGGATTTGTCACACAAAGCGGTTATAACAACGCCTGCGATTGGTTTGCCAAAGCTGAAATAGGAGAGAGACAACCATGCCAGCCATTAAAAAAAATACCGTGGCCGTCAAGAAAAAGACGTCTGCCGTGCCCGCTAAAAAGGTCGCTAAGCCGGTAAAAGCAGCGGCAAAAGTTGCCCCTAAAAAGGTCGCGTCCAAACCTAAAGTCAAACCCAAAGCCGTCGTCAAACCCCTTGCACAAAAAGCATCGGCCAAACCAGCAGCGGTAAAGAAATCGGCGCCTAAAACCGCCGCGCCCAAAAAGACCGCTGTAAAAGCGGTGGCGAAGGCAAAGTCGGTAGTGGGTCAGTCCACGAAAACAGCGCTTGCTAAAAAACCAGTTGCTAAAAAACCAATCTCCCCAAAACCGACCGTCAAAGCTCCCACGAAAGTATCCCCAAAAGTGAGCGCAAAGGCACCAGCAAAATCACCGATTAAAGCAACCGCAAAAGCAACCGTAAAAGCAACTGCAAAAGCACCAACTAAGGCACCAACTAAGGCACCAACTAAGGCAACAACTAAGGCAACAACAAAAGCGCCTACAAAAGCCGCCGGAAAGACCGCCCGAAAGGCAAAGCCGACGGCAAAGACCGTGACGAAGGTGGCGGCCAAGGCGGCAACCAAGCCCGCCGTGTCTGCGAAGCCCGCAAAACCTGCGAAGGGCGCCAAGCCGACCGCGAGCAAAACGCCCGTTAAGACAGCGATAGCCCCGAAAGCCTCACCTAAGCCCGTCGCGAAAGTCGCCACAAAAAAGGTGGCGCCACCCGCAAAACCCGCTGCGACGCCCAAAGAGGAGCCTAAGAAGCCTGGGCGTAAGCGTGCAAACAGTAAACCGATTGCGCCGAGTATGAGTGACGCCGAAATGGCGCCTTCACATGCACCGGATGCAGCCAAAGCCACATTTATTCAAGACAACACCCCTGTTATGACTGTTACCGTTCCCGCACCCATCAGAAAAGATCCCAAGCGAGCGAATAATTGGAAGACCAAAGAACTGCTCGACTTAACCGACGCCGATTTGTTAGCGATGTCCGACGCCGAATACATGAACGACGTCCAATTGGCGTTTTTCCGAGCGCGACTCGTCCAACTAAAAGATGACATTTTGGCCAATGCTGGCCAAACAACAGAGAACCTGCGTGAAGATTCATCGGTCGTACCCGACCCCGCTGACCGTGCCACGATTGAGGAAGAGCACGCGTTGGAGTTGCGTACCCGTGACCGCGAACGCAAACTCTTAAAGAAAATCCAGCAATCGATTCTGGCTATCGACAGCGGAGATTATGGATTTTGTGACGAGACTGGTGAGCCGATTGGTGTGGGTCGTTTGTTGGCAAGGCCGACGGCGAGCTTGTCTTTAGAAGCGCAACAGCGCCGTGAGTTGAAGCAAAAGCTCTACGGTGATTAAGGCGCGCAGTGGATACGTGTGCATAAGGCCGCATTCGCGGCCTTTTTTGCGACTGAGCGGGTGTGTGGGCCTCTAAAGTCTCATATCGTCCACGCAAATCGTGATTTTTCCTCATACGATTTCCTCGGTATCTCCTGACAAGTCACTTTCATAGCCGTCGGTAAGTTGTTCATTATTTTGAATATTTTTTTCTAATTATTAATGCAGAAGACATCCTAAGTCATTGATTCCATTGAAAAAAAACACATAAGACGCTTGTGTTGCCCGCTTTTCCTGATAAAGTGTGAAAAAGTGCAATTAAGTGGTGAAAAGTGTTTTTTAGGAATTATTGACTGTGTTTCAGGGTGCTTCATCAATCAACCTCGATGCCAAGGGGCGGCTGTCTATGCCGACGCGGTATCGCGACGTGCTACAGGCGAGTGCGCAAGGTTGCCTGACGATTACCAAGCATCCGCATGGATGCCTCATGCTTTTTCCCCGACCCGAGTGGGAGGTATTTCGATCACGCATCGCTGCGTTACCCATGCAGGCACAGTGGTGGAAGCGTATTTTCCTAGGTAACGCCTCCGACGTTGAATTGGACGGCACATCCCGCGCCCTGATCTCGCCAGAGCTGCGTGATGCGGCGGGTATCAATAAGTCGGTGATTTTGTTGGGCATGGGCAGCTACTTCGAGCTGTGGGACGCCCAGACCTACGCGGCGCATGAGGCGGATGCCATGAAGGGCGAGATGCCTGATGTGTTCAAGGATTTCTCTTTTTGAGGGTCACGAAGTGAGCGCGACCACCACAACGACCACTTGGACACATGACACGGTGCTACTGAATGAGGCCGTTGATGCACTGTCTATAAAGCCGAGCGGTACGTACATTGACGGCACCTTTGGCCGCGGTGGCCATGCCGCGCTGATATTGCAACGTCTTGGCCCCGATGGACACCTGCTGGGCGTCGACCGCGACCTGGAGGCCGTGGCATTCGCGCAAACGTGGCGTGATTCGCGTTTCGCGATACGCCATCAAGCATTCCACACCATTTCTGATTTACCTGAAGCCAGTGTGGATGGTTTGTTGATGGACTTGGGCGTGAGCTCACCTCAAATCGATGATCCGACACGCGGCTTTTCTTTCCGTCATGACGGACCACTCGACATGCGCATGGACACCACACGTGGCCAGAGTGTGGCGCAGTGGTTGGTAGACGCAACCCCTGAATCCATTGCGGAGGTGATTCGTGACTATGGCGAAGAACGGTTTGCTGTACAGATTTCAAAGGCGATTGATCGTCGCCGACAGGAACGGGGCGTTATTCGAACCACCCTTGAACTGGCCCAAGTCGTGGCTAGCGCGGTCAAAACCCGCGAGCCGGGCAAGGACCCTGCAACGCGGACATTTCAGGCTTTTCGGATTTTCATCAACGCCGAGCTTGAGGAGCTACAGCAGGCGCTGAGCGCGAGTTTGCGTCTGTTGCGTCCGGGTGGACGCTTGGTCGTTATCAGCTTTCATTCGTTGGAAGATCGCATCGTCAAGCAGTTTATCGCCGGCCATTCCCGGGAGGTCGTCGATCGTCGTGCACTCTTTGCACCGTCAACACCATTGCGCTTGAAAGCGTTGGGGCGTGTCAAGGCGAGTGCGGAAGAGGTGTCGCATAACCCGCGGTCCCGCAGTGCAGTGATGCGTGTGGCGGAGCGGACGGAGACACCCCTATGATTCGTATCAACGTGGCATTGATCCTCGCTATCTTGGCGACGTCCGTGGTGGTGATCAATACCCAATACGACTCGCGACGCCTCTACACTGCAGTTGACCAGCAGAGCGCGCGTGCCCGTCAGCTAATGGTGGATTACGAGCAATTGCGTGTGCAGCGGCGAGCCGAGGTCAGCCCATCGCGCGTGCAATCCATTGCGGTTAATCGTCTGAAGATGCGGACACCGGATCCCTCCATCACGGCTTACGTGAGCCAGCCAAGCGGGGACACGCAGTGAAGCGACGCAGCATCGCCTACAGTGCGAGCCCCTTGCTCGCATCGCGCACGCCGGTTTGGCGTAGCCGCTTTATTTTGGCGGTGTTGGCTGCGGCATTTCTAGGTCTTGCGGGCCGTGCCGTCTACGTGCAGGTGCTAGACAACGATTTCTTTCAGCGCCAAGGCGAGGCGCGGTTTGCGAGAAACATTGAGTTACCGCCAAGTCGGGGACGCATTTTGGATCGCAACGGTCTCATTCTTGCCAGTAGTGTCGCCGCATACGGTATTTGGGCGGATGGTGCGGATGCAAAACACCCCGCTTTAGGTGCGTTGGCCAACTTGCTTGACATGCCGAAATCGGCTTTGGACAAGCGCATAGCGCGGTCCAGTGACGGCTTCGTCTACCTGAAGCGTCAGGTGAGCCCAGAGATACGCAACAAGATCAAGGCGCTCGGTATCAAAGGCGTTTCAGATACCAAGGAGTACAAGCGCGAGTACCCCGAGGGCGAGGCGGCGGCCCATGTCGTCGGTTTCACCAATATCGAGGACAAGGGCATAGACGGTGCTGAGTTGGCATTTAACGGCGCACTCACGGGACACCCCGGTTCACGTCGTGTGCTCAAAGACCGCATGGGTTCCATCATCGAGGACCTGCGCGATATTGTGCAGCCAGTTAATGGCGAAGACATTCAACTGTCTATCGATAGCAAAGTTCAGTTTCTTGCCTACGACCAACTGCGCGCAGCCGTTGAAAAGCACGATGCGATTGGCGGCAGCGTCGTGGTGCTTGACGTCCGCACTGGCGAGGTGCTTGCGCTGGCCAATTACCCCAGCTACAGCCCAAGTGACCGCCGCACCCGCACCGGGTCGGTGTTACGTAACCGGTCCATGACCGACACCTTTGAGCCTGGCTCAACCGTGAAACCCTTCACCATCGGACTGGCGCTGCAGCGTCGACTGGTTACTCCCACCACGGTGTATCAAACCGCACCCGGCTACATGAGCGTCGGTAGACACCGTATCAGCGATTCATCTCCCCATGGCCCATTGACGGTGAGTGAGATTATTCAGAAATCCAGTAATGTCGGCACCGTCAAAATTTCTGAAGGCCTGCCAGCAAAGGCGATGTGGCAGATGTACACCGATGTCGGCTTTGGGCAAAAGCCCGAAACGGTTTTTCCCGGTGCCGCAGTGGGTCGACTGCGCGGGTACGACGCCTGGCGCACGGTTGAGAAGGCGACCATGAGTTACGGCTACGGCCTGTCAACGTCGCTGTTCCAGTTGGCGCGGGCGTATACGGTGTTCGCGCGCGACGGCGATATCGTTCCCACGACGATTTTAAAAACAATGGAACCGGTCAAAGGAACGACCGTCTTCAGCTCCAAGGTCGCCGCTGACATACGCAACATGTTGTTGCTCGCGACAGGTGATGAGGGGACGGCACCGCGTGCGCAAACCCTTGGCTACTCCGTGGCGGGTAAGACAGGGACCGCGAGAAAAGTCGAGGGAAAGCGCTATTCCAACAAAAAATACCGTGGATTCTTTGTCGGTTTTGCCCCAGTAGAGTCACCGCGCATCGTCGTGGGTGTGGTGATAGACGAGCCAAAAAAAGGCGGCTTCTATGGGGGCATTGTGGCCGCACCGGTATTTAGTCAAACGGTTCAAAACACCTTGCGCATCATGGGCGTCACGCCTGACCAAACCGTGAAGCCGAATATCAACGCCACGGGTGTGAAGGAGTCGTTGTGAGCACGCCCCATGCGATCGCCGACTGGCTGCACACGTGCAACGCACGCCGGCTATGTACCGATAGTCGCCAAGTGGCGGCGGGCGATGCATTCATCGCTTGGCCAGGTTACGCCAGCGACGCGAGAGCGTATGTTGGCCAAGCCTTTAAGGCAGGTGCGGTGGCCGTGTTGGTGGAGGCCGATGGCTTGGCCGATAGCGGCCTATCGCCCACAATGCAGAGCGATCCGAGGGTGCGTGCTGTGCGTGGTCTAAAGGCGATGGCAGGTCCTATTGCCGCGACGTTTTATGGTGATCCGAGCGCCGCTATGGAGGTGATCGCCGTCACGGGAACCAACGGAAAAACAAGCATCGCGTGGTGGTTGTCACAGGCGTTGCGGGTACGGGGCCAGTCGTGCGGTATCGCTGGCACACTCGGCATGGGGATGCCCAGTGCCTTGATGGACACGGGACTCACGACGCCAGATCCTGTCCGTTTGCAAGCAGGCCTATCAGCGATGCATGTCGACGGTGTGCGTGCCTGCGCAATTGAGGCCTCTAGTATCGGTATTGAAGAGCACCGACTAAACGGCGTGCATATTCAAACCGCTATCTGGTCCAACCTGTCCCAAGACCATTTGGATTACCACGGCGATATGGCAACCTATGCCAAAGCCAAAGAAAAGCTGTTTGATTGGCCTGACCTGAAAACAGCTGTCGTGAATGTAGGCGACGCGCATGGCCGCGAACTGGCGGCGCGCTTGGCGCAGAGTCATCCGCAATTGGCACTGTGGACGGTTGCACAGATTTCGGATCGCACGGCGGTAGCGGACTTGCCGCGTATCTATGTATCGCAGGCGGAAGAAACCACCCAGGGTGTGCACGTGCGCGTGCATGAGGCCCAAGAAACCTGCGATGCACATTGGTCGGTTGTGGGCCAATACAACGTCGACAATTTATTGGCGGTTGTCGCAACCTTACGCAGTTTGGGCTATTCGCTGCGTGATGCGGTGGACGCCTGTCAGTCACTGCCCGGTGTGCCGGGACGCTTGGAGGCGGTTCATGAAAACCCAAGCGAGTCGGCGGTCTATGTGGACTATGCGCATACCCCGGATGCTGTCGAGAAGGCCTTGGCCGCTCTACAGCGGACGGCGCAGGTGCGTGGCGGTAAGTTATGGGTGATCTTAGGCTGTGGCGGTGACCGTGATGCCGGCAAGCGTCCGAAGATGGCGAGTGCCGCCTACGCGGGCAGTGATGTGCTGACGCTCACCAGCGATAACCCCCGTAGCGAGGATCCGCAAGCCATACTCGACGCGATGGTTGCAGGACTCGCCACGGTGGACACCCTTGCCAAGCCGTTCTATACCCAGCTGCTGCGCGACGTCGCGATTGCCGCTGTACTGAGTAAGGCCAGACCAGCCGACGTGGTGTTGATTGCTGGAAAGGGTCATGAAACCTATCAAGAAGTCGCGGGCGTTCGTTATCCGTTTTCTGATGCACAGGTGGCACTTGCGGCGTTGCGCGCCCTGCGCGCCAGGGGAGGTGACGTACTTTCTGACCCCGCCCCTAAAGGTGCAGCCACAGGTATAGCCACAGGTATAGCCATGGGTGCGGCCATGGGTCCTATCGCTTGTTTACCCCACCTTCCCAATGCCCGGTTGGTGGGCGAGCCCGCTCACTGGCCACACGCGGCGAGTGCCCGCGTGCACTCAGACACCCGCACGCTCATGGCGGGAGACCTGTTTGTTGCCTTATCGGGCGATCACTACGATGCGCACGCATTTCTGCCGAAGCTGAGCGATCAGGGGGTGCAGGTCGCTCTCGCGTCGCACGGTCTTGCCCAAGCCGGCTTGGTCGGCGTTGAGGTTCCAGATACCCGAACAGGTCTGGGCGACTGGGCGCAACTTTGGCGCCATGAATGCCGCGTGCCATTGATTGCCGTGACCGGTAGCAATGGAAAAACAACGGTGACGCAAATGATTGCGTCCATCCTTCGGATGGCACATGGCGAGGCGGCACTGGCAACAGCGGGTAACTTCAATAACGACATTGGCCTGCCTCTGACGATCTTGCGCCTGCGTTCACACCACCGCAGCGCAGTCGTCGAGTTGGGTATGAACCATCCAGGTGAAATCGCCCGCTTGAGCGCGATTGCGCAGCCGACGGTAGCGCTTGTAAATAATGCGCAGCGCGAACACCTTGAGTTTATGCAAACGGTTGATGCGGTTGCTGAAGAAAACAGTGACGTGTTCAATGCCCTGCCAACAGATGGCATTGCGGTGATGCCGCATGGGGATGCCTATACCCCACGGTGGGTGGAAAAAGCCGACGGACGAACGGTCTGGACATTCTCCACAACGGACCAAAATGCAACCGTGTACGCCGCTGGGCAGTGGCAAGGCGATGCGTGGTCGCTGACGTTGACGACGCCGCAGGGGAGCGCGCAGGTTCGGTTGGCACTCGCGGGCGAGCACAACGTGGCTAACGCGGCGGCGGCGGCGGCCTGTGCGTTGGCCGCTGGCATGGCGTTGACAGATGTGCGAGACGGTTTAACCGCGTTCACAGCGGTCAAGGGTCGCTCACGGGCCGCGTTGTTGGCGCGCGGTGCGGATGCCGTGCAATTGGTTGATGACACCTATAACGCGAATCCCGACTCGATGCGGGCGGCGATTGATGTGCTGGGCGCGATGAGCAAACCGCGCTGGCTGGTCATGGGTGACATGGGTGAGGTGGGCGCTCAAGGCGAGGCCTTTCACCGTGAAGCGCTCAGCTTGGCGCTAGACAAAAACATTGAGCGCATTGACGTGGCGGGTCACTGGTGGGAACAGGTTGTCACACACCCTGCAGATACGCGTGCAGCAGATCGACTGCATTGGCATGCGGATGTGGACGCCTTGGCAGACGCTGCCCCAGCCCTTGGTGCGCACAGCGCCAGCATATTGGTGAAGGGCTCTCGCTTTATGCAAATGGAGCGCGTCGTGGCATCGCTTGAAGCCACGTGGCCCCCGTTAGGTAGCGCGGTAAACGCACAACAAAAAGAATTTGGAGGCCGCGATGCTGCTTAGTTTGACGCAATGGTTACAGGTGCAAATGCCTGAGTGGGGCTTTCTGCGTGTTTTCCAGTACCTGACGTTTCGCGCCGTCATGGCCGCGTTGACGGCCTTGTTGATTGGTTTGGTGGCAGGGCCCAAAGTCATACGCTACCTCACTGCGGTCAAGATAGGTCAGCCGGTACGCGGGTACGCGATGCAGTCTCACCTCGTGAAGTCAGGGACGCCCACCATGGGAGGCGTGTTGGTTCTGATTTCCATTGGCTTGGCGACCTTGCTTTGGGCGGACTGGACCAACCGTTTTGTATGGATCGTTTTACTCGTGACCTTATGCTTTGGCGCGATTGGCTGGGTGGACGACTGGCGGAAAGTGGTGGCCAAAGACCCAGAGGGTATGCCGTCTAAAGAAAAGTACCTGTGGCAGTCTCTCGTGGGCTTATTGGCGGCGCTGGCCTTGGTGTTTGCGATCTCAGAAAGCTCAAACGCAAAAGTCTGGGAGCTATTCCAAGACTGGGTGAGTTCTGGTTTTTCTATCGAGTTGCCGCCTACGGCTGACTTGTTGGTCCCCTTCTTTAAAACAGTCAGTTATCCGCTAGGTGTTCTCGGCTTTGTGGTGCTGACTTATTTGGTGATTGTTGGCTCCAGCAATGCGGTCAATCTGACCGATGGTCTGGATGGCTTGGCGATCATGCCCGTGATCATGGTTGGCTCGGCCTTGGGTGTCTTTGCCTACGTGACGGGCAATGCCAACTTCTCGCGCTACCTCAACTTGCCAACGATTGCCGGCACCGGGGAGTTACTCATTTTCTGTGCGGCTATGGCGGGCGCAGGCCTCGCCTTTTTGTGGTTCAACGCCCATCCCGCTCAGGTGTTTATGGGCGACGTGGGTGCCTTGGCTCTAGGCGCCGCCTTGGGAACGATTGCGGTGATCGTTAGACAAGAAATTGTGCTGGCGATCATGGGCGGCATTTTCGTTGCTGAAGCGTTGTCCGTGATGCTTCAGGTGACGTACTTCAAATACACCAAGAAGCGGTATGGCGAGGGAAGACGTTTGTTAAAGATGGCGCCACTGCACCACCATTTTGAAAAAAAGGGGTGGGCTGAAACGCAAGTGGTTGTTCGGTTCTGGATCATCACCATGCTGCTGTGCTTGGTGGGCTTGTCCACATTGAAGTTGCGCTGAGTTAAGGATATATGCACCTCGCTGATCAACATCAGGTACTGGTACTCGGGATGGGCATCTCCGGTCTGGCGATGGCGCGTTGGTGCGCGCGTCGCGGCGACAAGGTGACCCTAGTCGATAGCCGGTCTGATGGGGCTCTCCTCGATCGGGTGCGTTCAGAGATGCTGGGCGTGGATGTACAACAGCGTCCATTGGACACCGAGCTGATGACAGTGGCGCCGTGGGCGATGATTTATGTCAGCCCGGGCCTATCGCCCAGCGATCTAAGTGCGGTGTCCAACTGGGCCGATGCACATACTGTGCGGGTGTGCGGCGAACTCGATTTGTTTATTGAGGGCTTGCGCGTACACGAACCGGCCCCTGAGCCAACCAGCGAGGCGCTTGATGCCGAGATCGAAGTCGAGATTGAACCGGAGGCAGACGTTGGTGCTGAAGCTGATGTTGACGTTGACGTTGATGCTGATGTCGATGAGGATCTCGAGACGCCAGCAAGTGGGCCCATAGACCCCATCACCCCCGCCGTTACCGTTAAGAGTCGGGCGCCCAAGGTGTTGGCTGTAACGGGAACCAACGGCAAAACTACCGTAACGGCATTGACACACCATTTGTTGCGGTGGGCAGGTGTGCAAGCGGTCGCAGCCGGCAACATCGGCCCCTCCATGCTCGACGCGTTGATGGCCTGCTTAGACAACAATGAGTGGCCAGCGGTCTGGGTCCTCGAGCTTTCCAGCTTTCAGCTGGCTAGAGCAAATGACTTTAACCCTAGCGCCGCGACCATTTTGAATATCAGCCAGGACCACATGGACTGGCATGGTGACATGGCGGCCTATGGGGCGGCGAAACAGCGTATTTTTGGAAACACCAGCTTACGGGTGCTCAACCGTGACGATGACGAGAGCATGCGGTCTCAGCCTCCGCCCCCGCCCGTGTTGAAGCGCAAAGAGCGGCCTGTACCAGGCCCCACTTGGGAGAGCTTTGGTGCCGATGCACCGACGCGACCGGGTGATTGGGGTCTTGAGGAAACCAATGGACTTACGTGGTTGGTGCGCGCGCAGGCCGTCGACGAGGTGGTGCGCGCGGGTAAGAAAGACGCCGCACCTGTGGAGGTCTTCTTGCAGCGTTTGATGCCTGCAGATGCCCTGCGCATTCGCGGTCGGCATAACGCTTGCAACGCATTGGCTGCCTTGGCCTTGGCCACCGCAGGCGGTGGTGCATTGGGCCCCATGTTGCATGCATTGCGGGAGTACGTCGGTGAGCCGCACCGTGTGCAACCCGTCGGTGTCATTGGTGACGTTGAATATATCGACGACAGCAAGGGCACCAACGTGGGGGCGACCTTGGCCGCGGTGCACAGTCTAGGCGCCGAGCGCCGTTTGGTGGTGATCTTAGGAGGCGATGGTAAGGGACAAGACTTCAGTGTCTTGCGTGATGCCGTGCGTCGCTATGCGCGCGCCGTCGTCCTGATGGGGCGCGATGCCGGTCTTATTGGCGATACCTTGCGCGATACCGGTGTGCCGCTGTTACCTGCCACCGACATGGTAGACGCCGTTCAGCAGGCCGCGGCGGCTGCCAAGGTTGGTGATGTGGTCTTGCTATCACCTGCTTGCGCCAGTTTCGACATGTACCGCAATTACCTTGCGCGGGCGACCGCCTTCACCGATGCCGTGACGACGCTCGCAGAAAACAATGGGGAGGTGCGTGTATGAGCTGGCGCGATTGGCTCCCTAAACGTGAGGCCACGGAGGTGGCCGAGCATATTCCTGTACGCATCAATAGCCGAGACTTTGTGCGTACCCGGCCCTTAGAGGTGCGTGAGCACGGTTTTGATCAGCCGCTGTTATGGGCGGTCGTGGGATTGGTGCTGTGGGGCTTGGTGATGGTCTATTCCGCAACCATCGCCTTACCGGACAGTCCGCGGTTTGCCAGCTATGACCCGCTGCACTTTGTGCTCCGCCAAGGGTTTGCGGTCGCGGCTGGGTTCGTATTTGCGTTGGTCGCCTTCCAGATTCCGATGGCAGCGTGGGAAGTCCGTGCCCCGCACGTGTTTGCGTTTAGTTTGCTGTTGCTGGTTGCGGTGGTGATTCCATTTATTGGGCGAGAGGTGAACGGTGCTTATCGTTGGATACCGCTGGGTTTCTTTACGTTCCAACCGTCGGAGCTGGCGAAGTTTGCCGTGGTGCTATTTGCCTCCAATTACATGGTCCGTAAGATGGATATCAAGGAGCGTTTCATACGCGCGGTCACGCCGATTGCCACCTTGATTGCGGTGGCTGGTGTATTGCTCCTGTTGGAGCCTGACATGGGTGCCTTCATGGTGATTGTTGTGATCGCGATGGGTATTTTGTTCTTGGGAGGCGTCAACGCACGGGTGTTCTTCTTGTTGAGTGGGCTGCTGTTAATCGCGTTTAGCGCCATGATTTGGCTGAGCGAATGGCGCCGAGACCGTATCTTTGCGTATCTGGACCCGTGGAGTGCGGAGCATGCGCTAGGCCGTGGATACCAGTTGTCGCACTCGCTGATTGCATTTGGTCGCGGGGAAATATTTGGTGTCGGCCTAGGCGGCAGTGTCGAGAAGCTGAGTTGGTTGCCAGAGGCGCACACAGACTTTTTGATGGCGGTGATCGGGGAAGAGTTTGGCTTGGTCGGTGTCTTGCTCGTGATCGCCATCTTTATGTGGATGACGCGCCGGATCTTGCAGATTGGTCGTCAGGCCATCGCGTTAGATCAGGTCTTTAGCGGCTTGGTCGCCCAAGGCGTGGGTCTGTGGATTGGCTTCCAAGCCTTCATCAACATCGGCGTGAACCTAGGGGCCTTGCCAACGAAGGGCCTAACCCTTCCCTTGATGAGTTACGGTGGGTCGGCCATTCTGATGAACCTCATTGCGTTGGCCGTGGTGCTCAGGGTAGACCACGAAAACCGTCAGATGATGCGTGGGGGACGGGCATGACAGCTACCGCACACAATCAAGTCCAACAAGCCAAGCCCTTCGTGGCTTTGGTTATGGCGGGAGGCACGGGTGGGCACATCTTCCCGGGGCTTGCCGTGGCGCAAGCGCTTCAAAAGAAGGCGTGGCGGGTGCACTGGCTAGGTGCACCAAACAGCATGGAGTCACGGGTCATTCCGGCACACGATATTCCGCTGGAATTGGTGTCGTTTTCTGGCGTGCGTGGGAAGGGCTTGATGACCAAGTTACGCGCACCCTTGCGACTGCTGAGAGCGTGCCTGGACGCATCGCGCATCATGCGTCGCGTCAGACCGGACGTGGTGATTGGCTTGGGTGGGTTTATCACGGTGCCGGGCGCGTTGGCGGCTTGGGTCTGCCGATGCCCGATTGTGTTGCACGAACAAAATGCGGTTGCGGGCTTGTCCAACCGTGTGATTGCGTGGTTCGCCAAACACCAGTTTGCTGCCTTCCCGACAGCGCTACCGCGTGCCACGTGGGTGGGTAATCCCTTGCGTTCGGCTTTTCTCCACCAACCCACACCGGCGGCACGATTTGCAAATCGCAGTGGCGACTTACGTTTACTCGTATTGGGCGGTAGCTTGGGTGCGAAGGCCCTAAACGACTTGGTGCCGCAGGCCTTGAGTATGCTGCCGGCAGGCTGCCGGCCCTTTGTGACCCACCAAAGTGGCGACACGCATTTGCAAGCGTTGCAGGCGAGTTATGCCGCAGCGGGCATACGCACGGAAGAGGGACCCGATGCGCAAGCGGTGCTGTGTCCCTTTATTGATGACGTGGCCACGGCCATGGCGGAGGCTGACTTGGTCATCTGCCGTGCTGGGGCCAGTACCGTGACCGAGGTCAGTGCCGTCGGTGCAGCGGCTTTCTTTATTCCCTTCCCTCATGCAGTGGACGACCATCAGACGGCCAATGCCAACTTCCTAGTGCGTGGCAATGCCGCATGGCTGAGACAACAACGCGACTTTACGCCTAAACAACTGGCTGACTTTCTCATGCATACGTCACGCGAAGAGTTACAGCAGCGCGCCGAAGCGGCGAGAGGGTTTGCCAAATTGGACGCCGTAGATGAGATGGTGACTGCCTGCGAGGAGTGTGTAGGCCCATGAAACACGCGATAAACCATATCCATTTCGTCGGCATCGGTGGCTCGGGCATGAGCGGGATCGCCGAGGTACTGATTAATTTGGGCTATACCGTCTCAGGTAGTGATCTCAGCAACAGTGCGGTGGTGCAACGCTTACGTTCCTTGGGGGCCCAGGTTGCCGTTGGTCACGCGGCTGAAAATATTGCAGGTGCTAACGCGGTCGTCACCTCAACAGCGGTGCAACCGAGTAACCCTGAGGTGGTGGCTGCGCACGAGAAGCTGGTGCCGGTGGTGCCCAGAGCGGTGATGCTGGCTGAGTTGATGCGTATGAAGCGGGGTATCGCCATTGCAGGGACCCACGGGAAAACCACGACCACGAGCTTGGCCGCCAGCGTGTTGGCGGCCGCCAATCTTGATCCAACGTTCGTCATCGGCGGACTGCTCAACAGCGCCGGCGCCAATGCCAAGTTGGGTACGGGGGAGTACATCGTTGTGGAAGCCGATGAATCAGACGCCTCCTTCCTTAAATTATTGCCAGTGTTGTCTGTGGTCACCAATATTGACGAAGACCACATGGCCACCTACGGCCACAATTTTGAGAATTTAAAACAAGCCTTTATAGAGTTCTTGCACCGTATGCCGTTCTACGGTGCGGCCATTGTGTGCATAGACAGCGAGGCGGTTCGCGATGTATTGCCGCGTATTGCGCGCCCTGTCGTGACCTACGGGACCGATGAGGCCGCACAAGTGCGCGCAGTGAATGTGCGCGCCGTGGGCGGGCAAATGTTTTTCACGGTGCAGCGCCGTTTGCCAGACCCTGTTCCCGATTTGGACGTGGTGCTCAATCTGCCAGGCGAACACAACGTGCGAAATGCATTGGCGGTGATTGCACTGGCCGACGAAATTGGGGTTCCGGATGAGGCGCTACTTACCGCCTTGCGCGAGTTCAAGGGCGTGGGCCGACGCTTTCAATCCTACGGCGATATCACGCTGGCGGGGGGCGGCCACATGACCGTCATCGACGACTACGGACATCACCCCGTTGAGATGGCGGCAACGTTGGCCGCTGCACGCGGTGCTTTTCCGGGAAGACGGTTGGTCTTGGCATTCCAGCCGCATCGTTACACACGCACGAGAGATTGTTTTGAAGACTTTGTCGAAGTGATTAGTCGTGCAGATGCGGTATTGCTAACCGAGGTTTATGCGGCGGGCGAAGCGCCGATCGTGGCAGCCGATGGCCGTGCACTGACGCGTGCGTTGCGCGTTGCTGGTCAGATTGAGCCGGTATTTGTAGCCGATATTGCGGGCTTGGCCGACGCCGCTTTGGCGCAAGCTATTGATGGCGATGTGTTGCTGTGCATGGGTGCTGGCAGCATTGGTTCGTTTGCCGCGTCCTTGGCGGGAAAAGGAGACGCTGCATGACGTGGTCTCTACCTGACCCAAAAAATCTAGGGCGTGTCGCAGTCCTCATGGGTGGGCACTCGGCCGAGCGCGAGGTCTCGTTGATGTCTGGCCGAGGCGTATTGGACGCTCTAAGGTCCCACGGGGTCGATGCCCATGCATTCGACCCGGCTGAGAGGGATCTCAGTGGACTCAAATCGGATGGGTTTGAACGCGCGTTCATTTGCCTGCACGGTCGTTTTGGCGAAGATGGCACGGTGCAGGGTGCGTTGGAGTTATTGGGTATCCCCTACACCGGAGCGGGGGTGCTTGCCTCAAGCGTGGCGATGGATAAAGTGATGACCAAGCGCATATGGGTCGCTGAGGGATTGCCGACACCGGCGTGGCGTCTGGTTGACAGCGTTGCAGCCACGGAAGCAGCCTTGCATGCGTTGGGTACGCCCATGATCGTAAAGCCGGCCCGTGAGGGGTCGACGATTGGTCTGACAAAGGTGTTGGGCCTCGCCGACTGTGCCGCCGCCTATGCCTTGGCCGCGCAACATGACACGGAGGTGCTGTGCGAGCAATTCATTGACGGTGATGAAGTGACGTGTCCGATCTTGGGGACGGGGCGCGAGGCACAGGCGTTGCCGATTATTCGGATCGTGGCGCCGGACGGCAACTACGACTATGACCACAAATACTTCAAAGACGATACCGAGTATCTGGTGCCATCTGGCCTTCCCGAAGCCGAAGAAGCAGCGATCACCGCGCTGGTTCTGAAAGCTTATCGAACCTTGGGTGTGCGCGCCTGGGGGCGGGTGGACGTGATGATCGATGCGGCCACGCGTGCGCCCTACCTGCTGGAGATAAACACCGCACCTGGTATGACCAGTCACTCGCTGGTACCCATGTCGGCAAAGGCCGTTGGCTTGGCGTATGGCGCGTTGTGTATGCACTTGTTGGGCGCCGCAGGTCTTGACCATAGCCTGCATGCGGCGCCGCGAGAGGGGGTTCCCGGATGAGCACCGCCACCGTACCTATGGACGTCCGGTTAATGCAAGCGCTCACGCGCTTGTTGATGTGGGCGCTTGCGGGTTTTGCCCTATCGGCGCTGGGCTGGTGGGCGTATCAGCACCCCGCTTGGAAGGTGCGTGAAATTGTGTTGGTCGGTGATGTCGTCCACCAAAGCGGCGATGCCATGCGCGCCCAACTGTCCGGGCGTCTGAAGGGGAGCTACCTGAGTTTTGATGTGCGCGACATGCAAGCATTTATTGAGGAAATGCCATGGGTACGCAAGGCCGTGGTGCAACGCGTATTTCCTGACCGTGTCCGCATAACGCTTAGCGAACAGGAGGCGCATGCATGGTGGGGAGAGCCCGGTGCACAGCGGCTGGTGAATAGCTATGGCGAATTATTTGAGGCAAGCGGCGATGACGCCCCAGGGGATATCGATCAATGGCCTGTTCTCGATGGCCCAGTTGAGCGCTCGGCGGATGTTTACGCCATGTATTTGTCACTGAGCATCGCACTGGCGAGACTTGATTCGCGGATTGAGTCCTTGCGGCTAACGCAGCAAGGGGGCTGGGAGTTGGATCTGAAGAGCGGAACCAAAATAGCGCTGGGCTCCGGCACCATCGATGCGGTTTTGGCACGCGTCAAGCCCTTCACCCAAAGTATTTCGGAGTTACTGAGTCGCTACGACAACAGTTTGCTGTCAGTCGATTTGCGTTACAGCGATGGCTACGCAGTGCGCTTACGTGGTGTGACGACAGGGGGCAACTCCTGATGGCAGTCGTGACGTTAAACGGTAGAAAAAACGTGGTTCTTTAAAGAGAAAATTATGGCTAAAGAATACAAAGACTTGGTGGTGGGACTAGACATAGGCACGTCAAAAATAATGGCGGTGGTAGCCGAGGTCATGCCCAGTGGGCAACTCAAGTTGGCAGGCTTTGGGATTTCCGAAAGTCACGGCTTGAAACGCGGCGTGGTCGTCAACATTGATGCCACGGTTCAAAGTATTCAAGCAGCGCTTAAAGAAGCGGAGTTCATGGCGGACTGCAAGATCACCCGTGTATTCACGGGGATCACCGGCAGCCATATCCGCGGGATCAACTCGAGCGGCATGGTGGCCGTAAAAGACAAAGAGGTCACCGCCTCTGACGTTGCGCGGGTAATTGAAACCGCGCGTGCGATCAATATTTCCACGGACCAACGCTTGCTCTTGGTAGAGCCACAAGAGTTTGTGATTGATAACCAAGACGTCAAAGAACCGATTGGTATGAGCGGCATTCGTCTTGAGGCAAAAGTGCACATCGTGACGGGCGCACAAAGCGCGGCTGAAAACATCATCAAGTGCGTGCGCCGTTGCGGCCTAGAAGTGGATCAACTCATGTTGAACCCGCTGGCCTCCAGCGAAGCCGTGTTGACTGAGGATGAAAAAGAGTTAGGCGTGGCTTTGGTCGATATTGGTGCGGGCACCACGGATGTGGCTGTCTTCTCAGGCGGCGCCATTCGACACACAGCGGTCATTCCCATTGCCGGTGACCTCATCACCAACGACATCGCGATGGCGCTGCGCACGCCAACCAAAGACGCCGAAGAGATCAAGGTCTTGAGTGGCTGTGCCAAGCAACTACTCGCTGACCCCGACGCGCAGGTAGAGGTTCCTGGCTTGGGCGACAGGGCGCCCCGTATGTTGAGCCGACAAGCCTTAGCGGGCGTTATTGAGCCACGGGTAGAAGAGATCTTCTCATTGGTGCAACAGGTGATTCGGGACTCCGGATTTGAAGAGGTGTTGTCCTCCGGAATCGTCTTGGCCGGTGGTAGCGCTGTGATGCCGGGAATGATTGAGTTGGGTGAAGACATCTTTCTTAAGCCAGTGCGTCGGGGGATCCCCACGCACGCTAGCGCCCTGTCAGACATTGTTGCCCACCCACGTGCGGCAACGGTCATGGGCTTGTTAGAGGAAGCACGCCTTGCGCGTCTGCGTGGCCACACCGTCGCGCAGAAGGCGAGTTCTATGCAGTCGGTTTTCAGTCGCCTTAAAGACTGGTTTACGGGGGTCTTCTAATGCCAATACAACTGACACGTGCCGGCTTATTTGGCTTGCCACCGCCCCCGGACCCCTTGGGCACGGCGGCTCACTATGCCGGATTAGACCCCGGGCCTTGGTTCGACACACAACGAAGGCGATGGTGACCACAACGCAGCACCATTGTTTAAAAAATCAACATTGTTTTAAGTTTTCAGGAGTTTGTTATGACCATCGAAATGATTGAAGTAGAAGAGTTCAACCAAGGCACACGTATAAAAGTGATTGGTGTTGGCGGCGGCGGCGGTAACGCGGTCGGTCACATGATTGCCGCCGGTGTTAATGGCGTTGAATTTGTGTGCGCCAACACCGATGCGCAAGCCCTTAACCAGAGCGCCTCGCACAAGTTGATCCAATTGGGCGGCAGCGGTTTGGGCGCAGGCAGCAAGCCCGAAAAAGGCCGTGATGCAGCCGAGATGGCTGAGAACGAAATTCGCGAAGCCATTGCTGACGCACACATGTTGTTCATCACCGCCGGCATGGGCGGCGGTACAGGCACCGGTGCGGCGCCTGTCATTGCCCGGATTGCAAAAGAAATGGGTATCTTGACGGTGGGCGTGGTCACCAAGCCTTTCGAGTTCGAAGGCCAAAAGCGCATGTCTAACGCAGACAGCGGCTTGACCGAGCTAGAGGCGAACGTCGACTCGCTGATCGTGGTGCTTAACGACAAATTACTCGAGGTCTACGGCGATGACATTACGCAAGAAGAGGCCTTTGGCCATGCCAACGATGTGTTGAAAAACGCCGTCGGTGGTATTGCAGAAATCATCAATGTGCCGGGTCACGTGAACGTTGACTTTGAAGACGTTCGCACCGTGATGGGCGAGCCAGGTAAAGCCATGATGGGTACCGCCTCAGCGCAAGGCCCCGATCGCGCGCGCATCGCCGCTGAGCAAGCGGTGGCGTGTCCGTTGCTAGAGGGTATTGATCTATCGGGCGCACGTGGCGTATTGGTCTTAATTAGCGCGGCCAAGGGCTCTTTGAAGCTGAAGGAATCAAGCCTTGCGATGGAGACCATTCGTGCCTATGCCTCACCCGATGCGCACGTCATCTACGGCACGGCATACGACGACAGTCTGGGCGAGGATATTCGTGTCACCGTCGTCGCCACTGGTTTGGCGCGCGCTGCTGCCAGACGCCAAAGCCCGCCGCTGACCGTGTTGCGTACGGGTACGGACAATATGCCGGTTAACGCGAACGCGGCGAGCGGCGACCAAGGCGGCTACGCTGGCTTGCCAACCAATGCACCGCGCGTTTGGCATACCAACCGAACCCACGCGAGCGAGCGTGTGAATGCCTTGTCGTCAGGCGGGATGGAAGACTTTGAAATCCCTGCTTTCTTGCGTAAGCAAGCCGACTAAGGCGTTCAGTACGAAAGGCCATCGCGAAGACCGTAAAATGGTCAAATGCTGAATCAAAGAACCCTCAAATCACTGACGCGAGCCACCGGCGTGGGCTTGCACAGTGGCGAGCGGGTCGAATTGACCCTGCGTCCTGCGCAGGTCAATACCGGCGTGGTCTTTCGGCGTGTCGACTTACCGCAGCCTGTTGATATCCCGGTGAACGCCGAGGCGGTGACCGATACACGCCTCGCGTCGACCCTGTCCAAGGATGGTGCGCGGGTGTTGACGGTTGAGCACCTGATGTCGGCGCTGTCGGGTCTAGGTATTGACAACGTGTATGCGGATATTTCCGCTGAAGAGGTGCCGATCTTGGACGGCTCCTCTGCGTCGTTTGTCTACCTGCTTCAAAGCGCTGGCGTGGTGCTACAAAATGCTCCCAAGCAATTTATTCGGGTGACAAGGCCCATTGAGGTTCGGGAGGGCGTTGGCCGCCAGGGAAAATGGGCGCGACTAGATCCGTACCATGGCTACAAACTGAAATTTGAAATTGAGTTCGCTCATCCTGCAGTGAATGCCACCGGGCAGTGTGTGGAGTTCGATATGGGTTCCGGCAGCTACGCCCGTGACATTGCACGCGCACGCACCTTTGGCTTTACCCGCGACGTGGAGATGATGCGCGCCAACGGCTTGGCTTTGGGGGGCGGCTTAGACAACGCCATCGTGATGGACGACGTGAAGGTGTTAAATGCCGATGGCTTGCGCTTTAACGATGAGTTTGTGAAGCACAAGATATTGGACGCCATGGGCGATCTCTACATATTAGGTAAACCACTCTTGGCCGCCTACAGCGCTTACCGTTCGGGCCACGCCATGAATAACCAACTTTTGCGTGCCCTGCTCGCACAACCCGATGCGTTTGAGGTGGTGTCGTTTGATGATGCACACGCTGCGCCCACAGGCTTTGCCAAGCCACTGCAAGCGTGGTAGCGTAACCGGATGATCATTGCTCGTTTTCTCGTTTTTGGCGCCTTAGGCTTTTCGTTGTTGGGCTTGGTGATGTACATGCTCACAGGGGATAAGCGCTTTCAGCGCGCCGCACTAATCGTTCTTAAGTGGACGCTTTTCGCCAGCTTGGGATTCTTTGCGGTATTGATCGGTCTCAACCTCAGCGAGACCGCAACCTAACGCTAAACCCGCAAGTCCGGCGAGACCTGCAAGATCTGCACCGCCGGCGCCCTCAATAGTGCCTACCGTCTTTAAAGGCGGCACTTTTTCTAGCCTGCGTAGCCGTGACGCGGTTGATTGCCGCTGTGGTCTTAGCGACCTGCGCGTGCATGATGGCAAGGCCGAGTGCATCTGCAGCGTCGGGGCCGGGCAAGCTTGGTAAGTTCAGAATGCGCTTCACCATTTCTTGAACCTGAGATTTGGCCGCCTTGCCGTAGCCAACTACCGCCTTCTTCATCTGTAGCGCGGTGAACTCGCTCACCGGCAAGTCCCGCGAAACGAGGGCGGTTAGGCATGCACCGCGTGCTTGCCCAAGCATGAGCGTCGCCTGCGGGTTGACGTTGACAAACACAATCTCCAACGATGCACTGTCGGGTTGATAGGTCGTGATGACCTCGTTAATGCCATCAAATAATATTTTTAGTCGCGCCGGGAGCAGTTGGCTCGCCGCACCTGTCTTAATGGTCCCGCTTGCCACGTAATGCAGGTGTGACGCCTCGCTGTCTATGACACCGAAGCCTGTGCACTGTAAGCCAGGGTCAATCCCGAGTATGCGTGTCATGGTGCACCCTGCTTGCTTGGTTTCGATGGGGGTAAGCTGACCTGGGCCATGCGGGCTTGAATGGTGCTGGTGCGTTGGCGCAAGTAACCGGACCGTGGCCTGTCTTCATAAAAGCGTGGGTTCGGAAGCATGACGGCTAGTTTTGCCGCTTCACGGGTATTCAACTTAGCCGCCGACTTCCCGAAATAACGTTGACTGGCAGCCTCTGCTCCAAACACACCTTCGCCCCATTCAACGCTGTTGAGGTAAATGGTGAGTATCCGGTGCTTGGGTAGTAGCGCCTCTAAAGCGAAGGTCAAGACCAACTCTTGTCCTTTGCGCAAAAACGTGCGCTCGCCCGATAAAAACAAATTTTTGGCGAGTTGCTGCGTTATGGTCGACCCACCGACAACCCTTGGTTGCTTGGCGGTCGCTGTCTTCTTGGCTTTGGCAGCCAGCCGTGCTTCTGCGGATTTGTTGCGTTGCCAAGCGCCGCGGATCGCTTCCCAGTCAACGCCGATATGCGTAAAAAACTCCCCATCTTCTGAGGCAATGACGGCGCGACGCAGGTTGTCTGAAATCGCCTCCGCAGGCACCCACCGCTGTCGCCATGTAATCGGCAAGCCATCGCGCTCAACGAGCTTGAGTGCTTGGGTGCGTTGCAAGCTCGTGGATGCGGGGTCTACCCAATTGAGCGTGAAGATAGCCGCTAGCGCGAACAGTTGTAACGCTACAAAGGCCCATAGGGTCCAGGTCAACGTACGCCGGACCACGCCAAAACGCTCGATACGTTTAAAAAGGCTGTTCTTTTTTCGGGGTCCCATTGCTTACGTCGTCTATTTAGGCGCTTGGAGTGTCGCGCTAACCGTTTGGTCTTGCAGAAAGTTAAATCGCGTGATCACGGTGAGCTCATCAGCAGATGCACGTAGCGCGGTATCAAAAGACTTAAAGCGCATAGCGTCAAGCAGCGCGAGGGCGTGTAAGTTCAGTACCGAATTAGATGCGGCCTGTAAGATCTGCCTATCCAATACCCGTCCGTCATGGTTCACGGTGATGGCCATCACCAACGTGCCGTATTGGCGCGCGCCGTTAACACTGGGGAAGCGCTGGGTACCGACCGCTTCGATGTGATCGCGCATGGCATCAAAGTACCGGGCGTAAACGGCTGCCTGCGTGGCTGGGCTGATGAATCGACGTTTGGGACGCTGGTTGCTCTCTAATATGGCGTTTTCCAGTTTGGCGATGTGGGCGAGCATTTGGAGACGCTCAGCCCGCGCATTGGCTGCTTGCTCGGTGCCCGCCTCGTCGACGGAGTCAATCGTTGGCGCGGGTAAGCGGGTCTCAATCAACGATCGCTTGAGCGTGGTCAGAAGGGTGCGCTCCTGCACCGCCAACTGCGCCAGCGAAATCTTTGCAGCGCTGGCGCCCTTTGGGGCTGCCGCATCGTCAGCGCCTGGCTTTGCATCAGCGGTACCGCTTTGCTTACGCGGCTGCGGTTTGTCTGGTGACTGAGCGATCGCTTGCTGCGCCTCGCCACCACCGGCTAAGTCAACCTGCGCAATCGCCTGCGCGATATTGGGGCGCTCATCACTCTTTGCGTTGACCAAAACCACATCGATGCCGCGGTCCGCTACATCCCGTACGCGGCTGTTTGGTTGCGTGTCGCCAATAAGCAGCAAGGACGCGTGAAACGCGACCGAGGCGGCAAGGGCGGTGCGCAGTAGCATACAGGGTGCTAGGCCTTAGTCGCCTCGCCTGCGGCGTTGACATCGCTTGCAGGCTTGTCGTCTTCAGTTAGGTCGATAGCGATTTGCAACCCGACCGCGGTGGTTTCGCTGTCATCGTCATCGCTGACGTCCGTGTCGGTAGACGCAGACGCGCCGGTGCCGTCAACATCAAGTCGCTCAACGACCTGACCCGATACGTCGAGCGCCATGAGGTCAACAGCGCCCAAAGCGACCCGCACCCGTGCGCCGCGCGGCAAGCCCTGAGCACCCATGACGGGGAGAACCAGCGGGAGACCATCGGTTCTGACCCAGTCCTCCTTAAACACGCTGGCATCGCAAACCGTGATGGCGTTCTGTTCTAGATGGCGTAGCGTCCAGTAGCGCTCCAGCGCATTTTGGAATTGGTTGTAAGCCGCGTAGTTGGCCTCGAAGCCGCTAATGATGGCGAACAAGGCGGCGTCTTTTGGCTTGAACGGTGCGACCAGCGCCGCTGTCGTGCCATGGCGTACGCAAGCGATGAGTTGCCATTGGTTAACGAGGTCTGCGTAACGGCGCAGTGGCGAGGTGCTCCACGCGTAAGCGGGTACGCCAATGCCCGCATGCGGGGCCAACTTGGTGCCCATGCGGACCTTATTGCCCGGGGCCAAGCTGGCTTGTGAGCGGTAGATACCGGGCACCCCCATTTGTCCCAGCCATTGTCCCCACGTACTGTTCGCCACAATCATGGCTTCCGCCACGATGAGGTCCAGCGCCGATCCGCGTGGGCGAACCGAGATATGAACCGTTTCGTCACCGGTTGGCAGTGCGTCTGCCCCGTTTGGCTTGTCGAGTTTGAAGTTGTAGTCAGGGCGGTTAAATATTTCGGGTTTACCGCGAACAACTTCGCGTTGTGCCTTCAGGTGTTTGGCCAAGCCGTTGAGCCAACGCAACTCATTGCCCCAAGTTGGCAAGGGGCTAGGCGCATCGACGGCCTCAAAAAAGGCATCGTTGAACACATCACCCAGTTGGTCATGGCGCAGGTTCTCAGCAATGGGTACGCGCTCGAGTTTGGTCACCGTGTCGATGACGCTGTAGTCGGACGCGTTAAAGGTGATGTACAGCGACAGCGCCGGACAATCTTGGCCTTGCGCCAAGGTGTAGGCGGCCACAATATCATCCGGGAGCATGGTGATTTTGTAGCCAGGCATGTAGACGGTCGACATGCGTTCACGCGCGATATGGTCAATCGCGTCATCGGGGGTAATCGCGAGACCCGGCGCAGCGATGTGCACACCCAAGGTCACTTGCGCAGAACCCAAGCCAGTGACGGACAAGGCATCGTCGATTTCCGTCGTATTCGAGTCGTCTATTGAAAACGCGCGCACGGACGCAACAGGTAAGGCCGCGGTGTCAATGGCGGGCGCACTGACGCTGGGGAAACTAATGCCTTTGGGGAATTGATCGAAGAGGAAGCGTTGCCAGTGGAATTCGAACGCACTGCCTATCCCGCCTGCGCGCTCGATTAGCGCGAGCGGCCCCAACTGGGCCTGCTTGCTCGCGGCGACGACCGCCTTGTACTCGGCTGCATTTTTATCGGGTTTGAACAAAATGCGGTAGAGCTGCTCACGGATGGCCTCTGGGCAAACGCCGTCCACGAGCTCTTGCGTCCATGCATCGGTTTGCGCTTGTATGGCTTCGCGTTTGGCAATACCCGCCAACGCTTGCTTCAAAACATCTTCGCTTGCCTTTTTGAAGCGACCTTTGCCAGCGCGTCGGAAGTAGTGGGGTGCCTCGTACAAGCGGAACAGGGCGGCAGCCTGTTGGACCGTGCTTGGCTTTTCTCCAAAATAGTCAGTGGCTAGATCGGCAAAACCAAACTCCGCGTCGCCAGCGCACTCCCACGCGAGGTCGAGGTCAATCTCGCTGGCGTGCAACTGGCCTTGGCTAATGAGGGTGGCGGGCTCCGGCGACTCAAAGCGCAGTACGCCGTGGCTGGCTTTCACTTTTTGTCGCTTACCCGACGCCAGCTCTACTTGGGAGGAGGTCTCGGACTCGGACATTATTCTGCCGGCTAAAAACTTGCCAGCGTCTTCAAACAGTAGGTACATGGCCACATTGTCCCATGGCTGGGGCGTAGATCTAAGTGGACTTTAGGCTCAAAAATGCCGCGATGTGGGCCAACCAGGGCTCGAAATCGCTGAGTGCATGGTCGCCGCCTTCCAGCAGGCGCAGGTCTGCAGCCTCATAGTGTTGGGCCATTTCACGCCAGTCCAAAACCTCATCGCCCTTGGCGACGATCGCCAGGGTGTTGGTGGGCACATCGCAGGCCGCGAGTGCCAAGCCTTGTAAGGCGGCAAGGTCGTCTTGGCTAAAGGTCATGGTTTGTGTCGGGTCGTGCCACATTGGGTAGGTGCCGACCAAGCGATCGCCGTGCAGCCAAGGCGTCACTGCGGGGTTGATCACGACGCTGGGCCATCCTCGCGCGTGGGCGATAAAACTGGCATACAGGCCGCCCAGACTAGAGCCCATGACGGCGGAGGTCGTGGGTGGCCAGTCCGCGACCAGGTGGGCAATCTGCGCCATGGCGCTGGTGGGAGAGGCCTCCAAGGCGGGGCAGGCCCACACCACATCGGGGTAAGTCGTTACCAGCCATTCAGCCAAGCGCTTGGCCTTGGTCGATTGCGGGGATGATCGGAACCCGTGTAAGTAAAGTAGGTGTGTGGTGTGCATAGCCGTCTCTAGAGCGGATAATAACGCCTATGTCTGTGGTGATTAGAAATTCCAGCTGGTCTACGCGTTTAGCGCCATGGTTTGTCGGCTTTGATTTGCCGCTGCTGCTGGCTGTGCTGGCGTTGGCTGCCATCGGATTAGCGACCATGTATTCGGTCGGTTTTGACCACGGCACGCGCTTTGCCGACCACATGCGCAACATGGGCATCGCCGCGGCGCTGATGTTTGTCATTGCGCAAATGTCCCCGTACCGCTTGTTGACCTTGGCGGTGCCCCTGTACACCTTAGGGGTGGCTTTGTTGGTCGCGGTCGCCGTGTTTGGGTTGACCAAAAAAGGCGCACAGCGGTGGCTCAATATCGGTGTGGTCATTCAGCCAAGCGAAATCATGAAGATTGCCATGCCCCTGATGCTGGCCTGGTGGTTTCAGCGGCGCGAGGGGCAGATGCGCGTGTTGGACTTTTTTGTTGCGAGCTTGCTCCTTGTCATCCCCGTGGGGTTGGTCTTGGCCCAGCCTGACCTGGGCACGGCACTGTTGATTTTGGCGTCGGGGCTATTCGTTATTTACTTCGCTGGTCTCAGTTGGAAGCTCATCATCCCGCCACTGGTCATTGCCTTAATCGGCATTGTGGTGTTGGTTCTCATGGAGTCCACGCTCTGTGCCAAGGGTGTGGATTGGGTGGTCCTGCGCGACTATCAAAAGCAGCGGGTCTGCACCTTGTTAGACCCTTATCAAGACCCTCTGGGTAAAGGCTTTCACATCATCCAAGGCATGATCGCCATCGGCTCAGGGGGCGTATTTGGCAAAGGCTTCATGCAAGGAACGCAAACCCATTTAGAGTTTATTCCTGAGCGCACCACCGACTTCATATTCGCCGCCTTTGGGGAAGAGTTTGGCCTTGTTGGAACGGCCGTTTTGGTGTTTGGCTTGGTCTTCTTAATTGTGCGTGGTCTTACGATCGCGATCGAGGCCCCCACGTTATTCGCGCGGTTGCTGGCGGGCTCAATCACGCTTAATTTCTTTGTCTATGGCTTCGTCAATATGGGCATGGTTAGTGGCATCCTGCCTGTGGTGGGTGTCCCGTTACCGTTCATCAGTTACGGCGGAACGGCCATGGTCACCATGGGCTTAGGGCTGGGCATACTGCTATCGATCGGTCGCACCAAGCGGCTGATGACGCGCTAGATGGCCAGCGCAATGTCCTGTTGCCCGCTACATCACAACACGCTGGAGGCTCGCCCGTTATGACCCAACCCGTTTCTGCGCCAAAACACAACCACGCAGGGGCCAATACGTTACAGGGGGACGCCGACCCATCCCGCCAGTGGCTACCCCTGAACCCCTTACCGACGCTCGGTTTTGTTGGCGTGGGCAATATGGGCATGGGTATGCTCACGCGTTGGCGTTCGCTTGGGGGGCCAGCGGTTGTCTTTGACATGGATTCCGTGCGTATGGGGCAGGCCAAGGACCTGGGTGCGGCCACCGTGGGTGACGCTGCGGCAGTCGCTGCCGCGTTGCCCTCGCAGGGTTTGCTGGTCATCTGCGTGGTCAACGGCGACGATTGTCGCGATGTGCTGTGGGGCCCTCAGGGCGCGGTGTCTGCCATGCAGGCGGGACAAACGGTATTGCTTACACCAACGCTTAGTCCTGATGACGTCTGTGACTTTGCGAAACAATTGGCGGTGCAAGGCATACACCTGATTGATTCCCCTATGTCTGGCGGGCCTGTGCGCGCAGGTCAGGGCCTCATGAGTCTGATGGTGGCGGGTCCCACACGGGCTGACTGGTGGGCGGTATTGCAGCGCTTGGCAGACCCGGTGTTCGACTTGGGTGATAACGTGGGCGACGGTGCCAAGACCAAGCTCGTGAATAACTTACTTGCGGGTATCAACCTCGTTGCCGCTGCGCAGGTCATGACCATGGCGCAAAAAATGGCCCTCGATCCTGCCCGGACCTTGGCTGTCATGGCCCGATCCAGTGCGCAAAGTTGGATTGCAAGCGACCGCATACAGCGTGTTTTGGACGGTGACCCTGTGCCGCAGGCCCACATGGGCTTGTTGGCCAAAGACACGCGCCTAGCGGTTGCAGCGGGACACGCCGCTGGCGTGGAGTCTGCGTTGGGCCTTTTGGCGGAGGCCGCGTTCGCCGAAGCCATGGCACAAGGCTACGCCCAATCAGACGACAGTGCCATGTGGCCCTTCATGCAAACCCTTGCTGGCTTAAAGGGTACACAGAGCTGACCCGTTCTTCCTACAATAGACCTTATGATTTCACGCGAACCAACGATAGAGCGCCTAGCCACGGCACACGATTACTTGCTTTCTCCCCATGGGTTGACGGAGAAACACCTGCGCAAAGCCCTGAGCGACATGCTCGCCACGGGCGTTGATGACGCCGACCTGTACTTTCAATACACCCGCTCCGAGGGCTGGAGTTTGGAAGAGGGCATTGTGAAAAGCGGCAGCTTTTCCATTGACCAAGGCGTGGGTGTGCGGGCCGTTAGCGGTGAGAAAACGGCTTTTGCCTATTCTGATGACCTGTCTTGGTCGTCCCTGCACGACGCGGCGATGGCGGTGCGAACTATTTCTAACCAAGGGACGCAGACCCGGGTCAAGATGCCTAGCAAGCGCATCGCGCCCGCACGGCAGCTCTATATGCCGACGGACCCCACGCAAACCTTGGATAGCGCGCGCAAAGTGGCCCTCTTAGAAAAGGTCGAAAAGCTGGCTAAGCAGCGTGACCCCCGCATCGTCCAAGTCATGGCCAGTTTAGGCAGTGAGTTTGAGGTGGTGCTCATTGCGAGAGCGAATGGGTTGATGGCGGCGGACGTTCGCCCCCTGTCCCGTCTATCGGTCACCGTGATTGCGAAGCAGGGTGAACGTCGTGAGGTTGGCAGCGCCGGGGGCGGTGGTCGCTTGGGGTTGGACATGTTTGATGACGCCTTGGTTCAGCAATACGTGGACGAGGCCGTGCAAGCGGCCCTAACAAATTTAGATGCACGTCCGGCGCCTGCTGGCGAAATGACGGTGGTGTTGGGCTCAGGCTGGCCGGGTATTTTGCTGCATGAGGCGATTGGCCATGGCCTAGAAGGTGACTTCAACCGCAAGGGCTCTAGCGCTTTTGCTGGTCGTATTGGCCAACGTGTTGCTGCAAAAGGGGTCACGGTGCTCGATGACGGCACGATTGCGGATCGCCGTGGCTCACTCAACATTGACGACGAAGGCAACGCCACGCAGCGCAATGTCTTGATCGAAGACGGCATCTTGCGTGGCTACATTCAAGACAACCTCAATGCGCGCTTGATGGGCGTTGCGCCCACAGGTAACGGTCGCCGTGAAAGCTATGCCCACGTGCCCATGCCTCGCATGACCAATACCTATATGTTGGGGGGCGATAAGACGCCCGAAGAAGTCATTGCCAGCATGGACAAGGGCTTGTATGCAACCAACTTCGGTGGTGGGCAGGTGGATATCACATCGGGCAAATTTGTGTTTTCTGCCAGCCAAGCGTGGTGGGTAGAGAAAGGCAAGTTGCAATACCCAGTTAAGGGTGCCACCATCGTGGGCAACGGACCAGACGCTTTGACCCGAGTGAGCCTGATAGCCAACGATATGCGCCTTGACAGTGGCGTAGGAACCTGCGGAAAAGAGGGGCAGAGTGTGCCGGTTGGTGTGGGCCAGCCCACCTTGCGGATTGATGGTTTGACCGTTGGCGGAACGGCGTAGATGGTTGAGAAGAACGTGATTTGATATCCATATCTTGTGCTATATTCCATTACATGAAGTCTCAGTCATTTTTCTTTAGCTATTTTTTTATCTCACGCAAAACCGGCGGTCGAGAGACATTAGCGTGAAGAAAAGCTACTGATTCTTAAAAAACCGTCGGATCCCGGCGGTTTTTTTTTGTTTAACCCTGAGTCACAGGTCAAGTCTGTGGCATCGCTCATTTGAAACCCGCGCAAAGGCGCGACGTGTAAAGGAAACATCATGACGGCGTCAAAAAACGGTATCTCCCAGCAGTCAACTTCCTCTTGGTACAGCCAAGTGGACAGGACCAGTGAGACCGATGACGAGCGGATCCGCGGCATCAATGTGCTGCCACCGCCTGAGCACTTGATTCGCTTTTTCCCAATCGCCGGTAGCGCGACGGAAAAGCTGATTGCGAAGACACGTTTAAGCGTCAGAAATATTTTGACTGGCAAAGATGACCGGTTGTTGGTGGTCATGGGGCCTTGCTCGATTCATGATCCCGCTGCAGCAATCGCCTATGCGCACCAGCTCAAAGCATTACGCGATCAGTACAGCGATACGCTGGAGATCGTGATGCGTGTGTATTTCGAAAAGCCACGAACCACCGTGGGCTGGAAGGGGCTGATCAATGACCCCTACTTGGATGAAAGCTTCCGAATTGACGAAGGTCTGCGCATGGCGCGCCAGTTGCTGATAGAAATTAACCGTATGGGATTGCCTGCCGGTAGCGAGTTCTTAGATGTTATCTCTCCGCAATACATTGGCGATTTGATCTCTTGGGGGGCGATTGGCGCGCGTACGACAGAGAGCCAGGTTCACCGAGAGCTCGCCTCTGGCTTATCCGCACCGATCGGATTTAAAAACGGTACAGACGGGAACATCAAAATCGCAACCGACGCGATCCAAGCGGCCGCAAGACCGCACCACTTTTTATCGGTTCATAAAACCGGACAGGTGGCTATCGTGCAAACCAACGGCAACCCCGACTGTCACGTCATTTTGCGCGGTGGTAAGACGCCAAACTATGACGTCGAGAGCGTGACCAGTGCGTGTGCAGACCTGAAAGCGGCGCAGCTGCCGCAGACGGTCATGGTGGACTGTAGCCACGCCAATAGCAGTAAGAAGTTTGAGCGTCAGATGGACGTGACCAAAGACATTGCAGCGCAAATTAGTGCGGGTTCTCGTCAGATTTTTGGCGTCATGATCGAGAGCCATTTGGTGGAAGGGGCGCAAAAATTCACGCCCGGTAAAGACGACATCAGCAAACTGACCTACGGACAGAGTATTACGGATGCGTGTATCGGCATGCCAGCGTCTGAGCAAGCGGTGGCTGCGTTGTCGGCAGCGGTAGCGGCGCGTCGTAAATTGAAATAAGTCGCGTCTGCGTTATACGGTAAAGCGTGCGGTGAGTTCAGACAGTAGTTTTTCGTGGATGCCGCCAAAGCTCCCGTTGCTCATACACACGACGCGGTCGCCGGGCCGGGCCTCGGCGACGACGCGCTGAATCAGGACGTCTAAGTCGCCCTCGCAGATGGCTTGCGCCCCTAGTGGCGCCAGTACCTGCGCGGCATCCCACGTCAAGCCGTTGGTATAGCAAAACGCGAGGTCGGCATGCTGTAAGCTCGCAGCCAAGCGATTTTTCAGGGTGCCGGTTTTCATGGTGTTGCTTCTGGGCTCGAACACGGCAAGAATCCGTGACGTGGGGTGCGTGCGGTCCAACACGCCTCGCAAACCCGCCAAGGTGGTCTCTATGGCCGTTGGGTGGTGCGCAAAGTCGTCAATCACCTCTATGGTTTCGGCCCCGACCGCAACGCCGCCCTTGCGCTCCATGCGTCGGCGTACATTCTGAAACTGGCTTAATGCCGCACAGGCGTCGCTGGGCTTTACGCCCACGTGCGTCGCTGCGGCAAGACATGCCAAGGCATTGCGTTGGTTGTGTGCGCCACTCAAGGTCCAGTCCACATGACCCACCACGTCATCACCTCGCAGCACATCAAATTGGCTGGCCGTCCCTGCCGCGTGCCAATGACTTTGCGTATCGCCAAACAGCGTTACGGCGCAGTAAACCCCTTGTGCAAGCACACGGGTGAGCGCGTCGCTGCCGGCTTCAGAGACCAACAAGCCCGTGCTGGGTAGGGTGCGCACAAGATGGGCGAATTGCCTTTCGATCGCGGCGAGGTCATCAAAAATATCGGCATGGTCAAACTCGAGGTTGTTCAAGATGGCCGTGCGTGGTCGGTAATGTACGAACTTACTTCGCTTATCAAAAAAGGCGGTGTCGTATTCATCGGCCTCAATGACGAATAGCGGGCGCGCTTGACCCGGGGCGGTATCTCCCAAGCGCGCTGAGACACCAAAGTTCAGGGGGACGCCGCCAACCAGGAAGCCCGGGTTACAACCCGTTTCTTGAAGCACCCAAGTAAGCATGGCTGATGTGGTGGTTTTGCCGTGCGTGCCCGCCACGGCGAGCACATGACGGCCTTGCAAAACGTGCTCACTCAACCACTGGGGCCCGCTGGTATAGGGAAGTCCCTCGTTGAGGATGCGCTCCATCAAAGGGAATGTTGGCTGGCCGTCGGTGGCCCGCGCCCGCGACACGACGTTACCAATCACGTACATGTCTGGGCGACTCGCCAACGTCTCAATTTGATCTTCATCAAAACCATCAATCAGCGCAATGCCAAGGGCGCGTAGTTGGTCGCTCATGGGTGGATACACGCCGATATCGCAACCCGTGACGGTATGGCCGGCTTCTCTGGCTAACGCGGCGACGCCGCCCATGAACGTGCCGCAGATACCTAAGATGTGAATGTGCATAGGGAAATTCTAGGCGGAGAATTGCACCAATGTCACAAGGCACAATATGTTTATGAATGAACAGATGGAATCCATATTGGCCACTGCCGCTAGGCTGATTGTGGAAGAGGGCATGGAGTGGGGCGGCGCCAAACGGCAGGCCTTGGCTGATCTCGACCTGCCAAGCCGCACGCCTTTGCCTGACAATATGCAATTAGAAGTCGCGGTTAGGGCACACATAGATCTGTTTTGCCCAGACACCCAAGTAGCCGCCATGCGTGCTTTGCTGCATGCTGCACGTGATGCCATGCGAACCATGGCCGCGCACAACCCCTACCTAACGGGTGCACTTTGGCGTGGTCTGGCCACCGAGAAAAGTGATATTTTTATTCAATTGTTCTGCGAGGATGCCAAGCTCGCAGAAATTGACCTGATCAACCAAGGTGTCCGTTTTGAAACGACGGAAGTCAACGGGTTTCGGGGTCAATCCGTTGTCGCCTTGACTACGCTCGTGCGCATATCCAACTGGACGTGGCCAACTGGCATACACTGGGTTTTGTACGATGTTGACGATTTACGGGGCGCGTTAAAACCTGCCCGTGGTCGTCGTGATGGCCTTGCGGACCGTGGTGATTTGCCCGCAGTTGAGCGCATGTTGAGCGCATTCGAGTAATAGTTAAGCTTATGAACAAAGAATTCGGTGGGAAACGACGTTACTTCCTGGCTGGTGCGGTGGGGCTGGCGCTCGGTCTCGGCTTTGCCACTTGGCGCACGCGAACCACGCCCGCAACCGATACAGCGGTGCGCGACCTGTGGTTGGCAAACCTTGAGGGCTTAGATGGACAACCCGCCGCGATGCAGCGCTACCAAGGGCGCCCGCTACTGGTTAACTTCTGGGCCACTTGGTGTCCGCCTTGCGTCGAGGAGTTACCGATGATTGACGCTTTTTATCAGGAAAACAAGGATAAAGTCGCCGTTTTAGGCATCGCTGTTGACAGGTTAGATGCGGTGAAGTCATTTTTAGGTAACTGGCCAGTTAGTTTTGATATTGCCTTGGCGGGAATGGCTGGCGTTGCGCTCACCAAGTCTCTGGGTAACCCCAGTGGCGGTTTACCGTTCACCGTTCTTATTTCGTCTACAGGGGCCATCTTGGAGCGAAAGGTTGGCAAATTGTCTGAAAGTGACCTTAACCAGTATGGTTTGATGGTCTAAAAGTAGCGCCATTTGGAAAATAAGCCGCTTCGGTCTGCTTTTTTCACTCAAATACATCTAAAAGTCCTGATTAACATCTAAGTCAGCTCTTTATTCTTTTATCTCCGAATCAAATGATTCTGTCGTAGCGCGTCCTAACTCTTGTACACTGCGGATATTTACTCAGGTAACCGCATTTGGAAGGCAGACCTCGCTATGGACCTACGCAAGCTAAAAACGCTGATTGACCTCGTCTCTGAGTCCAACGTATCCGAACTGGAGATAACCGAGGCAGAGGGCAAAGTTCGCATCGTTAAAAGTGATCCCCATCTGGCGCCGGCTGTTTATCAGCAGATGCCCAGTGCCCCGCCAGCGCAAGCGCCCGTCGCTGCGCCGGTCGTCGAAGCCCCTGTGGTGGCGGTTGAGACTGGCTACACGGTTAAGTCCCCCATGGTCGGTACCTTCTACAGGGCGGCAAGTCCCGGTGCAGACCCCTTCATAGAAGTCGGTGCCAAGGTGAAAGTGGGCGAGCGCCTGTGCATTGTCGAGGCGATGAAGATCTTGAATGAGATTGAGTGTGATCACGCAGGCGTCGTAACACGTGTGCTGGTGCAAGACGGTGAGTCTGTTGAGTATGGTCAGCCGCTCTTTGAGATCGAGTGACCGTGGGTATGTTTAAGAAAATTCTCATTGCGAATCGCGGCGAAATTGCGCTGCGTATCCAACGCGCCTGTAAAGAGATGGGTATCAAGGCGGTCGTCGTCTACTCGGAAGCCGATCGCGACGCGAAGTACGTCAAGCTCGCTGACGAAGCCGTCTGTATTGGCCCTGCCGCATCGGCGCAGAGCTATCTGCATATGCCGGCCCTGATCTCTGCGGCCGAGGTCACGGACTCAGAGGCGATACACCCGGGTTACGGCTTTCTGAGTGAGAACGCCGACTTTGCCGAACGCGTTGAAAACTCAGGCTTCGTGTTTATTGGTCCAACAGCCGCTTCGATTCGCCTGATGGGCGACAAGGTGTCTGCCAAACAAGCCATGATTCGCTCGGGTGTCCCAACCGTCCCCGGCTCTGAAGGGGCGCTGTCTGAGGACCAAGCCGAAATTAAACGCATCGCGAAAGGCATTGGCTATCCCGTAATCATCAAGGCCGCCGGTGGTGGCGGTGGGCGCGGTATGCGCGTGGTCCATACTGAGGCGGCGCTGATTCATGCGGTTCAAACGACCAAAGCAGAAGCGGGTAGCGCCTTCGGGAATCCTGCGGTTTATATGGAGAAGTTTCTCCAGAATCCACGTCACGTTGAAATTCAAGTCATTGCAGATACCCACCGCAACGCCGTGCATTTGGGCGAGCGTGATTGTTCCATGCAACGACGCCACCAAAAAGTGATAGAGGAATCGCCTGCGCCAGGAATCTCCAGACGCGCTATTGAAAAAATTGGCGAACGGTGTGCCGCAGCGTGCAAAAAAATTGGCTATCGTGGCGCTGGTACGTTCGAGTTTCTATTTGAGAACGGAGAGTTTTATTTCATAGAGATGAATACCCGCGTACAGGTGGAGCACCCCGTTACGGAGTTTGTGACTGGCATCGATATCGTTCGTACCCAAATTGAAGTGGCTGCGGGTGGCAAACTGCCATTTACCCAAAAGCAAGTCACCCTAACGGGTCACGCCATTGAGTGTCGGATCAATGCGGAAGATCCTTTCAACTTCATGCCATCACCCGGCAAGATAACGGGCTGGCATGCCGCCGGTGGCCCCGGGGTGCGTGTCGACTCCCATGCCTATCAAAACTATACGGTACCCACGCACTACGACTCTATGATTGGCAAGTTGATCGTGTATGGTGATACCCGTGAGCAGGCCTTGGCGCGCATGCGTACGGCATTGTCTGAGATGGTGGTTGAAGGTATCAAGACCAACATCCCGTTGCACCGCGAACTGATGGTTGATGCCAGTTTTATCGCAGGGGGAACCAATATTCACTATTTAGAAAAATGGCTAGAGCAGCACCCACGATAGGCCACAACGCCGTGCCCACGTGTTAGAAAGTATCTATGTATGAATTAAAGCTCTTGGCACCGCAGGATAGCGTTGAGTCACTCAGCGACGTCTTGGAAGCGCTGGAGGCGCTGAGCGTCTCCGTAGAGGATGCCGATGCGCACACGCCCGCCGAGCAAGCGCTGTTTGGTGAACCCGATATGCCCGCCCCGCAGGCCGGCTGGACGCGTTCACGCGTTAGCGCGCTGTTTGGTAGCAAGGCGCTCGCCGAGGAGGTTGCTGCGCAGTTGCCCGATATGGACTTGTTCGACGGCGCCAGCGTTCAATCCATTACGGCATTGGAAGATCAAGATTGGGTGCGCCTGACGCAGTCGCAATTTACGCCGGTAGAAATCACCCCTAGCTTTTGGATTGTGCCCACATGGCACGAGCCACCCGCGCAGGCGCAGGTATTTCTCAGGCTGGATCCCGGATTGGCTTTTGGCACGGGTACCCATCCCACCACACGCATGTGCTTGCGTTGGATTGCCGATCGCACCCACGCCGACCAGCGCGTACTTGACTACGGCTGTGGATCAGGCATCTTGGCGATGGCGGCCGCGAAATTTGGATCCACCACGATTGATGCTGTCGACATCGACCCCGCGGCGGTTGAGGCCAGTAACGCCAATGCGCAGCTGAACCACGTGGTTTTGCGTACAGGCTTGCCTGATATCGCGACCGGTCAATACGATGTTGTGTTGGCCAATATTTTGGCAACGCCGCTCAAGTTGCTTGCGCCATTGTTGTGTGGCCACTTGTCAGCGGGTGCAAGCCTTATTTTGGCGGGTATTTTGTCTAGGCAGGTTGATGAATTACAGGTCGCTTATGCGCCCTATGTTGACCTCGTTGTGCTGGACGAAGAGGATGGCTGGGTCTTAATGGGCGCAGTCCAAAAGGTCGCATAAATGAAACGCGACTTGAACGATCACCATGTTCGGAGATAAGTCAGCATCTGCAAGTTTGGAAACGCAGTGCCCTAACTGCCAGGCGGCGTTGCACGCCGATACGGCGCTGTTGCAGCGGTCAAAGGGTTGGGCCCGCTGTGGTGAGTGTCACTTCCTCTTTGACGCCATCGCACACATTGGGATCCCGACGTTTTCTGCCGCCGCATCAGAAACGGCATCGCCTGCTGCCGTGCCCACGACCCAGCCAGAACCCCCAAAGCCAACGGTTGTGCCACCACAGACGCCCATGGCGGCGCCTGAGGTGTGGGACGACCTGCGTGCCGCGCCTCCAGACGTTGACGCTGAGGTTGATCGCGTGTTTCAGCGCCTCAGTGATGGTTTTGAGTCGGGTGGGGCATCTGACCCACCGCTGGACGCACCTGTAGCAGATGGCTTAGGTGCGGGAACCGTTGGGGCGGATACTGCGGGTGAGAGGGTGCCGCCTATGTCGGCAAGTAGTAGCGTGGCGCCTGCCCCTACCGATGAGACGAAAGAGCTGAAGCGCTTTTTGTTTCGCCTACTGCTCATCGTTTTAACCGTCGCTGCGCTGGGGCAGGTGCTTTTTTATCAGCGCACGGAGATCAAACAGCGTTGGCCGGATGAAGTCGATATCTTGCTGCGATTGTGCGCGCCGCTAGGTTGTGTGACTGAACCCTCGCAACAACTGTCTTCGCTGCGCATTCTGTCGTCTTCCGTTATCAGATCGCCTGAAAATGACTTGGAGTTGGATATCGTGATTGAAAATCGATCGAATCAGCCCGTGGCCACCCCTCAGGTCGTCTTGGTGTTGTCAGATCAAGATGAGGTTGCATTTGCGCAACGCGTGTTTTCGGCAAACGATTGGGAAGGGCCGATCAAGGCGCTGGAGCCAGGCCAGACCTACCCTGTGCATTTTCAGTGGAGAGTGACAGACGATGAGGGCCGACGTATGGCGACGTATCGATCGGAGTTGCGTTACGCGGTCGCGGAGCCTTGAGGTGAGTCTGATGAGAACCTTTCAGGCATAAAAAAACCCAAGACAACGTCTTGGGTTTTGACCGATTTAAACGGTTTTGAGGCCGTTTAAACCGTCGACCTCTGAGCCTTACGCAGGCGAGCCAGACGTCGGGAAGGGCCAAGCCGCCTGAGGCGTCAGCTTGGTCTTCGCAGCTTTCTTAGCTGCGGGCTTCTTAGCAGCAGCTTTCTTAGCTGCGGGCTTCTTAGCAGCAGCTTTCTTAGCTGCGGGCTTCTTAGCAGCAGCTTTCTTAGCTACGGGCTTCTTAGCAGCAGCTTTCTTAGCTACGGGCTTCTTAGCAGCAGCTTTCTTAGCTACGGGCTTCTTAGCAGCAGCTTTCTTAGCTACGGGCTTCTTAGCAGCA
>ENA-OQVM01000176-OQVM01000176.1-marine-metagenome-genome-assembly--contig:-NODE-176-length-102599-cov-32.058485_pt1 | contig 102599 bp, 96 predicted proteins | sample MGYA00237776_ERZ505498 | MGnify/ENA primary metagenome ERZ505498 (study PRJEB26159, sample SAMN06265151) | marine metagenome | isolation source: Helgoland LTER site | place: Germany:Helgoland, sampling... | reverse complement strand
AATTATTACTTAATTTTGGCAGCTCTATGGAAGAATTAACATTAACAACACCTGCACTTTTATTTTCTGCAATCTCTCTAATTATGTTGGCGTATACCAATCGTTTTTTAGCCTATGCTGCAGTAATTAGAAATTTGCATGGTATTTATTTAGAACGCAAAGAAAAATCTTTAATAAGACAGATTAAGAATTTAAAATTACGTTTAAACTTAACCCGATGGATGCAGATTTTTGGAATTTCAAGTTTATTGTTCTGTGTGTTGACCATGTTTTTAATCTATATTCATCAACATAACATGGCCGTTTGGATTTTTGGGTTCGCTTTAATCTTATTAATCATTTCTTTGGCATTATTGATCAAGGAAATACAGATCTCTGCTCAGGCATTGCAATATCATATTGCTGATATTGAAGAGCATTTAGAAAACAACTAAGAAGTCTTCTTTTTAGGTTCTATGCGTTCATAAATCATGGACAATAAATTCAATTCCAAACTTTTCATTAAAGAAATAGTTTCCACCTATTCCAATATTTATTACAGCTATTCCTCCACTTAATTCCTCGTGTTGAAGGTTCCTATAATCATTATTATCTGCGTTGTATTTAATTGTTCCAAGTCCGAATCCAAACTCCGAAAAAATTCTCAATTGATTCGTATTCACAAAATTATTTCTCAAGGTAGGAATAAAAGAATAGGAGTTATAATAAGAATTTATATTTTCAATTTTTAAATCGTTCATTGAAGCATATGAAAAATTTAATTCAATAGAGGTTTTCTCCGAAATGTAATATCCAATGGTTGGCTTTATTACAAAACCATTTAACCCTGAACTAAAATCTTCTGAAGACCCAAATAGAGGTAATGCTGAAACGGTTAATTTTAAGTCGTTTTTTTTTGCGTCTTTTTTATTTTCTTATTTACACTGTCACGAGCGGGACACTTTCGATAGCGGGGTGTAAACGCTAACTCAATTTATGGGCATGAGAAAGATCAATATCATTGGCATACAACAAGCCAATAAAGTCGTGCATATGGCTGCAATTGCTTACAATATCAAAAAACAGCTGAAATTCACGAACAAAATTGCACAAACCAATAAGCAAAGGATTGCTTTTTACTTCTTTCAATTAAAAGAGCGTATAATACTCCAAATAAGCATTTTTAAGCGAATTGAAAACTTAGATTTTAAACTTATTTGAACATAAATTTTTGTTGAAAATTCGCTTAAATCACCTATTTTGAACTGATTTTAGACCTCTTGTGCAACGATTACTATTGTTGTACGTTCGTTTATTTTCTTTCAATTTCTAAATTATATAATTGACCAATATTATCATTGTTTCGTTATCAATGTACACCTCAGATTATGAAAGCTCTTTTAATTTATTAAAAAAATACACTTTTTTTTTTACAAATGATTGTAATTAAATTAGCCTTTAGCATGAGTATTATTTCCTGAATAGTTGTTCATTTTTTTGTTTTCATGAGTAATAACTTTGGGTCGCCGTGGTTACTGACACACCACAACGGCATGTACCGACCACAATATTGGGCTATTAGAGAAGCTTATACCGGAGAAAAACCAATAAATAATGTTCCAGTAATTGAAACTTTTGAACTGCCAGTTTCTAGTTACAAAAGTGGTTCATGGGTACCGATAACCTTAAAAGTTTCAGATATAGAAAATGAAAAAACAGCGATAAGCTTTTATTACAATCAGCGTTTAGGAAGCCGTAAATTAAGAGATCAATTAACACCTCTTAACTTCAGAGCGAACAGTAATGGGAGTTATTTAATTCAATTACCAAATGTTGATTCTGCCATAAAAGTATATGTTAATGTTAAAGACACCTACAATAATGTAGGTATTGCATCAACATCTATTGCTATAGATAATGGCTCAGAAAAAAAGCGAAAATATTTAGTACCTAAAGCTACATTACCCTTTTATGTTTATAAAGATGGTGAAGACATGCCATATTCCCCTTCGGCTTATATGGGTAACTATAAAGCTTTAGAAGTAGACACTAAAAGTAAGACCGATATACATTCCGGTTCAGCATCATTAAAAATCAGCTATAATCAGGTGTATGATTGGTACGGCATTGGTTTAGTTGACCCTGCAGATGATTGGGGTGATATTTTAGGAGGATATGATATTTCCGGAGCCGAAACCTTTAGTTTTTGGGCTAAAGCTAGTGATAAAAATATTACTGCTACAATAGGATTTGGGCTAATTGGTAAAAACAAACCTTATCCAGATACAGCTAAAAAATCTATTGAAGTAAAACTATCCACCAAATGGAAACGTTATACCATTAAGTTAAAAAAATTAGATATGAGTTGTATTCGTTCAGGGTTCGTATTTTTTTCAAGTGGTTCTGGGGCTAACCACGATATTTATTTTGACAATGTAGTTTTTGAGTAATTAAAACAACATCAATAAAAGTAAATATTAAAAAGCCTTTTAGTGTTAAAGTGTTCTTAATTGAAAAACCCCTGCAGTAACTGTTGGGTTTTTTCTTTAATTAAAAATGCTGTACAAATTTACAATACACAAAGACCACATTTATCTAGCAATATGCTAACTCCAATACAAATACAAATGCACAACAAACTTAAAAGAAAACAGTACAAAATAAAAAATATGAACAATATTAATATTGTTCATATTTAATTTATAAATTTAATTCTTTAATAATCTGTATCGATTATTTAGGACTCGACAGGATTGAGGCATAAAAAAGCTCCCCAGTGAAGTACTCGGAAGTTTAAAAAAAACAGGAAAGCCACTTATTTTAGAGTAGCTTTTTCAATCTTTTAAAATTGTTAAGGATAAAATCGGCATTTTCTAAAGTTTGGCCTTCTACCATTGGATTTTTATATCCAAAAACATAAATACCCGCAGCATTTGCCGCTTTTATACCATTGTCTGAATCTTCAATAACAATACAATTTTCTTTAGGCGTATTTCCTAAAAGTGTCGCTTTTTCAAAAATTTCAGGATGTGGTTTGGATTCCGTTAAATCTGCACCACTAATCTTGGCTGTAAAATAGGTATTTAAATTGAATCTATTAAAAACTCTATCGATATTCACCATGGCAGAGGAAGAGGCCAATACGAGAGTAATTCCTTTGTTATAACAATGTTTTATCAATTCTTCTACACCTTTTACCAAATGTAAAGTTGGGTCGTTTTCAAAGAAATTGACATATCGTTTTCTTTTATTTAAAACCAATTCTTCTGGATTTAAATCCAACTTAAAATGCGCTACTAACTTCTGAAATGCATTTATGGTAGAAGAGCCTGTTAGGGTTTTATAGAGTTCATCAGAAACAGTAACACCGATAGAAGTAAAGGTTTCGTAATAGGCTTTTTTATGAATTTCTTCCGAATCAATAATTACACCATCCATGTCAAAAATGACACATTTAATATTTTTAGGGATCATTATTTTTATTTTATTATCTTCATTTATAAATCTTTCGCAATTCAATTTAAAAAACGCATTTTAAGTTCCTGCGTTGGAATGCTACAACTTTCTTTCTTACCAAACCATTTATAGCGGTTTTTGGCAATGAAATCATAAACAAAATCTCTAAAACCTACTGGAAAAACCCAAAGTAGTTGTGTTAATTTCCAAAGGCCTCCAAAACTATTGATTATTTTTATTACGGCGGTAGATTTTACATCATAAGAAGTCCCAGGCTCATAAAGAATAAGAGTGTCAATTGTGTTCGTTTCAATTCCTAAATGATTTAAAATCTTTAGCCCACTTTTAGATTGTATTGCTGCAAAAATAAAGTTCTTATCTTTGTCGTATCGAATCACTTTTAAAACTGTATTGTTGCATAAATTGCACACACCATCAAATAAAATAATTTTTTTGTTTTTGGGTATGTCAATCATTTATTTAGTTCAAAATTTAGCCCTACAAAGATACTTTATCTTTTTTTTACAACGCTTGTAACATTTGTTTTAATTGTACGTCTTAGGTTTGTAATTGATCTATTTAATTGTGTTTTTACAAAAAAACAGTAGCAGTAATCTAGCGCATTCGTGTTTTTAACTAAAATTAACCAATCTATGATAAAAATAGAAAAACTACACAAATCGTATCCAATTGGAAAAGAGGCGCTACATGTTTTAAAAGGAATCGATTTGCATATTAAAGAAGGTGAATTTGTTTCTATTATGGGGTCTTCAGGCTCTGGGAAGTCTACATTATTAAATATTGTTGGGTTGTTAGACGAACATGATAAAGGGGATTATTTTTTGAATGGACAACTAATCAAGAATTTAAACGAGAAAAAAGCAGCCATTTTAAGAAATAAATTTTTGGGATTTGTTTTTCAATCATTTAATTTAATTTCTTACAAGACCGCTTTAGAGAATGTTGCATTGCCCTTGTATTATAAGGGAATGAAAAGAAAAGAGCGCCTAATAGTTGCCATGGATTACTTAGACAAAGTGGGTTTAAAAGACTGGGCAAATCATTTGCCAAATGAACTTTCTGGAGGGCAAAAACAACGTGTTGCCATCGCAAGAGCTTTGGTTACCAAACCAAAAGTTGTTTTAGCAGATGAACCAACAGGCGCATTAGATTCTACGACATCAGACGCTGTGATGGATTTACTAAAAGATATAAATAATGAAGGAATGACTGTTTTTGTAATTACCCATGAAGAGGAAATTGCAGCACAAACGAGTAGAATCGTACGTTTAAAAGATGGTGTTATTATAAGTGATGAATTAACCAAAGCAGCGAAAGCAATTTAAGGATGTTTGATTTAGACCGTTGGAGAGAAATATTTCAAAGTATCAATAAAAACAGGTTGCGTTCTGTAATGTCTGGTTTTACGGTGGCTTTTGCCATTTTATTATTTACCTTACTTTTTGGTATTGTCAGTGGATTGAGCAATTCTTTTAAGGGTGCTTTTAATGATGATGCTAAAAACTCAATGAAAGTGCGTGTTTGGAAGACTTCTAAACCCTACAAAGGACTACAAACAGGAAGAAGAATTCAATTGAGTAACGAAGAATACAATTATGTTAAAGATGAATATGCAAATAAAATTGAATACCAAACTGCTAGAATTTATAAAAATTTCACGATAAAATATAAGAACGAAGCAAACAATTATAATATAAGAGCTGTAAATCCTGATCATCAATTCTTAGAAAAAACAATTATTGATGAAGGTCGTTATTTAAATGAAAGTGATTTAAAAGGAAAATCGAAAGTTATTGTTATCGGACGGTTGGTGAAAAAGGATTTATTTGGTGAAAAGCAAGCACTTGGAAAAAGAGTAAATGTGAATGGAAGCTCCTTTTTAATTATTGGTGTTTTTTCTGATGAAGGAGGAGATAATGAAGAAAGAATTGCATACATACCCGTTAGTACAGCTCAAATGATGTATGGTAATAATAATCATATAGGCCAAATTTTATTGGGATATAATCCAGATTTAAGTTTGAATGCAGCCATTGCTTTTGGTCATAAAATGGAGCGTGATTTACGCAAAAAAATGAACATCCACCCAGATGATCAAAGTGCACTTTCCGTTCAGAATATGGCAGAAGCAAACAAAGGTGTTGGTCTGTTTATGGGGGCCTTGTATGCTATTGTAATTTTAGTTGGTTCAGGAACTTTAATTGCAGGGATCATTGGTATTAGCAACATTATGATTTTTGTCATAAAAGAACGCACCAAAGAATTTGGAATTCGAAAAGCTTTGGGCGCAAAACCCGCATCAATCGTTGGTATGGTAGTGCAAGAATCTGTTTTAATTACCACAATCGCAGGTTATTTAGGATTATCACTAGGAACCTATATCTTAACATTAATAGGGGATAGTTTGGAAGCGGATTATTTTATTAAAGACCCAAGCGTAAGTCCAATAATTGTTCTGGGAGCAACTGTTGTATTAGTAGCTTCAGGATTAATTGCAGGATATTTACCTGCAAAAAAGGCAGCGAATATTAAACCAATTGTAGCATTAAGAGCAGATTAATTATGAAGTTTTTATTCGATTCGGACACATGGCAAGAAATTTACGGAAGTATTCGTAAAAATAAAATAAGAACGCTAATCACTATCATTGGAGTTTTATGGGGCATTTTCTTGCTCGTCGTTTTACTAGGAGCAGCAAGAGGAATGGAAAATGGATTTAATAAACTCTTCGGAAATTTTGCTACAAATAGTGTCTTTGTCTGGACACAATCTACAGACATCCCCTTTAAAGGTTTTCAAAAAGGAAGAAGATTTAATTTAAATACAAATGATATTGAAGCTTTAAAATCAGAGTATTCAAAAGAAATTAAATTTTTAGCACCAAGAAATCAAACAAACAATTTAGTCATTCATAATTTTAAATCTGGTAATTTTAAAGTTAGTGGAGATTATCCAGTATTGGATAAAATTCAAAAAAAGAAATTAATTTACGGCCGTTTTTTAAACGAAAACGACATACTTTCTAACTCAAAAGTTACAGCGATTTCAGAGGATATGTACAAGCAACTTTTTGATAAAGATGTATTTCCAATAGGAGAATACATTAAAATTAATGCTATAAATTACAAAGTTATTGGTGTTTATGAGCCTTCAAACACCATAGATATTGATGGAGACACGGCTTATATTCCTTTTACAACATTCAGGAAAGTATACAATACAGCCAATAAAATTGATTGGATGATGATTACTGCCCATGAAGGAACGGACATCTCACAAATGGAAAAAGATATTTTACGAACACTAAAAAGTTTGCATAAAGTTCACCCAGATGATAAAAGAGCTTTTGGAAGTGCTAACTTAGGTGAAAATATAGGGAAAATTACTGGTTTTTTAATAGGAATGCAGTTCCTTACATGGTTTGTAGGTCTTGCTACTTTAATTGCAGGTGTTTTTGCAATTGGAAATATCCTATTAATTACGGTAAAAGAGCGAACAAAAGAAATAGGAATTAGAAGAGCTTTAGGCGCAACTCCAAAAAGTATTCGACAACAAGTTATTTTAGAATCTGTTTTTTTAACGACAATAGCCGGCATGTTAGGAATTGTGTTTGGAGCATTGGTTTTATTTTTCATAGATAGGGCTTTGGGTCAAGGACCAGATGCTGTATTGATAAATCCCACAGTAAATATTCCTATAATTATGATTGCCTTTGTAACCCTTGTAGTCCTTGGGACTTTAATAGGAATCATACCAGCCCATATGGCAACAGTAGTGAAACCAATAGAAGCATTAAGAGAAGAATAAAAAAATCAACAAATTATGAGCAAAAGAGCAAAAATTATTTTAATTATTATCGTAGTGTTTTTTATCGCCGCACTCATTTGGTTCGGAAAAAAGAACAAAAAAAACAGTATAGAATTTGAAACTGAAAAACCATTTAAAACAACCATTGTTAAGAAAACAGTAGCAACGGGAAAGGTAATCCCATTAGAAGAAATAGAAATTAAGCCTCAAATTGCCGGTATTATCGATAAAATAATCTTGCTGGAAGGAGCGAAAGTCAAAAAAGGAGATCTAATTGCAACCTTAAGAGTGGTGCCAAATGAACAATCTTTATTGAGTGCAAAAGGCACCTTAGATAATGTTAGAATTCGGTTGAACAATACCGCAATTTCCTACAAAAGAAATAAAAATCTATTTCAAAAAGAGGTGATTGCTAAAGCCGCATTTGAAGCAATTGAATTGTCTTACAACCAAGCAAAGCAAGATTTAAAAAATGCCCAAAACAATTATCAAATCATTAAAAAAGGGTATTCTGGCTCAGGAGCCTCTGCAAACACAAACATTCTAGCACAAATGACGGGTACTATTTTAGAAATTCCAGTTAAAGAAGGAGATCAGGTAATTCAGTCAAATAATTTTAATGCAGGAACAACCATTGCGACTATTGCAGACATGACAAAAATGATTTTTGAAGGAAAAGTAGATGAGTCTGAAGTTGGAAAATTAATAAGTGGTACTGATATTGAAGTTTCAATCGGAGCTATCGAAAAAATGAAATTTTCAGCAAAATTAAACTTCATTGCACCCAAAGGAACAGAAGAAAATGGGGCTGTTCAATTTAAAATTAAAGCAGCTATTTCTTTAGATGATGCCTTTTTTATTAGAGCAGGATACAGTGCCAATGCTGCTATTATTTTAGAAAAAAAAGACAGTGTTTTATCTATAAAAGAAGCCTTACTAAAATTCGATAAGAAAACTGAAGAACCTTATGTTGAAGTAAAAACAGCAACGGGTGCTTTTGAAAAGAGTCTCCTGAAATTAGGCACATCAGATGGAATAAATGTAGAGGTTTTAGAAGGTATAACGATAGATGATGAAATTAAAATCTGGAACAAAGCAGCTAAGGAGGATAAGAAAAAAGAGAATTGATAGTATGACAGAGCGTTCTAAATGTTTTTTGGTAAAAAAAAGTGTTTTATTTTATTGCTCAAAGATGCTTTTAAATATAAAAAAGTCATTATATTTGCGGACTTAAAAATAAACAATAAATATTTAATTTATGAATCATTACGAAACTGTTTTCATTATGAATCCCGTTTTATCTGATATCCAGATAAAGGAGACAGTACAAAAGTTCGAAGATTATTTAGTTTCCAAAGGAGCTGAAATGATCTCAAAAGAAGATTGGGGCTTAAAAAAATTAGCTTACCCAATTCAAAAGAAGAAAAGTGGTTTTTATCACTTATTAGAGTTCAAAATTGCTGGAGAAGAAATTTCTGCATATGAGTTAGAATTTAGAAGAGATGATAGCGTTATGCGTTACCTTTCAGTTAGATTAGACAAACATGCTGCTGCTTGGGCAAAGATTAGAACTGAACGTGTTAAATCTACTAAAAAATAAGCTATGGCAACAATTGAACAACAATCAAAAGGTGGTAAATCTGCTGACGTTAGATATTTGACGCCATTAGATATAGACACTAAAAAAGAAGCAAAATACTGTAGATTTAAAAAGAAAGAAATTAAGTATATCGATTATAAAGATGCAGACTTCTTAATGTATTTAGTAAACGAACAAGGTAAAATTTTACCAAGACGTTTAACAGGAACCTCATTAAAATATCAACGTAAAGTTGCGCAAGCAATTAAAAGAGCACGTCATTTAGCGTTAATGCCTTACGTTGGAGATTTGTTAAAATAATAAAGAAGTAGAACATGGAACTTATATTAACACAAGACGTAGAAAATTTAGGATTTAAAGATGATGTTGTATCTGTGAAAAACGGTTATGGTAGAAACTTTTTAATCCCTACAAGACAAGCAGTTTTAGCGACTTCATCTGCAAAGAAAGTTTTAGCAGAGAATGTAAAACAACGTGCTTATAAAGAAGCTAAATTAATTGAAGATGCTACTAAAATAGCAGATACAATTAAAGGATATGAAATTAAAATTGCATCTAAAACAGGTTCAGGAGACAAGTTATTTGGTTCTGTAAACAATATCGATTTAGCTGCAGCTTTAGCAAAGGCTGGAACAGACTTAGATAACAAATTTATCAAAGTTGTTGGTGGTTCTGTAAAAAGATTAGGTAAATATGAAGCATCTGTAAGATTACACAGAGCAGTCGTTGCCGATATTACATTTGAAGTAGTTTCTGAGTAAGAAATTCTCTTTAAATAATTTTTTAAAAAAGCTCGTTAGAAATAACGAGCTTTTTTACTTTTACAAAATAAATTTTCAAACACTTACTTTTTCAACATTAAAACAAATAATGAAATACAGACAACTTACCAAAGAGCAATTTGAAAATTTACATGAAGAATTTGCACATTTTTTAGCTACACAAAGTATTGATGCAAAAGAATGGAAACAGATGAAAGAAGAAAAACCGGCAGTTGCAGAAGATGAAATGAATGTTTTTTCTGATATTGTTTGGGATGATGCATTAACAAAAACATGCTATGTTGAGCATTTTTCTGAAACTTCTGTAAATTTATTCAAATGTGATGAGGAGGAAATTCATAGGTTAGCGATTAAAATCAGTTGGGATATCAACTTATTGGAACAAAAAGGATTTGAATGGTTAATGCAAAACCCAATGGACAATTCTGTAGAAATTTTCAAAGGTTCTAAACCTTATAATGAAGAAAGAAATACAGAGATTTTTGATTTGATAGAAAAAGGAAGTACGATCTCCAAAGGAGAAATCTTTGAATACTTTGATCAATTGGTTTCATAACTTCGTTGTAAGGTTTTATTTACTTTCAATACTTTTGTAAAACCCTCCAGTTAAAATACCTTATTTTTTAATTTGAAGTAGTTTGACTCTTTTTCAAAAACCTTACATGAAGATGAAAATATTAACTTTAAGTTTGTAGTAATGATTGATGAAAAACGGTTGCATTTTTTTGAAGGCTATTTAACAGACAAAAGAAAAAACCTCTTTAAAAGGGTTTTGGAAAAGAGAACCAAGCATTTTACGGTGGTTTTAGAAGATATTTTTCAATCCCATAATGCAAGTGCGGTCATAAGAACCTGTGATATTTTTGGGGTGCAAGACGTGCATGCCATTGAAAATAAATATACCAATAAGGTTTCTCGGCATGTGGCTAAAGGTTCTCAAAAATGGATTACTTCCAAAAGGTACAAGTCGGACGGAGACAATACTAAAATTTGTTTGGACAATTTACGCGAAAATGGATATCAAATCATTGCAACTACGCCTCATAATGATTCCTGTTTACTACAAGATTTTGATATTACAAAAAAATCAGCATTTGTGTTTGGAGTAGAAGCAGAAGGCGTTTCAGATTATGTAAAAGAACAAGCAGATGGATTTCTAAAAATACCAATGGTTGGTTTTACAGAGAGTTTAAATATATCTGTTGCAGCAGCAATTGTGCTGCAAGACGTAACGACAAAACTCAGAAATTCTGATATTGATTGGCAATTATCGAAAGAAGAAAAAGAAGCTTTGTATTTTAATTGGGTAAAAAAGACCATAAAAAATGTAGCGAAACTTGAAAAGCATTATGATGAAAGTTTAAAAAAATGAATTCAAAAGAATACAAAACCTATCGTTATTCCTGAAAAATTTAAATGTCAGTTTTCTAAAACTGATCACTTTTGAATACATTTTCAAGGAATTTTCTACTTCTAAGCAACGTGATTTTTGCGATTATGTTTCTTCTGCAAAAAAAGAAAAAAAAACAAAACTGAAAGGATTAGAAAAAATTACTTAACGATAACTTTTTCAATAGTAGCTGTAGAATCGCATCGTTTTACCCAAAGACTAATGCTTTTTAATTCTTTCTCACCAGATATATAATATTCTGCACAAGGTTTTTGCCTTGGATTTCCTTTGCCAAAATCCACATCACCGGTTTTTAAAATTGTAGCGATCTTTAAAGTGTCAATGTCAAACTTTTGCATGGCATTTTTGGCGTCCTCAGAAAACAAACGTTCCTTAACTCTAATTGTCTTAAGTGTTCTTGCATCCATTCCATAATCGAAAGTAGCCTTTTTCTTTTGCCAGAAAAAGTAAACACCAATAGAGCCTAATGACAAACCAACTAAATAATAACCTATTCTTTTAATGAGCATTGTAAATTTTTGAACTACAAAGTTATGGAAAATGAAGTCGTTTTACCGAAATTTACAGAGAATTTTCACAGCGTTGTTTCAAGAAAAAAAAATAAATCAATTTAAAAATTTTGCAGTTATTTTCAAAACTACTTTGTGCATTTTGGTTTTGTGTCTCTTTGCAATAAATAGTGTTAAAGAATCAACAAATTAATATCACGATAAGGTAAATTAAACCAATCTGCTACCGTTCTGTTGGTAAGTACTCCGTGATAAAAATACATACCATTTCTCAAGCTTTTATTAAAACGAGCTGCATTTTCAAATCCGCCTTCTTCAGCAATATTTAATAAATAGGGCGTAAAAATATTACTAATAGACAAAGAAGCTGTTCTTGAATAGCGCGCAAGAATATTTGGCACACAATAATGTACTACGCCATGCTTTACAAAGGTAGGTGCTGCATGAGTCGTTACATTAGAGGTTTCAAAACAACCCCCTCTATCGATACTTACATCAATTATTATAGCACCTTCTTTCATATTGGCTACCATTTCTTCAGTAGCCACAATAGGCGATCTGTTTTTCCCTCTAATAGCTCCAATAGCGACATCTGCTCGCATTAATGCTTTTGCAACGGATTTTGGCTGCAATGTTGAAGTATAAATAGGTGTATTTAAAGAATGTTGTAATTTTCGTAATTTGGTAATAGAGTTGTCAAAAACTTTGACTCTTGCACCCAAACCGATGGCTGTTCTTATGGCATATTCTCCTACGGTTCCTGCTCCAAAAACAACGACGCTGGTAGGTGGAACACCACCAATGTTTCCCAATAACAAACCATTTCCTTTGTTGGTTCCGCTCATTAATTCTGCAGCAATTAAAACAGAAGCTGTTCCTGCAATTTCACTCAACGATTTTACAATCGGATAGGTATCGTGATCGTCTTTTATATAATCAAAAGAAACCGCCGTGATTTTCTTTTTTGCGATGCATTCAAAGTATTTTCTTTGCTGGGTTTTTAGCTGTAAAGAGGAAATTAAAATCGCTTTTGGATTCATATACTCAATTTCTTTCTGAGTGGGAGGTGCTACCTTTAAAACGATATTACATTTAAAAGCCTCTTCTATGTCGTAAGAAATTTTTGCTCCCGCTTCAGCATATTCTTTGTCAGAATAGTTTGCATTCTCTCCAGCACCAGTTTCTATAACAATTCTATGTCCGTGAGCACACAAAGCTGAAACCGCATCAGGAGTTAAACAAACCCGTTTTTCACCCAAATAAGTTTCTTTGGGAACTCCAATAAACAATTCTCCTTTTTGCTTTTTAATTTCTAACATTTCTTCCTGTGGCAGTAATTCTTCTTTGCTAAACGGTGAAAATGAACTCATAGTTTGTTTATTTTAGTTGAATGTTACGTTGTTCGTCCTCTAAAATAGTTAAATGAATTTGAACAGCACCTAAAGGTAATAAATTTTCTATGTTTTCTGGCCATTCAATCAAACACCAATCACCTGTGTCGAAATATTCTTCTATTCCCAAATCTAAAGCTTCCTCTTCCGCTTCAATTCTATAAAAATCAAAATGAAAAACTTTCTTGTTTTTTGAAGTTTGATATTCATTAACCAGTGAAAAAGTAGGAGAGGAGATGGGGTCCAAAACGCCTATTTGATTACATATTTCTTTAATAAGTGTTGTTTTTCCAACACCCATTTGTCCATAAAACAGTAGGTTTTTGTTCCCTACAGATGAAATCAGTTCGGATGCAACTTCAGTTAAGTTTTCTAAAGAGTAGTTTTTATTCATTTCTTGTTATAAAGTGTAAAAGTAAGAAACCTTAGAAGTTTTTAAAACTTGTGAGCTGCTATTTTAATATTATAAGTGTGTGTGCCTATTTTATATGATAAAATGACAACTTTTCTTTCATTTGGTTCAAATGAGGACTGTTAGTAATACTGTCTTTTCTATTTCGGGCTATAAACAGCACAAGGAATAATCATTTCTTCTAAAGAAACACCTCCGTGTTGATAAGTGTTTTTATAATATTTTACAAAATGATTAAAGTTATTCGGGTAGGCAAAAAACAAATCTTCTTTAGCGAAAATAAAAGCACTATTCATTGCTATCGTTGGTAAAAATACATCTTTTGGATTTCTTACAGCATAGACATCTTTCTCTTCATAAGAAAAACTTTTGCCTGTTTTATAACGTAGATTTGTACTGATGTTTTTATCACCAATTACTTTTGTAGGTTGCTTGCAGTTAATCGTTCCATGATCTGTGGTGATGATTAATTTTTGCCCTAATTGTTGTGCTTTTTGTATGATTTCAAACAAAGGGGAGTTTTTAAACCAACTCAGTGTCAAACTTCGATATGCTTTGTCGTCTCCAGCCAGCTCTTTTATGACTTCTAGTTCTGTTTTAGAATGTGATAACATATCTACAAAATTATAGACAACAGCTGTCAAATCGTTTTGTTTTGTCTTGTTATAATTATCCGACAATTCCTTTCCCTTTTTTAAGTTGGTAATCTTATAGTATTCGTGTTTTATATCTAAACTTAAACGTTTTATTTGAGCTGATAAAAATTCATTTTCATACAAATTCATTCCACCTTCATCTGTGTCATTTTTCCAAAAATTTGGGTGTTTTTTTTCTATTTCAGAAGGCATTAATCCAGAAAAAATAGCATTTCTAGCATATTGAGTTGCCGTTGGTAGAATAGAAAAATAAGAATACTCTTCTTCTTTTTTGTAGTGATTATTAATGATTGGCTCTAAGATTCTATATTGATCATAGCGTAAATTATCAATAACAACCCACAAAACACCTTGTTCTTTACTTAATTCAGGAACTACATAATCTTTAAATAGCGTATGCGAAAAAGTAGGTTTGTCGTGTGCTGTTAAATAGTCTTCATAGTTCTTTTTTATAAACTTAAAAAACTGATTATTCGCTTCTTGTTTTTGACTTTCTAGAATCCCTAACATTCCTGAATCTCTAATGTTTTCTAATTCTAATTCCCAGTGAATAAGTTTTTTATAGAGTTCAACCCAATCTTCATAAGAATTTACCATTGCCAAATCCGTTGAAATTTTTCTAAATTCTTGTTGATAGCTTAAAGTGGTTTTTTCAGAAATTAAACGAGAATGGTCTAAATTTTTCTTTAAACTAAGTAAAATCTGATTTGGGTTTACAGGTTTAATCAAGTAATCTGCAATTTTAGCTCCAATTGCTTCTTCCATGATATATTCTTCCTCACTTTTTGTAATCATTACAACAGGCAAGTTCGTTTGTTTTTGTTTAATTTCCGTAAGGGTGTCTAAACCCGTTAAACCGGGCATGTTCTCATCTAAAAAAACAATATCAAAATTCTTTTGACTAACCAAATCAATAGCATCTGCACCATTTGTACAGCTCGTAACTTTGTAATTTTTGTGTTCCAAAAAAAGAATGTGAGGTTTTAATAATTCTATCTCATCATCAACCCATAAAATTTGTATACTGCTCATACTTTGTTTGTGATTTTAACATTGAACGCTAAATGTAACTATTTGTTATATTTTTTAGTGTTTAAAAGTAATAAAATATTGCCAATTTTGTTCTGCTTCAGATTCATTAAGGCACTTTTGAATATAAATAAGAAGGCAACTATTTTCGCTTAAAAAAAAATTACTTATTTACTTAACCATAAAAATCAAATCGTATTTTTTTTTATGAATTTATAGCATTAAATCGTATTTTGCCATGGATTATAAAATCGCGCTTTTGAACACTAAAAAACCGAATAAATTAAAAATTTTGAATGATCCTATTTATGGATTTATTCAAATACCAACGACCTTAATTTTTGACATTATAGAACACCCTTATTTTCAGCGCTTAAGGAGAATAACTCAAATGGGGTTTTCTAATTTAGTGTATCCAGGAGCAAATCACACCCGTTTTCATCACGCAATTGGTTGTATGCATTTAATGCAAAAAGCGGTTAGAGGATTGCGTTTTAAAGAGGTGGAAATATCAAGTGATGAAGAAAACGCACTCTACTGTGCTATTTTATTGCATGATATTGGACATGGTGCTTATTCTCATGCCTTAGAACATAGCATTGTTAATGGGGTTTCTCATGAAGAAATCTCTTTAAAATTCATGAAAAGCCTCAATGAAGAGTTTGAAGGACAATTAACCTTAGCAATTGCAATATTTGAAGGTAAATATTCTCGTAAATTTTTATGTCAGTTAATTTCTAGTCAACTAGATATTGATCGGTTAGATTATCTAAAAAGAGACAGTTTTTATACAGGTGTTACTGAAGGAAATATTTCATCAGACAGGTTAATCGCCATGATGAATGTGAAAGAGGATGCTTTAGTTATTGAGGAAAAAGGGATTTATTCTGTAGAAAAATTCTTAATTGCCAGAAGACTAATGTATTGGCAAGTATATTTGCATAAAACAGGGTTAGTTGCAGAAAACATGTTGGTGAATGTTTTGAAAAGAGCCAAGGAATTAACAGAAAAAGGAATAGTACTCTCTGCAAGTTCCCCCTTAAAGTATTTTCTCTATCATCAAATATCTGAAGTCAATTTTAATGAAGAAACTTTAAACATGTTTTCACAATTAGACGACTATGATATTTTATCAGCCATTAAAGAATGGACAAATCACGAAGATAAGGTGCTTTCTTTATTATCAAAAATGATTATTAATAGAAAACTACTTCGAATTGAAATTCAACAAAGTGAATTTGAAGAAGTAATTTTACAAAAAAAAAATGAAGAAGTTTCAAAAAAATTACAGCTTTCAGAAAAAGAAACTAAATTTTTTGTTTTTTCCAACAAGATAACAAACCAAGCCTATCAACAGGAAAAGCCTATTTATATTTTAAAAAAAGAAGGAAATCTAAAAGATATTGCGAAAGCTTCAGACCAATTAAACCTTCAAGCGCTTACAAATCCTGTGGTTAAATATTTTATTTGTTATCCAAAGTAACAATGATATTAGCCAAATCACTATAAATTTTATATTTTTGCTTTAAATGAAATTTACAGCACAACAAATAGCCGATATTCTAGAAGGAGTAATCATTGGGAATCCTAATGAAGAAGTTTCTAAAATAGCTAAAATCGAAGAAGGAGGAAAAGGGGCTTTAACCTTTCTTTCCAATTCAAAATACAGTCCATTTTTATACACCTCAAATGCCTCTGTTGTTATTGTAAACAAGGACTTTGAGCCAGATAAAAAGACGGTTTCAACACTTATTAAAGTAGAAAATGCTTACGAATCTTTTTCTAAATTATTAGCATTTTACAATCAAGTAAGGAATAATAAAATTGGCATAGAACAACCAACGTTTATTTCTAATTCGTCTAAAATTGGAATTGATATCTATCTAGGTGCTTTTTCTTACATAGGAGAAAATGTCGTTATTGGAGATAATGTAAAAATTTATCCGAATTCATATATTGGTGATAATACAACCATTGGAGATAATTGTGTTCTTTTTTCAGGTGTAAAAATATATTCAGAAACTGTTATAGGGAATAATTGTAAAATTCATTCAGGAGCTATTATTGGTTCTGATGGATTTGGTTATACACGCGATAAAAATGGCGTTTATGAAGCAATCCCACAAATTGGAAATGTTATTCTTGAAGATAATGTTGACATTGGTTCTTCTTGCACAATAGACAGAGCTACTATGGGGTCAACGATTATAAGAGAAGGTGTCAAACTAGACAATCAAATACAAGTAGCTCATAATGTAGAAATTGGAAAAAACACAGTTATAGCTGCTCAAACAGGTATTGCTGGTTCAACAAAAATTGGTGAGGATTGTACAATTGGAGGCCAAGTAGGGATTGCGGGGCATTTAAATTTAGGAAATAATTTAAAAATTCAAGCACAATCAGGGATTTCAAAAAATTTGAAAGCACATGCTGTTGTTCAAGGAACTCCTGCATTTGATTATAATGACTATTTTAAATCGTATGTTCACTTTAAAAACCTTCCAGAATTAGTTGAAACTGTAAGTAAAATAAAAAAAGAAATTAATGCCGAAAAAGAACTAGAATGAGTACAAAACAAAAAACGATAAAAAGAGAAATAAGCTTATCTGGTGTTGGTATTCACACAGGTAATACAGTAAAAATGACAATTAAACCTGCGCCTATAAATCATGGTTTTGCATTTAGCAGAGTAGATTTAGAGGGATCGCCAATTATAGCAGCAAAAGCAGAGTATGTTGTAAACACACAAAGAGGAACAAATCTAGAAAAGAATGGGGTTCAAATTCAAACTTCAGAGCATGTTTTAGCTGCTGCTGTTGGATTAGATCTTGATAACCTCCTTATAGAACTAGATTCTTCTGAGCTACCAATTATGGACGGTTCTTCTAAGTTCTTTATAGAAGCTTTAGAAAAAGCAGGAATTCAAGAGCAAGATGCTTACATTAATGAGTATGTTGTTAAAGAAATTATTTCTTACAAGGATGAAATTACTGGAAGTGAAATTATTTTAATGCCCTCAGAGGAATACCAAGTTACTACCATGGTAGATTTTGGTACAAAAATATTAGGAACTCAAAATGCAACTCTAGATAAGATTTCAGATTTTAAAGAAGAAATTGCTGCCGCAAGAACGTTTAGTTTTTTACATGAAATTGAAATGCTTTTAGAAAATGATCTCATTAAAGGAGGTGATTTAAACAATGCTATTGTCTATGTAGATAAAGAATTGTCTCCAAGAACTATGGAGAAACTAAAGAAGGCATTTAATAAAGAGAACATTACAATTAAACCTAATGGTATTTTAGACAACCTTACTTTACACTGGGCTAACGAAGCTGCCAGACATAAATTATTAGACGTAATTGGAGATTTGGCATTGGTAGGAACCAGAATTAAAGGGAAAGTAATTGCAAATAAGCCAGGTCACTTAATAAATACACAATTTGCTAAAAAACTAGCGCAAATTATTAAGCAAGAAAAAAGGAATAATATTCCTCAATACAATTTAAATGAAACTCCTTTGATGGATATTCATCAAATAATGGAAGTTTTACCACACAGACCTCCTTTTCTATTGATTGATAGAATTTTAGAACTTTCTGACACACATGTTGTTGGAATGAAGAATGTGACCATGAATGAAAATTTTTTTGTAGGTCATTTTCCTGGTTCTCCTGTAATGCCTGGTGTTTTACAAGTAGAGTCAATGGCACAATGTGGTGGTGTTTTAGTCTTAAATACGGTTCCAGATCCAGAAAATTATCTAACTTATTTTATGAAGATGGATAAAGTGAAATTCAAACAAAAAGTTTTACCTGGAGACACTATTATATTTAAGTGTGAATTAATAACACCAATACGAAGAGGTATTTGTCACATGCAAGCCTTTGCATATGCAAACGGAAAAATAGTTGCTGAAGCAGAATTAATGGCACAAATATCAAAAATTAAATAATTATGAATCAACCATTAGCGTACGTTCATCCTCAAGCTAAAATTGCTAGAAACGTAGTAATTGAACCTTTTACGACAATTCATAATAATGTAACAATTGGTTCTGGAACATGGATAGGTTCTAACGTAACGATAATGGAGGGGGCAAGAATTGGAAAAAACTGTAGAATTTTTCCTGGAGCAGTTATTTCAGCAATACCTCAAGATTTAAAATATGATGATGAAGAAACGACTGTAGAAATTGGAGACAACGTTACTATTAGAGAGTGTGTTACTATAAATAGAGGTACAACAGATAGAATGAAAACAAAGATTGGTGACAATTGTTTAATTATGGCATATTGCCATGTTGCACACGATTCTTTTGTTGGCGATAATTGTATTTTTTCAAATAATACCACTTTAGCAGGCCACGTTACTATTGGTGATAATGTTGTTTTAGCAGGTATGGTTGCTGTACATCAATTTGCATCTGTTGGGAATCATGCATTTGTTACCGGAGGGTCTTTGGTTAGAAAAGATGTTCCGCCGTTTGTTAAATCTGCAAGAGAGCCACTTTCATATGTAGGTATTAATTCTGTAGGTCTAAGAAGAAGAGGGTTTACAACAGAAAAAATTAGAGAGATTCAGAATATATATAGAATACTATTTCAAAAAAATTACAATAATACCCAAGCAATTAATATTATTGAAGCAGAAATGGAAGCGACTCCAGAACGTGATGAAATCGTTCAATTTATTAAAGATTCGCACAGAGGAATTATGAAAGGATATTATAAAACTAATTAAAAATAACCATGGCAACTACATCAGATATTAGAAACGGATTGTGTATTAAATATAATAATGACATTTACAAAGTAATAGAATTTTTGCATGTAAAACCAGGTAAAGGTCCCGCTTTTGTAAGAACAAAATTAAAAAGTGTCACCAATGGAAAAGTTGTTGATAATACGTTTCCTGCGGGAAGAAAAATTGAAGATATTCGAGTAGAAACACATAAGTTTCAATATTTATATAATGAAGGAGAAACCTATCATTTTATGAATGAAAAAGATTATTCTCAAATACAATTGCAAAAAAACACGTTAGATGCTCCTCAATTAATGAAAGAAGGAGAAATAGTAACAATTATTATCAACTCTGAAGATGACATGCCACTGTCAGTAGATTTACCTGCAAGTGTGATTTTAGAAGTTACACATACAGAACCTGGAGTAAAAGGGAATACAGCAACCAATGCGACAAAACCGGCAACCGTTGAAAGTGGTGCTACTGTAAATGTGCCTTTATTTATTAATGAAGGAGATAAAATTAAAGTAGAAACGACCAAAGGTACCTATCAAGAACGTATTAAAGAGTAAAATTATTAGCAGTAGACAGTCTTTAGTTGACAGTCAGACTGAATACTACCTACTGAATACTGAATACTGAACTATGAAATTCAAAAAATCACAAACATTACAGCAAATAGCAAAATTAATAGCTGCTGAATTTATTGGTGATGAAAGTTTTGAAGTTTTAGGAATCAATGAAATTCATGTAGTAGAAAAGGGTGATATCGTATTTGTAGATCATCCTAAATACTATACAAAAGCACTAAAATCTGCAGCAACTACGATATTAATCAATAAAAAAGTAGCTTGTCCAGAAGGAAAAACGTTGTTGATTTCTGATGACCCTTTTCGTGATTTCAATAAAATAACGACACATTTTAACCCTTTTATTGCGGCGAAAGCAAGCATTTCTTCCTCTGCATTAATCGGAGAAAACACAATCATTCAGCCAAATGTATTTATTGGAAACCATGTTAGAATTGGTTCTAATTCAGTAATTTACCCCAATGTAACTATTTATGATCGTTCTATTATTGGAAATAATGTAACCATCCATGCAAATACAGTCATAGGTGCTGATGCCTTTTACTACAAAAAAAGACCCGAAGGATTTGATAAATTGATTTCGGGTGGCCGGGTAATTTTAGAAGACCATGTGGATATAGGTGCATCTTGTACCATTGATAAAGGGGTAACTGGAGATACAACTATTGGGAGAGGCACAAAAATTGACAATCAAGTTCATGTTGGACACGATACAAAAATAGGTGAGCAATGTTTGATCGCCTCACAAACTGGTATTGCTGGTTGTGTAATTATAGAAGATGAAGTAACTATTTGGGGACAAGTAGGAACTAATAGCGGAATAACAATCGGAAAAGGCGCAATAATTTTAGGACAAACTGGCGTTACAAAATCCGTTGCTGGAGGTAAAAGTTATTTTGGGACCCCTATTTCAGAGTCTCGAGAGAAATTAAAAGAAATGGCAGCAATCAAAGATTTTTTAAAAAAACAGAAAGAAGCTATAAAATAAAAGATTGTTTTGGGGGCTCTAAAAACCAATAAGATTGTCCTACCATTTAAATGATATTTCACCACAAAAAAATATTATTTAATTCTGATAATAATTCTGTTGTTTTCTTTTTTTAAAAACGTTCAATAAACTATTTTAGCATATTAATTTAAATCAAATTCCATTTTATTTCCTCTTTAGGAACTATTTAAAAAAATAATGGACTTAAAATATCAATTCAATGAGTGTTTTAGTAAATAAAAATTCAAAAATTATTGTTCAAGGTTATACGGGTAGTGAAGGTACTTTTCATGCAGGTCAAATGATTGATTATGGAACAAATGTTGTTGGAGGGGTAACTCCAGGTAAAGGAGGACAAGTACATCTAGGGAAACCTGTTTTTAATACCGTTTTAGAATCTGTAAACAAAGTAGGAGCAGACACTTCAATTATTTTTGTACCACCCGCTTTTGCTGCAGATGCAATTATGGAGTCTGCCGACGCAGGAATTAAAGTAATCATTTGTATTACTGAAGGAATTCCTACTGCAGATATGGTTAAAGTAAAAGCGTATATAGATACAAAATCATGTAGACTGATTGGACCTAACTGTCCAGGGGTAATTACTCCAGATGAAGCTAAAGTTGGAATTATGCCCGGTTTTATTTTCAAAAAAGGAAAAGTAGGTATTGTTTCAAAATCGGGAACATTAACCTATGAAGCCGCTGATCAAGTGGTTAAACAAGGGTTTGGAATCACAACTGCAATTGGTATCGGTGGAGATCCAATTATTGGAACGACGACTAAAGAAGCAGTAGAATTGTTAATGAATGATGATGAGACTGAAGCAATTGTAATGATTGGTGAAATTGGTGGAAATCTAGAAGCGGAAGCTGCACAATGGGTGAAAGCGGATGGAAACAGAAAACCTGTAGTTGGTTTTATTGCAGGACAAACTGCACCAGCAGGAAGAACAATGGGACATGCAGGTGCTATTGTTGGAGGAGCAGATGATACTGCACAAGCAAAGATGAAGATTTTAGCTGAAAATGGAATTCATGTTGTGAGTTCACCAGCTAAGATTGGAGAAATGATTGCAGAAGTATTAAGATAAAAACTGTTAAAGTTTTACAAAATAATAGCTTAAAACCCATTGAATTCGTAAATTCAATGGGTTCTTATTTTTAATTAAATTAATAATTATGAAAAAGTTTAAAGCACTATTTATAAGCCTTCTGTTGGTTGTCGTTGTAAGTTGTAAAACTGACATTGGGAAAAACCATGAAGTTACTTCAAAAAAAGACACAAACGGTTTAACTTATGAGACTGTACAGAATGACCCAACTGGGTTGCGATTGTATACGTTAAAGAATGGTTTAAAAGTCTATTTAAGTCAAAATTCCGACGCACCTACAATTCAAACCTACATTCCTGTAAGAGCGGGCTCAAATTATGATCCGAAAGAAAGTACAGGGTTGGCTCATTATTTGGAGCATATGCTGTTTAAAGGAACTGATAATATTGCAACAACTGATTGGGAGAACGAAAAAAAATTAATTGCTAAAATTTCTGACTTGTATGAGCAACATAAATCAGAAGCTGATCCTGCCAAAAAAGAAGTATTGTATCGTAAAATTGATAAAATATCTCATGATGCATCTAAGCTTTCAATTGCGAATGAGTATGATAAAATGGTAAGTTTGTTAGGATCTACAGGTACAAATGCACATACTTGGTTTGAGGAAACAGTATATAAAAACAAAATTCCTGCCAATGAATTGGATAAATGGTTAAGGCTAGAAAATGAGCGTTTTGGTAAGCTCGTTTTACGTTTGTTCCATACAGAATTAGAAGCTGTATATGAAGAATTTAATAGAGGGCAAGACAATGATTTTAGGAAATCTTATGCAGCAATGTTAGATGGTTTGTTTCCCACACATCCCTATGGTCAGCAAAGTACAATAGGTACTTCAAAGCATTTAAAAAATCCTTCTATGGTGGATATAAATGATTATTTCAATAAATATTATGTGCCAAATAACATGGCTATAGTATTGGTTGGAGATCTCGATTTTGATACTACTATTAAAAAAATTGACGCCACTTTTGGTCAAATGAAATATAAAGAAATTGAACACCCTACATTACCTATTGAAGAACCAATAAAAGGTGAGGTAATTAGAGAAGTTTTTGGGCCGAATAATGAAAGTGTAAGTGTTGCCTATAGAACTCCAGGAATAGGCACAGATGAAGAAAAGATGATTACCTTAATTGAAATGTTACTGATGAACGGAAATGCAGGTTTATTTGATTTAAATTTAAATCAAAAACAGGCAGTACAAAGTTCATATACTCAACCACAATTTTTAAACGATTATGGATACATTACTCTAAATGGAACACCAAAAGAAGGACAAACTTTAGATGAAGTAAAAGACTTGTTGTTAGAACAAATTGAATTGTTTAAAAAAGGAGAATTTGAAGCGTATCTGATTGCTGCAGTTATAAATGATTTAAAATTAAGAAGTACACGTCAATATGAAGACGCTACAGCACTGGCTTCGATGTATTATAATGCATTCATTCATGGTGAAAACTGGATTGACAAACTAACCTTTTTAGATGATTTGAAAAAAATATCAAAAGAGGAATTAATAGCATTTGCTAATAAATTTTTTGTAGGAAATCATGTTGTAACCTACAAACGTAAAGGAGAAGATAAAAACGTAGCAAAAGTTAAGAACCCTAGAATTACTCCAAATGCAATTAACAGGAATGCAGCATCACAATTTTTAAAAAAATTTAACGCAATGCAATCTGAAGATTTAAAGCCATTGTTTGTTAATTATAAAAAAGAGATTCAAAAAACGACATTAAATAATGGAATTACTCTTGCTAATATTAAAAATAAGAATAATAATTTATTTGATTTAAATATTATTCTAGAGATGGGTAAAGACAATGATAAAAAAATGGCTTTAGCCGTTGGTTATTTAAAATACCTTGGTACAGATAAATATTCTGCTGAAGAGTTGAAAAAAGAATTTTATAAAATAGGGGTGGATTATCATATGAGAACTGGAAACGATCGATCTAATGTATCTATTTCTGGTTTGGAAGAAAATCTTGACAAAGGATTGGAATTGTTAGAACATTTGTTGGCGAATGCTAGCGTAGATCAAGAAGCCTATGATAAGTATGTCGCAAGTATTTTAAAATCAAGAACGAATGGGAAAACACAAAAAGGAAATATACTTCGTAATGGTTTAAATTCTTTTGCACAATATGGTGAAAATTCTAGATTAAGAGACATCTACAATGCAGGTGAATTACAACAGATGAACCCAAAAGAATTAGTTGCTATTATTAAAGATTTAACCAACTTTAAACATCGAATCTTCTATTATGGTAAAGATGTAAATGTGGCTATAACAGCATTAAACACCTACCACAAAGTTCCATCTGAATTGAAAGATTATCCTGTAGCAAAAGAATATAAACAGATAGCAACAGGAGGAAATGTTTATTATTCTAATTTTGATATGGTACAATCTGAGTTATTCTTTATTGCAAAAGGAGAAACATTTGACCCTAAAAAAATGGCGTTATCAACAGTGTTTAATTCTTATTTTGGACAAGGGTTTTCAGCTGTTGTTTTACAGGAAATTAGAGAATCAAAAGGATTGGCATATTCAGCTTCTGCAGGATATTTACCCTCATCAGATGCTAAGAAGAATGATAGAGTATATGCATATTTAGGAACGCAAGCAAATAAAGTTCCAGAAGCAGTAAATGCAATGATTGCTTTAATGAATGATATGCCGGAGTCTGAACAACAATTTATAACCGCTAAAAAATCGGCATTAAAACAGATTGCTGCACAGCGAATCACAAAATCTACTATTTTTTGGAGTTATGAAGGTTTAAAAAAAAGAGGCTTAGATTATGACAATAGAGAGGAGATGTATTCTCAAATTCAGAAAATGACTTTGAAAGATATACGAGATTTCTTTAATGAAAATGTGAAAGGCAAAGATTTTTCTGTTTCAGTCGTCGGGAATAAGAAAGATCTTGACATGGAAGCTCTAAAAAAATTAGGAAAACTACATGAAATGGATATTAATTATTTATTCAATTATAATAATATCGAGGTGAAGCAATAGTTATTATTCCTATGAAAACAAAAAAACACATAAGGTAGGAAATGCTTTATGAGTTTTATTATTTTAGTATCTTTGAAACCGAAAAAAATAATAGAATATGAAATTATTAGAAAATAAATCAGCAATTATTACAGGCGCTACCAGAGGAATCGGGCGTGGAATTGCTATTGAATTTGCAAAACAAGGAGCAAACGTAGCCTTTACTTATAGTTCTTCTGTTGCTGCTGCGAGTGCTTTGGAATCCGAATTAAAGGCTTTTGGAGTTTTAGCAAAAGGATATCAATCGAATGCAGCAGATTTTGATGCTGCTCAAGAATTAGCGAAAACCGTTTTAAAAGAATTTGGAACTATTGATATTTTAGTAAACAATGCCGGTATTACAAAAGATAATTTGTTGATGCGTATTACTGAAGAAGACTTTGATAAAGTAATTGAAGTAAACTTAAAATCAGTATTTAATCTAACCAAAGCAGTCATTCGTCCAATGATGAAGCAAAGAGCGGGTTCTATTATTAACATGAGTTCTGTTGTCGGTTTGAAAGGAAATGCAGGTCAAACTAATTATGCGGCTTCAAAAGCAGGTATCGTCGGATTTTCAAAATCAGTCGCTTTAGAATTGGGTTCAAGAAACATCAGAAGTAACGTTGTCGCACCTGGTTTTATAGAAACTGAGATGACAGCAAAATTAGACGAAGCCACTGTACAAAGTTGGAGAGATGGAATTCCACTGAAAAGAGGAGGGCAGCCAATAGATATTGCAAACGCCTGTGTCTTTTTAGCTTCTGATATGAGTGCTTATATTACAGGGCAAACCTTATCTGTAGATGGAGGAATGCTTACATAATTTAAAGATTCTTTAAAAAATAATAAACCCTCTTTGTTTTCACAAAGAGGGTTTATTATTATAATGAGATACCGAAACAAGTTCAGCATGCCAAATTGTTTACTTGATCAATTCGTAAGAACGTTTGATGAAACTCGTTAACTCTTCACCATGTAATAGGTTTTGAGACAATTTTGCCAAATCGAAAGCTTGAGAAATTAAACGACTTTGTTTCTTTTCTGTTTTGGTGTTTAAAATTTCAGAAACTAAAGGACTATTAGTATTTACAACTAAGTTATACATGTCAGGAAAATTACCCATTCCCATCATACCACCGCCACCAGAAGCTTGCATTTCTTTCATTCTACGCATAAATTCGGGAACCGTAATTATAAATGGAGAAGCAGCAGAATCCATTGCTTCTAATTGAACTGTATATGTTTTTGAAGGAACAACAGCTTCAATAATTGGCTTTAAGGTAGCTGTTTCTTCTTCAGACAATTTAGAAATTACATTGTCGTCTTTCTTAATTAAATTATCTACATGATCTGCATCTACTCTAGAAAATTTCACTTTTTCTCCTGCACCTTCTAATTTCTGCATTAAATGTGAAATAATCGGCGAATCTAAAATTAAGACTTCGTATCCTTTTGCAGTTGCATCTTGAATGTAACTATGCTGTGCTTCTTTATTTGAGGTATATAAAATAACATGATTTCCTTCTTTATCAATCTGAGAAGCTTTTGTTTTTTCAATTAACTCATCAAAGGTGAAATAAGAATTCGCAACTGTTGGATACAATGCAAATTTCTTTGCTTTGTCAAAGAATTTATCTTCAGACAACATTCCGTATTCAATAATTACTTTAATATCGTTCCATTTTGTTTCGAAATCTGCTCTGTCTTTTTTGAATAAAGAAGCCAATTTATCACCTACCTTTTTAGTGATGTAACCCGCTATTTTTTTAACAGCTCCATCAGCTTGTAGCCCAGAACGAGAAACATTCAAAGGAATATCTGGAGAATCAATAACCCCTTTTAACATCTGTAAAAAGTCAGGTACAATTCCTTCAACGTTATCCGTAACAAAAACTTGGTTTTGATACAATTGGATTTTGTCCTTTTGCATATCCATGCTTTGAGACAATTTAGGGAAGAATAAAATTCCTGTTAAGTTAAATGGATAATCTACATTTAAGTGAATGTGAAATAAAGACTCTTCAAATTGCATTGGATACAATTCTCTATAGAAATTTTCATAATCTTCATCCTTTAAATCTGCAGGTGCTTTTGTCCATGCAGGAGTCGTGTTGTTGATAATGTTATCAACAGTAATTTGTTTATGAGCTTCTGTCGTTTCTTTACCTTCTGCATCTTTTGTCGTTGCAGGTGTAAATTCAGGATCGTTAATTTCTTTGGTTCCAAATTTAATTGGCACTTGGTTAAAACGATTATATTTGTCTAATAAACCACCAATTTTACTTTCTTCTAGAAAATCTAAAGAATCTTCTGCAACATGTAAAATAATCTCAGTTCCTCTGTCAGACTTTTCGTTTTCAACCAAAGTATATTCAGGAGAACCATCACATGTCCAATGTGCAGCAGGGGCATCTTTAAAAGATTTTGTAATCAATTCTACTTTATCTGCTACCATAAACGCAGAGTAAAAACCTAATCCAAAATGACCTATAATTCCTGCTTCGTTGTCTTTATAAGTATCTAAAAACTCTTCTGCGCCAGAAAATGCAATTTGGTTGATGTATTTTTCAACTTCATCTGCAGTCATTCCTAAACCCTGATCTTTTATCGTTATTGTTTTTGCTTCTTTGTCAATGCTTACTTCAATTTTTGCATCTCCTAACTCAGTTTTTGCTTCACCTATAGCGATAAGGTGTTTTAGTTTAGAGGTTGCGTCTGTTCCGTTAGAGATCAGTTCACGTAAAAATATTTCGTGATCAGAATACAAGAATTTCTTAATCAGTGGGAAAATATTTTCTACTGATACATTAATATTACCTTTTGCCATTTTATCTATCTGAATTAATTTGTTATTTTATACTAATATCATTAGTCAAAAAAAATACCAAAGAGGCTATTATGACAAGATGGCAGAAAGTTTTGTAATATAAATTAAGATAGTATTTTTTTTTTTGCTTTAACCCACCATATCTACGATTATAGTAGGAGCTAAAATTAGGAGGGTCATCGTTTTATTTTTAAAGTTTATCAATATTTCTTTACACTGTTAATTACAAGTGCTTTTTGTAAAGGTGTTAATTTATAACTATTTTAGCTCACGTAAACAATTCACTTCTAAAGATAGATAAATTATGTACAATTCTAAAATAACTGGTTTAGGCTATTATGTCCCTGAAAACGTTGTAACTAACGACAATTTAAAGGAATTTATGGAAACTTCAGACGAATGGATTCAGGAAAGAACAGGAATAAAAGAAAGACGCTGGATAGATCCAAAATCTGGAGATACGACTGCCATTATGGGAGCTAAAGCATCTCGAGTAGCTATAGAGAGAGCTGGTTTAACGAAAGATGATATCGATTTTATTGTGTTTGCTACCTTAAGTCCAGATATGTATTTTCCTGGAGGTGGCGTCCAGGTGCAAGAAATGTTGGAAATGCCAACAATTGGCGCTTTGGATGTACGTAATCAATGTTCTGGGTTTATTTATGCGATGTCTGTTGCAGATCAATTTATAAAAACAGGAATGTATAAAAATATTTTAGTGATTGGTGCTGAAAATCATTCTGGTGGTTTAGAAAAATCAACAAGAGGAAGAAATGTATCTGTTATTTTTGGTGATGGAGCAGGGGCTGCAGTATTATCTCGATGTGAGGAGGAGGGAAGAGGTATTTTATCTTCTCATTTACATTCCGAAGGAAAACACGCAAAAGAATTAGTTTTAGAAGGTCCTTCTACACAAAGGTGGGTTCCGGAAATTCTAGAAAACAATGATCCTAATGATGTTTCTTATTATCCGTATATGAATGGGCAATTTGTATTTAAGCATGCCATAACTCGTTTTTCTGAAGCAATTGTAGAGGGTTTACAAGCTAATAAATTAGAGAAAGAAGCTATTGATATGTTAATCCCGCATCAAGCCAATTTGCGTATTGCACAGTTTATACAGCGTAAATTTAAGTTATCTGATGATCAAGTATTCAATAATATTATGAAATACGGGAACACGACTGCTGCATCTGTTATTATCGCCTTAACGGAAGCTTGGGAAAAAGGAAAGATAAAAGACAATGATTTAGTGGTTCTAGCCGCTTTTGGTAGCGGATTTACTTGGGGATCTATAATTATTCGCTGGTAATATCATTTCTGTAAGACCTACTAGGATGACAAAATTCGTAGAATTTCAATAAACCTGTCAGCTTCTTATGTTATTGAACGTTTTTAGTAAACGTTGTCTTTATCTATAGACTAAAACCTACTTTTTATACTCTTCAAAAGTACCATCATTAAAAAAAACGACAATCCGTTGGATTTTTTTTCCATCAACTTCAGAATTGAATATTGGTGGGGTAGTGGTTGCTTTTACTTTTTCTACGTTTTTAGGAAAAGTTCCCACTCCATTTAACAACCAATACATATCTACATCTTTAAATTCTGAGGTTACTTTTAGGATAAAATCTAAACTAGGTTTATTTCTTCCTGAAAGAATATGAGAAATACTGGAGCGCTGAACACCTGCTTTATCTGCAAAGGTAGAAGCAGATAATTGATGAAAATCTATTATTTTTTTTAGTCGAGAAGTAAATTCAGGGATGTTTACCATTGTAATATTGTTGATTTATACAAATGTAAACAATCTAAAATTATCTTCAAAAACTATTCACACAAACTTTTAAAAATCTTTTAAAGTGATTAAACTATTACTTTAACTAAGATTCATAACTACCTAATAACAAGTATTTTTAATTTAAATATACCGGTGCTTAAAACTTGTTAGAGCGCAGCGGCTTTTGCTCGGTTGTTTTCAAAGTTTGTAATTTACAAAAGTAAAATAATTATTCAGAAAAGTAAGTTACATTTGTAACATTCCTACAATTTACAATTGTAATTTTTTAGTTTGATGACAATTGTAAATGGTGTAATTTTGAAGAAAATATTTATACATTATAATGAATACTTTATCAGCCAATTTTTTAGAAAATATTTATACATCGCAAAAAGAAAACTCTTTGCATGGAAAATGGATTACTTATAAAGACATAGAAAACCTATTTTCTAAATATGCGCTTAGGTTTGACATTTCACAAATAGGTACTTCTGAAGAGAAGAGACCTATTATGCAATTAAAAATTGGGTCTGGATCTAAGAAAATATTAGTATGGTCTCAAATGCATGGAAATGAAAGCACAGGTACAAAAGCAATATTTGATCTTTTAAACTGTATTATAACTTCCTCTGAAGCGACCTTTTTAAAAATACTAGAAGAATGTACTTTGGTTTTTATCCCAATGTTAAACCCTGACGGAGCACAAGTGTATACAAGAGTGAATGCAAATGAGGTAGATTTAAACAGAGATGCTGTAAATAGAATTGCCAAAGAAAGTAAGCTTTTACGTACAGTTTTAGAAAATTTTGACCCAAAATTTTGCTTCAACCTCCATGATCAAAGAACTATTTTTGGAGTAGAAGGCACTAAAAATCCAGCTACAATCTCTTTTTTGGCCCCTTCAGAAGAAGTTACTAGAGCCCTTACCAAAGGAAGAACTGAAACAATGAATGTTATTGTTAGTATGAATAAAATGCTGCAAAACATAATTCCAAACTTTGTGGGGAGATATACAGATGAATTTTACCCAACAGCAACAGGAGATAATTTTCAAAAACTAGGTTTTAATACCATTTTAATAGAATCTGGTCATTACCCGAAAGATTATGACCGAGAAGCTTCTCGAAAATACACCTTTTTTTCTATGCTTCAAGGAATTCATCATATTGCTAAGGCCTCCTCTTTTAATAATTATAAAGAATATTTTGACATTCCAAATAATGATAAAATTTTCTATGATGTTATTCATCGATACGCTGACTCAAAAAATGATATCGCCTATCAATATGAAGATAAAATTATCGAAGGAAAATTGACTTCAAAATTAAATAAAGTAGCAGAAAATTCCTTAATCTCTAAACTTGGACACTCCGAAATCGTTTTCGAAGGTGATAATATTTAAGTATTTGTTAGCTTTATGGTTATTTAGTTAAATAAAATTCATAGATTTGTATTTTTAATTGAATAATACGTAAAAAAATGAAAAAATTTATTTTAGATGAGATTGATCATCAAATATTAGATGTCTTAATAGAAAATGCAAGAACCCCCTTTACTGATATTGCAAAACAACTATTAGTTTCAGCAGGTACGATTCACGTACGTGTTAAAAAAATGGAAGATGAAGGTATTATTCAGGGCTCTACACTTACTTTAAATTATGAAAAAATGGGCTATTCGTTTATAGCGCATGTGGGAGTTTATTTAGAAAAGTCGTCTATGACTCAAAGTGTAATTTCAGATTTAAGAAATATTCCAAATGTAACTGTCGCATATGTAACTGCTGGTAAATACAATATTTTTTGTAAGGTAAGAGCAAAAGGAACAAACGATGCTAAAGATATTATTTACAGAATAGATGATATCCCTGGAGTAAACAGAACAGAAACGATGATTGCTTTAGAAGAAAGTATCAATGATAAAAAGAGAATGATGCATGCAATCTTTAAAGATTTATAAAACGATCTCTTCATAATATTTTAAATTCTTATCTATAAAACGGTAAGAATTTTTTTATGGATATTATATTTGTGTAATTATGAAATTTACAGTTTATGCCCTCAAAAATTGGTTTTACTAAAAACGCCATAGATACGGACACCTTATTGAGCTTGTACAAAAACATGCTTAAACCTCGTTTAGTTGAGGAAAAAATGCGAATTCTAGTAAGGCAAGGAAAAATATCTAAATGGTTTTCTGGTATCGGGCAAGAAGCAATTTCTGTTGGAGTTACTGCCGCTTTAGACCCAGGAGAATACATCCTACCAATGCATCGAAATTTAGGTGTTTTCACAGCAAGAGGAATTCCTTTGCACCGATTATTTTCTCAATGGCAAGGAAAAATGAATGGGTTTACAAAAGGAAGAGATAGAAGCTTTCATTTTGGTACTCAAGAATATCATATTATAGGTATGATTTCTCACTTAGGGCCACAATTAGGTGTTGCAGCGGGAATTGCATTGGCCAATAAATTGAAAAAAAACAAAAAGGTTTGTGCTGTTTTTTCTGGTGAAGGAGGTACAAGTGAAGGTGATTTTCATGAAGCTTTAAATGTCGCTGCTGTTTGGAGTTTACCTGTTTTGTTTTGTATTGAAAACAATGGATACGGTTTATCAACACCCGTTGATGAACAATTTAATTGCAAAAACATCGCGGACAAAGGCATTGGTTACGGAATGGAAAGTCATATTATTGACGGTAATAATGTTTTAGAAGTTTATACAAAAGTGGACGCATTAGCCAAAAGTGTTCGAGAAAATCCAAGACCCATTTTATTAGAATTTAAAACATTTAGAATGGGGGGGCATGAAGAAGCAAGTGGTACAAAATACGTTTCACAAGCAGCTTTAGATTTCTGGGCAGCTAAAGATCCGATCATTAATTATAAGAAATTTCTAAAGTCGGAAGGAATTCTTACTCAAAAACTAGAGACTTCATTAAAAGACGCAATAGATACCGAAATAGGCGCGCATCTTCAAATTGCTTTTTCGGAAGAGAAAATAACTCCAAATATAGAAACGGAATTAAATGATGTTTATAAGTACCATCAATACAATGAAATAGCACCATCAAAATCAAAGAAAAACATCCGTTTTGTTGATGCAATTTCCGAAGGTTTAAAGCAATCAATGGAAAGACACGATAACTTGGTACTGATGGGGCAAGATGTTGCGGAATATGGAGGTGTTTTTAAAGTGACAGCAGGTTTTGTAGAGAAATTTGGAAAAGAACGTATTCGTAATACACCTATTTGTGAATCTGCAATTATTTCAGTGGCTTATGGTTTATCTATCAACGGAATGAAAGCTGTCGTAGAAATGCAATTTGCAGATTTTGTTTCTTCTGGTTTTAATCCGATTGTAAACTTGCTTGCTAAATCTCATTATCGATGGTCTGAAAAAGCAGCTGTTGTTGTAAGAATGCCTTGTGGAGCAGGAGTCGGAGCAGGCCCATTTCATAGTCAGACAAATGAAGCTTGGTTTACAAAAACCCCCGGTTTGAAAGTGGTATATCCTGCGTTTCCTCAAGATGCAAAAGGCTTGTTGATTGCAGCTATTAACGACCCAAATCCGGTTCTTTTTTTTGAACATAAAGCCTTATACAGAGCTGTTTATCAAGAGGTCTCTGAAAATTACTATACCACAGAAATTGGAAAAGCAATGCTTTTAAAGGAGGGAAATCAATTGACAGTTATCAGTTATGGTGCTGCAATTCATTGGGTTTTAGAGGTACTGGAAAGCAATAAAGAAATAGCTATAGATGTAATTGATTTGAGAACACTGCAACCCCTAGATGTTGCTACTATTTATTCATCGGTTAAGAAAACTGGAAAAGCGATGATTGTGCAAGAAGATTCATTATTTGGAGGAATTGCAAGCGATATTTCTGCCCTAATAAATGAAAATTGCTTTGCGAATTTAGATGCACCAGTAAAACGGATTGCAAGTTTAGCAACTCCAATCCCTTTTGATAGCGGGCTAGAAAATCAATATTTAGCAAAAAATAAATTAGAAGACAGTATCTTAGAACTTATAAATTATTAATGTAAATGGAGTTAGAACATTTTTTTCAATGTCCACATTGCTGGTCAGAAATTTCTATGATTTTAGACGCAAGTGTTTCTCAGCAGGAGTATATAGAGGATTGTGAAGTTTGCTGTAATCCCATTGAAGTTACACCTACTTTTGAAGAAAGTGAGTTGGTTGGTTTTTTTGCACAGTCGATTGAACAATAATTTTATGATTCCTTTGTGAGATAAGAATTACTCCAATGGATTTTTCCATGAAAAAGTTGAAAATAGCGCAATCCAATCTTTTGGAAAAGGAGTTTTTAAGGTAAGGGGCTCTGAAGTAAAAGGATGTGTAAATGCTAATTTCCCTGCATGTAAAAATAGGTACTTCCATCCAAAATTTTCATCAAACATTACATCATGATTCTTATCGCCGTATTTTGTATCTCCAATTAAAGGATGACTAATTTTGGTTGAATGTACTCGTAATTGGTGCGTCCGTCCTGTTTTAGGAGACAATTCCACCAAACTATATCGTGAAGAGTCATATGGTTTTACAGGGATATCTAGCGTAATTTGGGCAATTGTTTTTAAATGGGTTACTGCTTCTTTATGAACGTTTGCGTCTCTCCCTTTCACAGGAGAGTCAATGATCTTTGTGTCAGGAGAAAATCCTCGAACAACTCCAAAATAGGTTTTCTCAATTTCACCTTCGGTAAACAATTCTTGAAATTTTGAAACAAACTGCGTTTCTTTTGCCAATAAAATAATGCCCGAAGTTTTTCTGTCCAATCGATGAATAGGATACACTTTTATTTTTTTTTCAGCTAAGATGAACTGTAAAAGTGAGATTTCATCAGAAATATTTCTAGAATGATGTGCGTGGTGCACTAACATGTTATTCGGTTTATGAACACAAATGAAATAATCGTCTTCAAAAATTATGTGTAAATTCATCTTTTATATAATAAGGAAACTAAACTTTTTTAGGTTTTATATACTTTAAATTTCCAATTAATAATAAAGCGATACAACCACAAACAAAAAAACCTATAAAAAGGGGTAAAGCCGTTTTGTCGATATAACTCCCTATATATGTAGCTATTGGCACTGCCATTATTGTAGAAATAAAACCATTGATCGCAGCTCCAATTCCTGCAATATGACCAATAGGTTCCATTGCTAATGCCCTTGTATTTCCAAAAAGAAAACCTATAGAAAAAAATTGACCCGCAAAAAATAGTACTAAAATATAAATACTTGGATTATTTTCTCCAGAAAAAAGAAGTATATAAAGCAACGGAATGATTGCAAACGCTATTGTAGCAAATGAAACTAATTTAAACATCCCTAGTTTCATTACTAGTTTCCCATTTAGAAAAGTTGCCAAACCTGCACTAATAGCAAGACCTGCAAAAATATAAGGAAACTCTTCTTTTAATTGATATTGCTGTTCAAATATTTGTTGACTAGCACTTAAATAAACAATAAAAGAGCCCGTAATAAAACCTGAAAATAAAGTAAAAATAACAGCGTGTTTGTGTTTTACAAACTCTTTGGCACCCTCGATAAAAAGAGTCCGATTTAGTTTTTTTCTATTGGCTATTTTTAAAGTTTCAGGTTGACGTTTCCAAACCCAAATCATAATAAAAAAACCTAAGACTAACTGACCGTAAAAAATAGACTTCCAACCATATGAATCTAATAGTAACTTTCCTATAGCAGGCGCAACCACAGGAACCAAAATGAAAATTACGACAATAAAAGACATTACTTTGGCCATGTAGTTTCCACTAAAACGATCTCTAACCATTGCGATACTTATCGTTCTTGGGGCTGAGAGACCCATTCCTTGTAGGACTCTACCGATGATCATCATTTCTAAATTGGTGGCAAAAACACAGATTAAACTTGCAAAAGCAAAAACGATAAAACCAACATAAATTACTGGTTTTCTACCAAAACTATCAGATAAAAGTCCAGAAATAAGTTGCCCAAAGCCCAATCCTAAAAAAATCATTGTTATGAATAATTGATTGTTCTTTGAATCTGTCACCTGTATTGTTTTACTAATTTCAGTAATAGCTGGTAATAGTGCATCTATCGCTAGGGCAACTAATGACATTAGTGATGCCATTACAATTATAAATTCTACTTCTGATTTTTGTCTAATTTCCACAGTACAAAAGTACTTCTATTTACGTTTAAAGAGTGTCTAAAATCTTTAAGATTAAAGAAAAAAAGGTTGCTCTTATATTCTGTATTTATCTTAATAAAAACACCCTACAAAATACTTTCTAAACTTCTCTCTAAAAGACAAGAAGTAATTCAAATTAAGTTTACTCATAAAACGAATAGAGGATGTATTGACATTGTTATAAAGATTATAATTTTTATATCCAGCAGATGTAATAGAACTCTTAAAAAAGGAATTATAATATGTAGTAATATTTACTGTAAATATTATAAAAAACACATTTTTTTATATCTTTTTTTACTATATATTTAATAACTAGGAGATTTATAGTATCTTTAATTTTTTTAAAAAATCAAAGATACTATATGAGCACACTAGCAACTATTACAACAGAACAACCCCAATTAATAAATGCAATTGATACTATTTGGGTCGCAATTTGCGCAGCAATTATCTTTTTTATGGAAGGTGGTTTTGCGCTATTAGAAGCAGGCTTTGTAAGGTCAAAAAATGCAATGAGTATAATTGCAAAAGTCATTATCGACATCACTTTTGGAGGAATTGCTTTTTACCTAGTTGGTTTTGGAATTGCATATGGAAATTCAAATGGTTGGTTTGCTTTTGACATTGGTATTACCACGGACGATTTAGGCTTAGGGTTAACCGTTTCTAACAAACTTTTCTGGTTCATACAATTGGGTTTTGCAGTTGCAGCCATTTCAATTGTATCGGGTGCTGTAGCTGAACGTATGAAAATTTGGAGTTACGCTATCTATGTTTTCATTTTCTGTGCAATCCTATATCCTTTAGCCGCAAATTGGGTTTGGAATCCTAATGGTTGGTTAGCTTTAAGAGGATTTAATGATTTTGCAGGCTCCGCAGCGGTGCATGCCATGGGTGGTTTCTCTGCTTTAGCAGCAGCGATTGTTTTAGGCCCAAGAATAGGGAAATACCAAAAAAATGGGGAAGTAAACGCAATTCCCGGACACAATTTACCTTTAGCTGCAGTGGGTGCTTTTATTTTATGGTTTGGATGGTTTGGGTTTAATCCTGGGTCAACTCTAGGAGCTGTTGGTAATTGGGAGTTGATTGGAACAGTTGCAACCAATACATTTTTAGCATCTGCAGCTGGTGGAATTTCAACAATGTTTTACACTTATTTCAGATACGGACAAGTAGATATTACGATGACTATAAATGGTGTCTTAGCTGGCTTAGTAGCAATTACTGCAGGCTGTAATGTTGTGGGACCCAATGCTGCAATTGTAATCGGTTTAATTGCGGGTGTATTAGTAGACGTTGCCGTTTTATATATTGATAAATTAAAAATTGATGATCCAGTTGGAGCTATTGCTGTACATGGTGTGAATGGCTTATTTGGTGCCTTAGCAGTTGGTTTATTTGCCACGGAGGGCGGGCTGTTTTTTGGAGGTGGCGCAGCCATGTTGTGGACACAAGCTCTGGGTGTTATAGTGATTGGTGCTTTTTCGTTTATAGTAACATTTATACTGATGAAAATTATGCAAAAAACTTTTGGTATTCGAATTTCTAAAGAAGAAGAGTCTGCAGGAATAGATGCCGTAACTTTTGGGGTTGAGGCATATTCTACATTTGAATAATTATAGTAAACTAAATTTAAAGACATGAAAAAAATTGAAGCAATTATAAGACCCTCAAAATTAAAAGCGGTACAGACGGGTTTAAAAGAAGCAGGAATTCCTTGTAACACAATAATCCCTGTAAAAGGGAGTGGGTTACAAAAAACATATACAGAGCGCTATAGAGGTACCGAACAAAACATGATTTTACAAACTAGAATCATGATGATTTGTATTGTCAGTGATGACAATTTAGAAACCGCTATTGATGTTATTCTAGATAACGCATCAGAAAACTTAGTTGGAGATGGAAAAATCTTTGTGTATCCCGTGGAAGATGCCATCCGTATTCGAACAAGAACAAAAGGAATAGAAGCGATAAGATAATCAGTTGATTTATGAAACCTATAGAAATGAGTGTTATTCAAACTTCTATTTTACATAATGTAATTGTATAGCTATATGTATTTTTTTTATTATATTTGTCATAAAAATACTTTTAAATATGATTGAAATAGTTGAAAAATATAACAGTTATTTAAATAAGATACCTGAATTAATAAAAAAATCTTATTATAAAGCAGAGTATTTTATTGAACATTTGAAGATTTCAGAAGCTACTTATTACAGAAAATTACGCGAAAATGCATTCACTAACAAAGAGGTGACAATTCTATCAGAATTATTATTTCCAGAGCAAGTAATTTTTCGCCACCTAAAAGAAAGTGAAGAAGACATTAAAGAGGGCAGGGTAGAAGCTCATGAATTGGTTAGAAGCAAGTTAGAGGCCAAGCATTTTTCTTAATCTTTTTGAATTTCCCCTATTGTCCCAAAAATAGTGCAAATAAACTTCATCAACTCTAATGCTGTAAATCATTGAAGTTTTTTTAGCAATAATAAATTGACGATAAATACTGTTGTCAATACGCTTTCCAATATCATTATTCTTGTCTATCGATTCTATAATAGACATCGTTTCTTCATAAAACTTTAAAGTTGTATTGGATCCAAATTTATTAATCAAATAATTTATTATTTCTTCAAAAGAAGTTAATGCTTTTTCTGTCCATATAATTTTCATAATCAAATGTACTCTTTTTTAATTGCCATAAGACAGTAGAAAACTTATACAGATCCCACAATTTTCGCTCACAATTTTGATTATAAAAATTAGGGATCAATTCCAGGTATTCCTTTTTTATGATCTGGGCACTTTTAATAAAATCATTTTTTTTTTGATTTGAGCAAGGAAATATAAAGTGTTTTGTAGCGTTGGGAAAAGTGTTGTTGAAATATCTATTTTACATAATATAAATTATAGTACAAATACAGTAATTTCTGTATAGCCGTTTTTCAGGCTATTTACACATAATTGTAGATATAGTGCCTTTAGGTCTATATCGATCACAATTATGTTAAAAGAAATCGACTTTAGGAGATTCACGAACTCCAATAAAATATTAACGCGTGAGCTAAACAAAAATTCAAGGCTGCATATAATTTTGGAAACAACCTGCCTGCCGGCAGGCAGGTTAACGGCTCATTCGCTATATTTTAAGAAACATTGTAACTGGTTAAAATTGCTTTGAAACCCCTTGTATAATTGAAACTCTAAAAAAACAGTATTACTAAACCCCTAAAATATGCACGCTCATTTCTCCTATTGTTTTATCCAAAATTTTATGAGGTCGTTTTAAAACAAAATGACTCAGTCATTATAACTGAGTCAAAAACAAAGTAGTTGTCAGGTTTAATACAAAATACCTGTTGTAGATTAATGAAAATTAGCTGCTTTCAATTTGTTTTAAAAAGTTCATTTTCTCAATTAAATCACCTTGAATAGCAACAACAGTTGGTTTTGGTATGCCATCAGCATCAAAGGGAAATTTACTGGTTGGGTTTTTAATATCTTTTGTTTGGTCTCCAGGATGCTGAACGCTTAAAAATAGGGTTTTACCATCTGGTGAAAACCAAGGTCCAGTTAATTCTGCATCGGTTGGTGCAGATGCTACTCGAATTACTTTTCCTGCATCTTTCCCATATCTTGGTATTACAAACAAACTATTGTTCTTGAAAGGCATATACGGTTTATCGGATTTATTCATTGCACTACCAGATATATCAGACGTCATCCAAAGGTTACCTACCATATCGAAAGCTAAATTATCAGGGCAAGAAAATCCGTTTTCTTCGCCACCAGCTTTATAGTTTGATGCTTTAAAAGTGAGGGCGTCAAATGCACCGTTAGTTTCTTCTATTTTTAAAATAGAACCGTGGTAATCGTTTTTAGGCTTGTTGTTTGTTAATGTGATAAAAATATGTCCTGTAATCGGGTCTATTTCAATATCTTCTGGACGATTTAATGGTGTAGCTCCTAATAATTTAGAAGCTTCTCGTGCTCTAATTAATACTTCGGTTTGGTCTTTAAATTTATCTTTTAAAGCTGGTTGCGTTTCCCAATCTAATGGAAGCCATTTTCCGTTTATTGTGTCAGCAACATAAAGCGTACCTTCTTTTAATGAATTGGGTTTTGATGAAATGAACTTATACAAATGCTCATCATTGCTATCATCTCCTGAATAGGCAACTACGCGTTGGTCTGCTAATTCATATAACGTACAACACTCGTGCGAAAATCTACCCAAAGCGACGTGTTTTTGAGCTGTACCATTTTTTGGATTTATTTCTACCACCCAACCATAATGTTCTGGAGGTGCATTATAAAAATGTTCCCATCCGTGGTCGCTTGGTATATGAGTTGCTGTATTATTTTCATCGTATCTGGTTTCTCCCCAAAATCCGTCATAGTTTTCTTCACAAGATATAAATGTATTCCATGGTGTAATTCCGCCCGAACAATTACTATTAGTACCCATTACAGTTGATGCACCTTTTATAGGTGTATCCCAATTTAGTTTTATAGGTGTTTTTCCTGTAATTCGCCTATTATGAGGGTCATTATGTACAACTTGCCATTGCCCGTTTATTTCTTTTATACGCACAATACTTCCGCCAACGTTATACATTTCTTTGTCAATTTGTTTTTTTGTACGCTGTTTTTGTAGGTTATTGTATTTGTTCTCATCAAAATCACACACAAAAAGTGAATTTACCGATTCATGATTTACCCATAATAAACCATCTTTTGGATTGTTTTTATCTAACGGAATAAAACAGGTGAAATCATTATTAAAGCCAAAAGTATCATTGTCGCTTATGCTATCGCCCCATTTTATGATGGTGTGATAATTAAGCCCCTTTGTTAAAACCAAATCGTCTTTAGTTGTTGGAGCTAAGTTTTCTAGTGCAATATTTTTCAAGCGTTCAAACGTATCGTCTGCTATTTGCTTATTTTTAATTGGTGTTGTTGTATTACCACAACTTACTAAAAAAGGTGGTACAATTAAAGCACCTAAACTTGCTTTACCTAAAAACTCAATAAATTTTCTTCTATCGTATTTCATATTTTTTTAGTTGATTAAAACAATAAAACCCTACCCGATTTCACATCAAGTAGAGTTTTAAAAAAAGAATTCTTTTAGTTATCTACTCGATAATTTTTTTAAAATCATAAAAATAAAACTCCTTATTGTCATTCATCGCAACGAATAATCCGTTAGGGAATTTAGCTCCTAAAGGCACTGTTACAACATCACATCCGTCTGTTTCAGTAGTAGTTAAATTTACGGCTTTAATAAATTCATTTGTTTGACGGTCAAAGATATTAAACTCCCCTAATTGCTGATTTGAAACAATAATATATCCATTATTATCATCGGTTTTTGCAATCGCAATTCCTTCAATATCTTCTAAAAATTTATCGCCACCAAAGCAAGCAATTTCTTCGCTAGAAGCAGAAGGTTCTGCATGGTACTTTCTGATGCAATGTTGTTCATCTGAATAATACACATAGCCTAACTCGTTATCAACAGCTATAGCTTCAATTTCTTTTTTCCCACTGAACTTACCAAACTTTCTAACCAATTTAGAGTGGGTTCCTGTTGAATCAGCATATATTTCATATTGATATAAATAGTTTTCTAACGGACCTGTTTTACGGCTTACAATTACATATAACTTTTCTGTTTTTGGCGATTTGTAAAGTGCAATACCCATTGGTAAATTAAATTCTGGCTCTGTTGTATCTGTAAATACTTTAAATCCACCATTGTCTAGTGGCACCATATCTGGAACAGAAAACAAACGAATTTGTTGCTTTTCACGTTCGGTAAAAGCGATTACATCAACTTTTGTGCTATCGTTTAGGTTAAAACCATATGCTAAATCTACATTGTTTGGTCGCTTAATATTTCTAATGGTTTTCTCTTCAATAATCTTTCCATCTAAATCGAATGCGTAAATAGCCCCGTTTGTTTTTTTATCTGTACCAAAAACAATACTTTTTGATGCGTCTTTAGGATTTACCCAAATAGCAGGGTCATCTGTATCATTAATGGTTTGTTCCGTAATTACATCGGGGTTTATTGGTGGTAATTTACTTCCATTTTTACAAGAAATAATTACTATTGATGCTATTATAGTTAATAGGATTTGTTTTTTCATTTTTATTTGCTTTTTAATTCTTTTGATTTTTTGAATAAGTCATATTTTAAACCAAAAGTTAATCTTTTACCATAATACTCAGCTTGCATTGTGCGATTTTTTGCTCCTTGGTAGTAGCGTAATGGTTGGTCTGTTAAATTGGTTAAGTCTGCATAAACTCTCAATTGCTTAGTAATTGCATATCCAACATTTATATCTAAAAAGAATTGCTTATCGTAGTATCTATCTGTAAATTCATTTGAACCTATTTCATCTATATACGCATCAGCGAAATTACCAGAAATACGTGCTGTGAATTTTCCGTCGTCATAGCCTAACGAACCGTTAAACATATTTGGTGAAGTGTTTGGCAATGTCATATCGGTTCTTTCATCTCCATCTTCGTTATTAATACCATTAGCATGAGATGTTAAGTAGGTATAATTTAAGTAAATGTTCAGATTTTTAGCAAAACTTGGTAAGAAATCTAGTTTACGTTGAAAAGCTAATTCAATACCAAAAACTGAAGCATCCTCACCATTTTTAGGTCTAAATACATCAAATCCGTTTGTATCTGTACCTAAACTATTATCAGTTGCTTCTGTAACGGATACGTAAGCAAAATCTTTAATGTCTTTATAGAATAAACCACCGGACACTATACCTAAGTTTGAGAAATAATGTTCTGCCATTAAATCAAAGTTCAATGATTTTGCAGGGTCTAAATTTGAATTCCCAATACTTATTTCTTCATCTTCTCTAACTATATTTCTAAATGGAATTAAATCTACATAATTAGGTCTTGCAATAGTGTTGGTGTATGCAAAACGCAAAATGGTATTTCTATTAAAATTATATTTTAAATGAAGCCCTGGTAAAACATTTGTATATGTATTTTCTTCTGTAGTAGGTGTATGAGAATCGTAATCGCCATCTTCGTTATACTCTATAATATTTCCTGTTGTTTTGTTGTTGGTGTTTTCAATACGAACACCTACCAAAGCTGTTAACTTATCTGACAGTTTTTGTTCTGTCATTATATAACCTGCGTATACATTTTCTTTGGCTTTAAAGTTTTCGCCTAAAAACTCATCATACACAATTTCTCCGTCTGCTGTATTTAATGTTATATTACCCAACCATTCTGGGGTTGCAAATATTCCTGCTTGATATTGACTTCCTGCCAAGAAATCGTTTTGTGAATAATCTCTTGTATTAACTACGCTCATATTAGAATACGTATCTTCAAATGCATCTTTAAATTCATAGAAATTATTATTACGTTGCTTGTCTTTTAAACGCGCTCTAAATCCGAATTTTAAGAATCCGTTTTCACTATTAAACACCTGTAAAGGCAGTTTAAAGTTCGTGAAAATATTAAAATCTTTTTCGTCTGTGTATTGGTTTTGTTCCGAAAGTTCATCTAAAATAAAATCACTTAAATTATTTGCTAATTGTTGGTTTACAGGTGTGTAATTTGGAAATTTTAAATTAGAAATATCGTTATTAACAATAATTGGGTCATCTCCGTCATACTCAAAAGTAGTATAACGTTCGTTTAAACGCTCTTCTGATGCTTTAGCAAAAGATGCCATCCAATCTATTTCTACATTGCCAAATAAATGATCTCCACCAAGCGTATAATTCTGCATACGCTGATCTTCTAAACGGCGATTTTCATTTCTACTGTTGTTAATGCCTCCTTTTGTTTCTCTTTTAACATCTACAGGAAAACTTACAAGGTTATTATTTGTAATTGTAAACTCATCGGTAGCAATATCTTCGCCGTCTTTAATTTCTTGCTTTAAGCGGAAACGATTTTCACGGTCATCACGCCAATTGTACATTGACTTAAAGTACAAGTGGTTGTTACTGTTTAACTGATAATCCAAGTTTGCAGAAAAACTACGACGAGTACGTTGCACCAAGTACTTTCTAATTTGAAATTCTTTTGCATACGGATTAACATCTACTTCCTCTAAAATATCTTCTCCATCTGTATCTTGAACTCCAGTATTGTATTCGAACTTATTATCCCAATCTGCTTCGAAGTTATCTGAACCGAAATCTGAATCGTTTACCGATGCAGAAATCATCCAACCAAATTTACCGTTTTTACTTCTGTCACCTAATAATAAAGATCCGTTTAAAATTCTTTTGTCATTAATAAAGTTTAAACCAGAACCAGCAGTTGCCGATAGTCTAAAGTTTTGAGGTGCTGTACGAGTTATTAAATTTATCGAACCACCAATCGCATCTGCATCCATATCTGGCGTTACGGCTTTGTTTACCTCGATGGACTGTATCATATCAGACGGAATTAAATCCATTTGTATATTTCTATTATCTCCTTCGGCAGATGGAATACGACTACCATTTAGCGTTACCGAGTTTAATTGTGGCGATAAACCACGAACAATTACGTTACGAGCTTCACCTTGGTCTAGTTGCATCGTAATACCTGGTATACGTTTTATTGCATCACCTATATTAGCATCAGGAAATTTACCAATTTGATCGGTAGAAATTACATTCGTAATATTTAAATTTGATTTTTGTTTGTTCAAAGCTTTTGCTTCTCCACCGATACTTGTTGAAATAATTACTTCATCTAAAAAATTATCACCTGGTTTCATTACAAATTTTAATGCTGTAGTTTTACCTTTAATTACTTCAACTGTTTCCGCTACATCTGCATAACCAAGGTATGTAATTTTCAAGTCTTGATTTCCAATAGGTACTTGCACTAAAGTAAATCGTCCATTAAAGTCAGAAACTGTTCCTTTTTTAATACTTTCAATATAAACGTTTGCTCCTGGCACATACAAGCCGTAATCATCAGTAATAACACCACTAATAGTTCCTGTCTGAGCAGTCGACTTCACATAACATAAGGTAAAGAATACCGTTACAATGATTAATTTCAGGTAGTTTTTTTGTTTCATTTTAATTTGATTTTTTTGTTAGATTTTAATTTGACTAAATTTCTATCCAAAATTACATCAATATTGAGTTTATTTGTTTTTTGTGACATTAACAAAAGGAAAACTTTTATATTGTCTAGGGTAACAATAAGGCGGTAAATAATCTTTACCTAACATTAAATTAAAATGAATGCAATATTTCAAGGAGAATATTATTTTAATGTTAAAAAGGTATAATAAGACCGCTGCAGATGGAGTTCAAATTTGGACTTGAAATAAAAAAATGGATATGTAGTTAATTTTTTATTATCTGGTAAAATGCTAAATAATGTAAATGTGTAATATAATTTTTAATTTCAATAATTATTAGTCAATGGTTACTCCCTAGAAACTTCATGGATACTCCATAGAAAAGCCATAGATAGTTCACCTAAATTCACAAGAGTTAAACAAAATATTCCACACACATTATGCTTCCCTCCTAAGTCATCGCATAAAAAGTGTTCCATTAACATTGTAGAAGAAACTTTTGAGAATAAATTTTTTTAAGAAACAGTAGTAACAACTTTCGCTTTTTACCAAAGCTCAAGTTACATAACGCAGAACATTATGAACATCTTCCAAATCTCTAAATTCATTTGGTATTTCAATTATCGCTAAATCAGGTTTTAAATCTAATTCACTTCGTATTATTGAATTATAGCTTTCAAATTTATAAGATGTGATTTCATCTATTAATAAATTAACATTGTGTAAATCATATTTCTTTTTAAATCCTTTCTTAAAGTACTTGGAAGTAGGTAATCCATCAATAAGATTTGCTAAAAAGGTAGTAAAACTTCCTCTAATATCTTTATGGCAAATACATAAAACAATAGGCGTTTTAATATCAAAATTCACACTATCATATTGTAGGCTTCCCCTTTTTGTAGGCTTCCCTAAAAATAGGACAGTTATTAATTCGAATTTATTAACTTTAAATTCAAAAACTGTCACCATGAAAACTAGTAAATTTAGCGAACATCAAATTATCACAGCACTCAAGGAAAACGAACAAGGAAGATCCGTAGGCGATTTATCCAGAGAATTAGGAATTGACAAGAGTACCTTTTATTACTGGCGCAAAAAGTACGGAGGTATGGAGCAGCAACAATTAAAACGTTTAAAAGAACTCGAAACGGAGAACAATAAGCTCAAACAAATGTATGCAGATGTTAGTTTAGATGTTAAAATGTTAAAGGACGTACTGTCAAAAAAGTTCTAAAGCCTTCCGACAAAAGGGTTCGAGCAAAACATCTTGTCAAAGTTTATGTAATCCCTATCATTCGTGCTTGCAAAGTTGTAGGACTTAGCCGTTCGATGTGGTATTACCAGTCTAAAAAAGATGATCGTGAAGTTATTGACAAACTTGGCGAACTTGCAGAATCGTACCCAACTAGAGGTTTTGATGAATATTATTACAAGATTCGTCTCGAAGGCTTAAAATGGAATAGAAAACGTGTACTACGTGTTTATCGAGAGATGAAACTCAGTTTAAGACGAAAGCATAAAAAACGTTTAGTTAAGCGTATAAAACAACCTCTAGAAACCCCCTCTAAGCTCAATGAGTGTTGGAGTATGGATTTTATGAGTGATGCACTTACCGATGGTAGAAAAGTGCGTGTTTTTAATGTTATTGACGATTGTAATCGAGAAGCATTAGCTATTAGCGCTGGGCTTTCTTATCCAGCGAGAGCTGTTGTAGAAACATTAGACTGTTTAAAAGAAGAAATAGGAACACCAAAATATGTGAGGTGTGATAATGGTCCAGAGTTTATCTCTAAAGTATTTATGAACTGGTGTAAAAAACACTTTATAGAAATCAAATACACACAACCCGGAAAACCAATGCAGAACGGATATATAGAACGTTTTAATCGTTTCTTTAGAGAAGATATATTAGATGCTTATTATTTTAATGACATCTACCAGCTCCAAAAGATTAGCGATAACTGGAGAGAGGATTATAATTTTAACCATCCTCATAAATCTTTAGGGAACATATCTCCCAAAGAATACATGCCCAGGTTTGATGAAGAATTTAAATTCTTCATCAAACCTGACATTAATAATAATTATTTGTTGAATTTAGAGGTGTCCTAAAAAGGGGAAGCCTACAAAAACATTAATTGATAAGAATCATAAATTTAGTATTTGATTTTTGTTTATCTCTTTAAATAAATAAGAATTATCAACATGTTATTAACATATTTTTTTTTAATGTGTTACGTTACGGAAATCCGTAAAAACCAAAAACATTTTAGAGAATAAATCCATTCCACACACATTCCCCCTTCACTCCTATCCCTCGACTTCGCTCAGGACAGGCTAGTTTGGACAAAGCGTATTTACTTGCCTCCTCTCCTATTTGATAAATAAGAGTTCATGAACCCTAAAGGGTGTCATTACATTTTTAAAGAAGCGGTAGTAACAACTTTCGCTTTAACCCAAAGCAAAGTAACATAACGCAGCACATTATAAAACAAATATCCTATTGTTTTACCCTGTGGATGCAACAATAGGATAGAATGATCTGTTCACAACGTTAGTTATTAAGTTTTTAACAAAATTTTAATCAAGTTTATTTTAATATTTTTTACCTTTGAATTATAAATGAAACAAATAATTCACAAAATAGCCTCCTTTTTAATGGCAATTGTAGTCCTTTTATCTACAATGTCGTTTACTATAGAGATGCACTATTGTGGAGATACTTTGGTTGATACCGCTGTTTTTCATAAAGTTGAAGCTTGTGAAATGGAAATGCAAAAACCAGCCACTAAAGAATGTTCTGTTACAAAGAAAAATTGTTGTAACGAGCAACAAATTGCCCTTGATGGTCAAGATGAGTTGCAACTATCTTTTAATACACTAACTTTTAATCAACAATTATTCGTTGCATCATTTGTATATACATATATTAATCTTTTTGAGGGTTTAGCAGAAAATGAAATTTCTTATAAAAACTATACTCCCCCTTTGGTCGTCAAGACACGCTACAAACTTGACCAAACTTATATCATCTGATTTTTAAACAATAGCCTTTTTGTTATCTAATGGATAATTTTCCGTTGGGGTAACTCCTTGTGTTCGGTGTTTTTAATGCCAATGTCTAACTGTTTAAAAATCATAATCAATGCTAAATAAAAGCATAAAATTTCTAATAGAAAACAAATTCGTAGCCGTATTATTACTCGTCCTTTTTGTAGGATGGGGAACTGTAAATGCACCTTTTAATTGGGATACTGGCTTTTTACCAAGCAACCCTGTAGCCGTAGATGCGATACCGGATATTGGCGAAAACCAGCAAATAATATTTACAGAATGGGATGGTCGTTCTCCTCAAGATATAGAAGACCAAATTACGTATCCATTAACCACTTCTCTACTCGGAATTCCTGGGGTTAAAACCATTAGGAGTTCATCAATGTTTGGGTTTTCGAGCATCTATGTTATTTTTGAAGAAGACATTGAGTTTTATTGGAGCAGAAGCCGAATTCTTGAAAAACTAAACTCACTTCCTAGTGGTTTACTACCAGAAAATGTGAATCCTGCTTTAGGCCCTGATGCTACAGGATTGGGTCAAATATACTGGTATACTCTTGAAGGACGCGACGAAAACGGTAATGTTACGGGGGGTTGGGATTTGCACGAACTGCGAAGCATTCAAGATTATTATGTGAAATACGCCTTGTCATCGGCAAGTGGTGTCTCAGAAATTGCCTCTATTGGTGGTTATGTTCAAGAATATCAAGTGGATGTAAACCCAGAATTAATGCGTCAATATAATATTGGATTGGCTCAAATTGTAAAAGCGGTTAAAGAGAGCAATAAAGATATTGGTGCCCAAACCTTAGAAATTAATCAAGTAGAATATTTAGTACGTGGTTTAGGTTACGTAAAGTCTATCGCAGATATAGAAAACGCTGTGGTTACTTCAGAAGATTTTACCTCCATAAAAATTAAAGACATTGCAAAAGTATCTTTAGGGCCTGCTGCACGACGAGGTATTTTAGATAAAGAAGGCGCCGAGGTTGTTGGTGGTGTAGTAGTTGCTCGTTATGGAGCCAACCCAATGGAAGTCATAAATAATGTAAAAGAAAAAATAAATAAATTAAGTCCAGGATTGCCTTCTAAAATATTGGCAAATGGTAGCAAATCACAAGTTACAATTATACCCTTTTACGATAGAACAGAACTTATTCAAGAAACTTTAGGAACCCTTAATGAAGCATTAACATTAGAAATCTTAATTACCATTTTAGTCATTATTGTTATGGTATTTAATTTACGAGCGTCAATATTAATTTCTGGCTTATTACCTGTAGCAATATTGATGGTTTTTGTCGCAATGAAAATTTTTAATATAGATGCAAACATCGTAGCACTATCTGGTATTGCCATCGCCATTGGTACAATGGTAGATGTTGGTGTTATACTTTCAGAAAATGTAATCCGCCATTTAGATGAAGATGAAAAACAAAAACTAGAAATTGGAAACTCAGAATTGAAAGTATCAAGCCTTCCAGCTTCCAACATCCAACAGACAGCCACCAAATCTATCGACCAAATTGTATATAACGCAACTGCCGAAGTTTCTGGAGCTATTGTAACCGCTGTAATGACAACTGTTATAAGTTTTATTCCTGTATTTACATTGATTGGTGCAGAAGGAAAATTATTTAGACCATTAGCATTTACTAAAACCTTTGCTTTAATTGCTGCATTAGTAATTGCTTTGTTTTTAATTCCGCCTTTTGCTGTCTTTTTATTTAGAAAAAGAAGCATCCAGAAAACAACAAAATATATCATTAGTGGCCTTTTAATAATATCAGGAGTTGCTACTATTTTTTATGGAAATTGGCTTGGACTTGTCTTGATAGGATTCGGAATTACTGCTGCACTAAAACAGGGTTCGTTTCACTTTTCGCTTTCTGCTTTTCGTTTTACACTAACCAAAAATGTTATCAATATTATTATTTCTGTAATAGCCATTGTATTTCTTTTGGCTACTCATTGGAGACCCTTAGGTTTAGATAAAAGTATCTTTTTAAATCTTGTTTTTGTTTCAATAATCTGTTTTGGACTGCTGGGTGTTTTTACCATATTTCAGAAATATTACACACGTATCTTACAATGGGCATTACAAAACAAATTATTATTTTTTACCATACCAGCATCTATTGTGATTTTCGGTTTTTATATTATGAAAAACACAGGAAAAGAGTTTATGCCCTCTTTAAATGAAGGTTCTTTTCTATTAATGCCAACCTCAATGCCGCACGCAGGTATTGAAGAAAATAAACGTGTGTTGCAGCAATTAGATATGGCAGTAGCAAGCATTCCTGAAATTAAGACGGTAGTTGGTAAATCTGGTAGAACAGCATCTGCTTTAGATCCAGCTCCTTTATCGATGTACGAAAATATGATTCAGTATAAACCAGAATACATGCTGAATAACCGCGGGAAACGGCAACGTTATCGAGTAAACGATGCTGGCTTTTTTGAACTAAAAAATGGAAATGTTGTTGCCAATCCTAATAATTCGAAAGACAACTCAATTCTTAATTCTGAAATAGATAATCAACAATTAATTGAAGATAATGATGGCGAATTCTATCGTAATTGGCGACCAGAAATAAACAATCCAGATGATATTTGGAATGAAATCATAAAAGTATCAAAATTGCCAGGCGTAACTTCGGCTCCAAAATTACAACCCATAGAAACACGTTTGGTTATGCTTCAAACGGGAATGCGAGCACCAATGGGTATTAAAGTAAAAGGGCAAGATTTAAAACAAATAGAAGCCTTTGGAGTACAGTTAGAAAGTATTTTAAAGCAAGCAGATGGCATTAAAAAAGAAGCCGTTTTTGCAGACCGAATTGTAGGTAAACCTTATCTTTTAATTGATATTGATAGAGAAAAAATAGCACGCTATGGTATTTCGGTTGAAGATGTACAAAATGTTCTAAAAGTTGCTGTTGGCGGAATGCAAATTACACAAACTGTTGAAGGTCGTGAGCGTTATGGCATACGGGTTCGCTATCCAAGAGAATTACGTGCCAATCCTAACGACTTGAAACAAATATATATTCCTGTTGCAAAAGGAAGTCCAATACCATTAAGCGAACTGGCAAGTATTCGTTACGAACAAGGACCACAAGTTATTAAAAGTGAAGACACCTTTTTGGTAGGCTATGTATTGTTCGATAAATTAGACGGTTTTGCCGAAGTAAATGTAGTTGAGAATGCCCAAGCATTAATTCAGAAAAGAATAGATGCTGGCGAATTAATTGTGCCAAAAGGAATTAATTATCAGTTTACAGGAACTTACGAAAATCAATTACGAGCAGAAAAAACATTAGTCATTGTAGTACCATTAGCGTTGTTTATTATCTTTTTGATACTCTATTTTCAATTCCGTTCTGTAACCACTTCATTAATGATTTTTACAGGAATTACCGTTGCTTTTGCAGGAGGGTTTATAATGATCTGGTTGTATGGACAAGATTGGTTTTTGAATTTTAACTTTTTTGGAGAAAATTTAAGAGCGCTTTTTAATATGAAAACCATCAATTTAAGTGTGGCCGTTTGGGTCGGTTTTATTGCCTTGTTTGGCATTGCTACAGATGATGGGGTAATAATGGCAACGTATCTTAAACAAGTTTTTGATGACAAGAAGCCATCAGATAAAAAAGCAATCAGATTAGCAGCATTAGAAGCCGCAAGCAAGCGTATTAGACCTTGTTTAATGACAACTGTTACTACAATTTTAGCATTGCTACCTGTTTTAACTTCTACCGGTAGAGGAAGTGATATTATGATACCAATGGCGATTCCCATTTTTGGAGGTATGATAATAGACATTACTTCATATTTTATTGTTCCTGTTTTATATAGCTGGAGAGAAGAAATGTCTTTAAAATCAAGACAAAAAGATATCGATAATAAACTTAAAATAGAAGCCTAATGAAAGCGAAAAACATACATAAAAAGAAAAATAGAATCTTTGTTCTTTGTTCTTTATTTTTTGTTCTATCTGTTCAAAGTCAGCAGTTATCAATATTGATTGAACAAGCATTGACGAGTAATCCAGAAATCCAGAAATTTGAACTACAATATAAGATTGCTTCAGAAAAAATAAATGAAGTAAATACACTTCCAAATACAGAAATTGGAGTTGGGTACTTTGTTAGTGAGCCCGAAACACGAACAGGGGCACAACGTTTTAGGGTATCTGCAAAGCAAATGATTCCTTGGTTTGGAACTATAACCGCACGAGAAAACTATGTCAGCTCAATGGCAGCTACTAAATACGAAGATATTGTAATTGCAAAACGAAAATTGGCGACTTCGGTATCGCAATCTTATTATAATTTATATACCAATAAAGCAAAACAAAAGGTTATAGCAAAAAACATTAAACTGCTTAAAACATACGAAACTTTAGCTTTAACATCGTTAGAAATAGAGAAAGCATCAGCTGTAGATGTATTGCGATTACAAATGAGACAAAATGAATTAGAGCAATTAAAACAAGTCTTAACACAACAGTATTTAGCAGAACAGACTGTATTTAATAAACTTTTAAATAGAGATAAAACAATTGCAATTAATGTATTAAATGAATTGAAAATTCCTTTAGAAAACAATTTGGTTAGTACTCAAAATTTAAAGGTGCACCCAGAATTAACAAAATATGATAAACTGTATCAATCTATTGAGCAATCAGAATTATTGAACCAAAAAGAAAGCAGTCCATTACTTGGGTTTGGGTTAGATTATGTTGCTGTTTCAAAAGGTCCACTTGTAAATTTTAATGATAACGGAAAAGATATTGTAATGCCAATGGTATCATTATCCATACCTATTTTTAATAAAAAATATAAATCACGTAGTAAACAAAACGAACTAAAACAGCAAAAAATTACTTTTCAAAAACAAGATCGTTTTAATAAATTGGAAGCCCTACTTGATAAAGCGATTTACAACCGTTCTTCTTCCAGAATAAGTTACAATACACAGACTAAAAATTTAGAACAAGCAAATGTTGCTGAACAAATTTTAATTAAAAGCTATGAAACTGGCAACATTGATTTTAATGATGCTTTAGACATTCAAGAATTACAATTAAAGTTTCAAATTAATCAAATAGAATCAATTATAAACTATTATATACAAACAACAATTATTAATTATTTAAGTAACTAAAATTTTAAAATAATGAAAAGTTGATGCTCTAAGACATAATTTATAACTCATCAAATAAAGCTCATTAAAATAAAAAATACTAAAATATCATAAAATGAAAAAATACATAACTTATATAGGAATATTGGCAGTTGGACTTTTATTAGGATGGTTCGTTTTTGGCAACTCAACTAATAAGACAGCGTCAATGGGTCAAGGAGAAATGCATAATCACGAAGAAGCAACGGAAACGAATCAAATGTGGACCTGTTCAATGCATCCACAAATTATGTTGCCAGAACCAGGTGGTTGTCCTATTTGCGGAATGGATTTAATTCCCGCAGCATCTGGAGCAGATGGGTTGGCAGCTGACCAATTTAAATTGACTAAAAATGCAATAGCATTGGCAAATATTCAAACATCAATAGCTGGTATTAACAGTGTCGCTGGTCGTGGTATAAAACTCTCAGGTAAAATAACAGCCAATGAAGATAAAACAGCCACACAATCTGCACATTTTAATGGGCGTATTGAAAAATTATACATCAACTCTATAGGAGAACGTGTTAAAATAGGACAAGCTATTGCTCAAGTTTATTCGCCAGAATTAGTAGCAGCACAACAAGAATTAATTACAGCATATAGTATTAGAGCATCGCAACCAAAATTGTATAAAGCAGTTCGTAATAAGTTTAAAAATTGGAATATTCACGGTTCTCAATTAACAGCAATAGAAACAACAGGTAAAGTAAAAACACGCTTTACCATCTATTCTTACGTTTCTGGTGTTGTGTCTGAAATTGCAGTAAACAAAGGGGATCATATTATGGATGGTCATCCTATTTTTAAAGTGGCGAACCTAACTACAGTTTGGGCAAATTTTGATGCATACGAAAATCAAATAAGCCAATTAAAAAAAGGGCAAGAAATTATTGTTAAAACAAATGCATATCCTAATAAAAAATTTAAAGTAAAAATATCTTTTATAGCCCCTATTTTAAATACAAAAACAAGAACCGTAACCGTAAGAGCAGTCTTGAATAATAAAAAGGATGAATTTAAACCAGGAATGTTTATCGAAGGTAAAATTGCTGGTGTTGCAGCTAATAATGCAACAATGTTAAGCATTCCATCTTCTGCTGTTTTATGGACAGGAGAACGCTCTGTAGTATATGTAAAACCAAATCCTAACGAATCCATTTTTGAAATGAGAGAAGTAACTTTAGGTACCAATTTAGGGGAAAATTATCAAGTCTTAGAAGGCTTAATAAATGGAGATGAAATTGTTACTAACGGAACATTTACGGTAGATGCAGCAGCACAATTACTAGGCAAAAAATCGATGATGAGTAAAAATGGAAGAAGAACAATGACAGGGCACGAAGGGCATTTTGGAATGGAAATGTCTGCAACAAATACAATGATGCATAAAGAGGATGGAAAAACAATGATGGGCCACGAAGAGCATTCTGGAAGAGAAATGTCTTCAACAAATAGAATGATGACTGACCATTCAAAAATGAAAGAAAGAGTAAAAGTATCTGCTAATTTTCAAAAACAATTAAAAAAAGTATTCGATAATTATATAAGTTTAAAAGATGAATTAATAAAAGATAATAAAAATACAGTAGCTGTAAATGCAAATTCCATACTTAAAAATTTAAGCGAAGTTGATATGAAATTATTAACAAACATTGAGACTCATAAACACTGGATGACTTTACAAAAAGAAATTAAATCTTCTGCAAAATCAATATCTAATTCATCAGGTATAAAAGAACAGAGAAATCATTTTAAGCACTTATCATCATATTTAACAACTGCTGTTGAAATATTTGGTATAAATCAAAAAGTATATCGTCAATTCTGCCCAATGGCAGATAGTAATAAAGGAGCATATTGGCTAAGTAAAGAAGAAAAAGTTGTCAATCCATATTTTGGTCAGGCAATGTTAACTTGTGGAAGCGTAAAAGAAACCATAGAATAATACGATAATGTCACCAAAAATGGTCCTACTTTTAAGTTATTTTATGAATCTGTAGGTCTATTTTTGGTATTCGTTAATGTATCCCCATTTCTCTCACACTTTTTAAATAAACTTATAGGAAAGATTATTTTTGAAGAAAAATTAGGGTAACAGAACATTATAAAACAAATATCCTATTGTTTTACCCTGTGGATGAAACAATAGGATAGAATGATCTGTTCACAACCTTAGTTTACAATAATTTTTTTTAGTTTGTTTCCCTTTTGAGTTTGTTAGGCTTATTAAATGCGTACCTGCAGCATAATCTGTCAAAGAAATAGAGGTAGTTCCTGCAGTAAGATCCAAGTTTTGTATCAATCGACCTTCAATAGTAAATATAGAAACACTAGAAGCTTCATTGGTTTTGATAAATAGTTCATCTTGCGTAGGGTTTGGATACATTATATCCGCATTACTAGAAGTAGTATCATTGACTCCTAAAGCTTCATAAAAAAAGAGGTTTCCATTAACATCATAGAGAAATTTTTTAGAAGAAAAACAACATTTTAAACTTCATTTTTAACCAAATAAAAATTAAATAAAGTAGCATATTTATTACATAAGAAAAATAAACTTTTATACACTTGTTCTATTTTTCAGCTTCAATTAATCTTCTTTTTTGTATTTCATTATTTGTATTTTAAAAACTGAGACTCAATCAATTCTTTAAAATAGTTTCTTAAAACAAAGATTCAAGACTAGCTATAATTTTGGAAACAAATAATGGCTCAATCGCTATGTTTTAGACTGTTTGGCGTTAAATAAATTACAATGTACCTTTTTTGCTAAATATTATTTAAACCCTTATTTTTAGCTATGTATTCCAAACAAACGAACCTCTTCCCTATTGTATTTCATTCGAATCATCCACTGGATAATTTTCCCGAAATCCCTTGTTGCTTTAACAAATTTTATGAAGCTGATGTTTTCATTTTTTAATCTAGAAAAGTACACTGTTTTTTTATAGCGGATAAACTTGTCTATTATTAAATAATGGCTTAAATTTGCTGCATAAATAAAAATATGTTTTCAAAATCTTGTGAATACGGACTTAGGTCAATAATTTATATTGCTCAGCAAAGCGATCAAGATATTAAGGTGAGTTTAGTTACCATATCTGAAGCCATTAATTCTCCTCAAGCTTTTACCTCTAAAATATTAAGACAACTAACACGTAGTAATATTGTGAAATCTATTAAAGGACCTTATGGTGGATTTATTATAGAAAAGAATAAAATTAACACTGTTAGACTTTTAGAAGTTGTTCAAATATTTGATGGTGATTCTGTTTATACAGGATGTGTTTTAGGTTTAAGTAAATGTAACGAAAAATCACCTTGCCCTTTACACTTTCAGTTTGTAGAAGCACGTAATAAAATTAAAATAATGTTAGAAAAAACCACCCTTTCAATGCTTGTGAATGATATGAACACTGATGTTTTTCACTTAAAAGGTTAAAAAAAATTAAATTTATAATAGATAAACAGATCCATGTATATATTATGAAAAGAATAATTATTATAACAACATTTATATGGGTTGGTTTTATCTGTGCAATAAGTTTTATGGAATCTTGGCTAAAATTTCAAGCACCGAATATAACAACAGAAATAGGTTTAGGAATAGGGAAACTTGTTTTTGGTGCATTAAATATAATGGAATTTGTATTTATGGTAATTATTACTTCGAATTATATTGTACTATTTAAAAAACGAAAACTACAATTATCATCTGCTTTTCTCATTGTAATTACCATTGTTTTACTGCAAACATTCTGGTTGTTACCTACTTTAAGTCAGCGAGCAGAATTAATTATTCAAAACGTACAAGTGCAAAAAAGTAATTTTCATGTTGTGTATGTTCTATTAGAAATAATAAAAACAATCTGTCTTTTCTATTTTGGAACGAATCTATTAAAAACATTAAAACAAAATTCCAATGAAAGGGAAAAAAATGTTTAGCGTAACTATTACCGATATGTATGATGATGTCTTTAACTTATCGTTCACAAAACACCAATACCCAAGTTTAAGAGTACTAATAGAGAACAACTATCCTGAAGAATTTGGTGAATGTAAAGGTCGTGGTTTATGTGGCACTTGCCATATAAAAGTAACAGCAGGAAAATTAAATGAACGTATAGAAACTTCTGAAAAAGAAATACTTAGCAAACAACTTGATGTTGACAACAACAGCCGTTTGGCCTGTCAAATCATGCTAGATGAACAGATTAATAATATGACTTTTAAAATAAATACTAATTAAAATAAATACAATGATCATTAATAATAAAACTATAGTTGGCAGCATTGTTGCCGAAAATTACAAATCAGCTGAAATTTTTAAATCTTATGGTATCGACTTTTGCTGTAGGGGAAATAGAAGTATTGAAACAATATGTAAAGAAAACACTATTGACGAAGATGCCTTAATAGATTCATTAGAGACCTGTTTTAAGACCGAAACAGATACGAATGATTATCAATCTTGGGAGATCGATTTTCTTTCAGATTATATTTATAATAAACATCATAAATACATTGAAAGCAAGGTCCCAGAAATTAAGCAATATCTCGATAAATTGTGTAAAGTTCATGGTATACACCATCAAGAATTATTTGAAATATACAAGTTGTTTACTGAAAGTGCGAATGAATTAACTACACATATGAAAAAAGAAGAACTAATTCTATTTCCATATTTTAAAAAATTAGCAGAAGCCACTAGAAATAATACATCTGTATCAAGCTCTCAATTTGACAGTGTTATGAGTCCAATCACAATGATGCATGAAGAGCATGATAATGAAGGTGTGAGATTTAGAAAAATAGCTGAATTAAGTAATGGCTACTCACCCCCTTTAGATGCATGTAACACCTACAAAGTAACCTATTCTTTATTACAAGAATTTGAAGAAGATTTACATAAACACATTCATTTAGAAAACAATATTTTGTTTAAAAAAGGAATTGAATTAGAACAAAACTTAAAGAGCAATTAGTTATGAAAAAAACTTGGATAGCATTTATTAGTGTTGTAGTACTTTCGTTTATAGCACTAATTTGGGTAGGAACAGAAGTATATCAAACACAACCACCAATACCTGAGAGGGTTATTGTAAAAGATTCTGGAAAAATAATTTACACAAAAGAAGACATTCAGATAGGTCAGAATGTTTGGGAATCTATTGGAGGTATGGAAGTTGGCTCTATTTGGGGACATGGTAGTTATGTGGCTCCTGATTGGACAGCCGACTGGATACATAAAGAAGCAAAATACTTGCTCGAATATTGGTCTGAGAAAGATTTTCAAACAAGGTATGACAACTTAGATGTAGAAAATAAAGCAGCAATTAAAGCACGTTTAGTTAACGATATTAAAACCAATACGTTTAACAGTAAAACCAAGACAGTAACAATATCAAAAGAACGATTGGCTGCTATTAAAGCCAATGTAATGCATTATACTTCTATTTTTTCTGAAGGAAAAGAAGAATATGCCATACCTAAAGGAGCATTAACAGACTCCATTAAGTTAGAGCAATTAAATGCCTTTTTATTTTGGACGTCTTGGGCTGCTAGTACTAACAGACCCAATAAAGACTATACCTATACCTCTAATTGGCCGCACGAACCTTTAATTGATAATCTTATTACCAATGATTCCCTTATTTGGTCTGGATTATCTATAGTATTATTACTTCTGTTTATTGGGATACTTACTTTTTATTATTTAAGAAATCATGAAAAAGGAGAATCACTTACCAAACCTGATAGCGATCCTTTGGCTGGAATGCAATTAGTGAGTTCACAAAAAGCGGTTTTAAAATATTTTATTGTCATATCTCTTTTAATTGGTCTACAAATCGTTTTAGGTATTTTAACCGTGCATTATACCGTAGAAGGACAAGCTTTTTTCGGGTTTGATTTAGCAAACTATTTACCATATTCTATTACTAGAACTTGGCATACTCAATTAGCCGTATTTTGGATTGCCGCAACCTGGTTAGCTACTGGTTTGTTTTTAGCACCAATGATATCGGGCAAAGAATTTAAATATCAAAATTTTGGAATTAATTTCTTGTTTGTAGCGCTAATCATCATTGTTTTAGGTTCTATGCTAGGAGAATGGCTTGGAGTACATCAATTTTTAGATTTAACAACTAATTTTTTCTTTGGACATCAAGGGTATGAATACATGGACTTGGGTAGATTTTGGCAAATATTTCTTGGTATTGGCTTGGTATTATGGGTGTTTATGGTTGGAAGACATATTGTTCATGCTATTCGTAAAAACGATAGTTCAAAGCAATTATTAATTATTTTATTAATATCTGTTATTGCTATTGGTATGTTCTTTTTCTCAGGATTAATGTATGGAGAAAACAGTAGTTTACCAGTTATTAATTATTGGAGATGGTGGTTAGTACATTTATGGGTTGAAGGCTTTTTTGAGGTTTTTGCTACCGTAGTTATTGCTTTTATTTTTTCTAAAATGGAAATAATTTCACCTAGAACTGCAGGAAGAGTTTCGGTAGCTTCTGCAACTATATTTTTAGCAGGTGGTATTATTGGTACGTTACACCATTTGTATTATTCGGGAACACCTATTCAGGCGATAGCTTTAGGGGCCACTTTTAGCGCATTAGAAGTTGTTCCCTTAACATTAATGGGTTTTGAAATTAAAGAGAGTTGGAGCCTTTTAAAAAGTAAGCCATGGATGCAAAAATATAAATGGCCTATCTTTTTCTTTATAGCGGTTTCGTTTTGGAATTTTATTGGAGCTGGTGTATTCGGTTTTCTTATTAATCCGCCAATTGCCTTATACTATATACAAGGGCTAAATACTACAGCTGTTCATGCACATACCGCTTTGTTTGGCGTTTATGGAATGCTAGGTATGGGGTTCATTTTAATTTGTTTACGTTTTTATTCAGACAGAATTTGGTCAAGTAAAAAGCTAAAAAGAGCCTTTTGGTTATTAAATATTGGTTTAGTTGCGATGGTGCTATTTAGTTTACTTCCAATAGGAATAATTCAAGCGTATACCTCAATTACAAAAGGATATTCTTTTGCTAGAGATTCTGAATTATTGTACTCACCTACAGTACAAACGTTAAAATGGCTTCGAATGATTGGAGATATTATTTTTTCGATAGGAATATTTTATTTCTGTTGGTTTACCATTTCTGAAACAATTTATAATTATAAAAGAAAAAATAGCACGAATTAATTTGTACAATGAAAGAAATAACAAGTAGAGAAGATCTTAATTTATTAGTAAACACCTTCTATGATAACATCCGAGAAGATGAATTACTAGGTCCTATTTTTAATATGCATATTAAACAAGAACAATGGCCGGCACATCTTGAAAAACTAACAGATTTTTGGGTGACCGTTTTATTAGGAGAAATATGTTTTAAAGGAAACCCAATATTAAAACATAGAATTGTAGATAAAAACTTAAATCACACCATTGCTCAACATCATTTTGAGCAATGGGTTTCCTTATGGAAAAGTACTATTGACTCCTTATTTGAAGGCTCACTTGCGTATAGGGCAAAAAAAACTTCAGAAAGTATGGCGATAGGTCAATTTAAGGCCATTAATGTTTTTAGAGATTCTCTGTAAAGAACAGTTAAATGATGATAAATACAGAAATAGAAAATACCCTTACAAATCAAAAGAGCAGAAGTTTACGACCCTGAAATTCCTGTTGCTTTTTTTGAATTACATTGAATGATTTATATATTTAAACGCGATTTAGAGCAAATTACCTCTGTATTACTGTGTAACTTTATAATTTGCACTTTGTAAAATATATCGAAAAATCTTATAAACACAATAAATTGCAGTACTAGAAATGTTAAACAGTTGGTTTTTCTCCTAAACAAGAAACATCTTGCTATATTAACTATAATTAGAAATAGCATTTATTCGTTGATTTAAAATGTGAAACACAAAAATTTCATTTGTTGTAATATATCAAAAGAACTTGCGTCTAAGCTAGAGAACAATAAAAATTAAATCAAGGATGAGTAACACTATAATTGAAATAGCATTGCTGGACTTAGAAGAATTGTTAGGAAAAGGACAATTTATAGCAGCTATGGAAAAGTATTTAGCAGATGATGTTGTATTGCAAGAAGCGAATAATGAACCTAAAGTAGGAAAAGATGTTTGCCTCCAAGCTGAAAAAGAATTATTAGCCACAGTAACGAACTTTGGTGGCTACCAGATGAAAAACATTGCAATTTCAGGAGATACCTCCTATTACGAAGCGATCATGGATTTTACTACAAATGATGGAAAACACCATCACTTCGAGCAAATCAACAGAACAAAATGGCGTGATGGAAAAATAATTAACGAGCGCTATTTCCACGCATAATTTTTTCTAAAAAGCAGCTTAATTTTATTAAATGCTTTTTTTTTTATAACTTTATTTAGTGGAATTTTTCTAATCCTAATTTAAAAGGGGGTCAAGCTACACAATAATTGAAAAATATAAATACATGAAAAAACCTTTTATAATAGCTCAAATAAGTAAACTAAAAAATAAACAACCAAAACATGCGCTTGTAAATGGATTGGATTTAGTGGTTGTAAAATTTGATGAAGATATTTCTGTACTCTATGGAAGATGTCTTCACCGGGGCGCTCTAATGTCAGATGGATATGTAGATGGTCACAATCTGATTTGCGGTGTTCATGGTTGGGATTACAGAGTAGATTCTGGAGTTTCAGAATACAATAACAAAGAAGTGCTTCATAAATTTTCTACTAAAATTGAAGGGGATGATTTATTTGTTGATGCCTTTGAAGTAGCTGCTTATTTAACAAACAATCCACAGCCTTTTAATCGTGAGGAATATTTAGGTGCTTATGCAGATACTCACCCAGAAGATTCTGAACCTTACACAGGTTATATCAAAGAATTAGCAAAAAATGGGTTAAAGAATATTGGACATCATGGATTTTCTGCTTCTATGGGTGTGGATCGAAATACATTGCCAAAATGGAATGATATTCAATTTTTACCCGCACAGTTAGCAACACGTCCATTATTAGATCATGAAGCTGTAGCAACCAAAGTCATTATTGGTCCCAATGCAAAAAAACCTTTAGAAATTGACATACCTCTTTTTGTAAGTGATATGAGTTTTGGTGCTTTATCAAAAGAAGCAAAAATTGCATTAAGTAAAGGTTCCGAAATGGCTGGCACAGGAATTTGTTCTGGCGAAGGAGGTATGCTTCCTGAAGAACAACAAAGCAATTCGAAATATTTTTATGAATTAGCTTCCGCTCAATTTGGCTTTTCTTGGGATAAATTAAAACATGTACAAGCCTTTCATTTTAAAGGTGGTCAGGGTGCCAAAACAGGTACAGGAGGACATTTACCCGGAAATAAGGTAAGTGCTGAGATTGCAGCAGTTCGTGGACTAAAAAAAGGAGAAACAGCAATCTCTCCTGCTGCAAACCCAAACTTTCATACAGCAGAAGATTTTAAAGATTTTGGTAATAAGGTAAGAGAATATACTGGGGGCATTCCAATCGGGTTTAAGATTGCGGCTAGTCATATTGAAAAAGACATACAATTTGCACTAGATGCTGGTGTAGATTATATCATACTTGATGGTCGTGGAGGCGGAACCGGCTCTGCTCCTACGATTTTAAGAGACCATATTAATGTACCTACTATTCCTGCTTTGGCAAGGGCTAGAAGATATTTAGATAAAGTTGGTGCTACTGATATTACTTTAATAATTACAGGAGGTTTGCGTGTTGCAGAAGATTTTGCAAAAGCGATGATGTTAGGTGCAGATGCAATTGCAGTTTCAAATTCTGCATTACAAGCTATTGGCTGTTTGGGCATGCGTGCTTGCGGATCTAATAATTGCCCAGTAGGTATTGCTACACAGAAAAAATCACTTCGTAGTAGAATCATTATCAATGAATCGGCAAAGCAATTACATAATTATTTTGAGGCAACCAACAATCTCATTAAGGTGGTCGCAAGAGCTTGTGGCTATAATGATGTTTCCAAATTTAATGAGTTGGATTTGTCTACTTATGATTTTGAGATGCATAAGTTAACAGGTATTAATTATGCAGGCGTAAAATATTTAAATTAAAAGTATGGGAATAATTATCACTATTTTTTTATACATTCTTGGAGTCTATTCTATAATTGGACTACTTTTTGGACTGTATTTTATTTTTAAGGGAGCAACAAAAATTGATCCTTTAATGCAGGAAACAAAAAAGAAAGTTCGTTTTTTATTATTCCCTGGTGTCGCCGCAGTTTGGCCGTTTCTAATAGGGCGATTATTCAAATCTAAAACCGTTTAATTATGACTTCCAAATTAAGACGAGCGCATAAATACATTTGGCTATTACTTATTATTATTGTTCCTCTTATAATGGTTTTTTCTATTAAGAATTTGGAGTTCTTGGTTTCAAAAAACAATACAATATCCTCCTTTAATAGTTTGAAAAAAGGAAGTATTAATCGGTCTGAAAATGAAATTATTAAAGGAACTGTTTTTGAGAATTATGTCGAAATTATTTTAAAATCTACTCTTAAAAATTCATCTTCTGTAGTATATGAAATGGATGAAAAAGGCCATAAATTTAATGTGATCGGACAATTAACAACTGCAGGTATTTATAACTTCAATATTAATAATCTACCGAAAGGAATCATTATTTATGATGCTATAAAACACGTAGAAATAACTAAAATTTCGTTTAAATGGGATTAGATTATCAATTTGTACTTTGGAATAAATACAAGAAAACCTATGATAAAATGATTGCAGCAGGTATATCGCTTTATATTATTTTGTTTGCTGTTATCACCTTAATTTTTAATTCTGAAACGACCATAGAAACATTAATTATCAGAGCTTTTGGTTCGTTAGCGATTATCATGCTTCATATTATTTTAGCTATTGGGCCTTTGGCAAGGTTAAATAAAGGTTTGTTACCAATACTCTACAACCGAAGGCATTTAGGCGTAAGCATGTTTATTGCGGCTTTCATACATGGTGGTTTTTCGATCTTTCAATTTCATGCCTTAGGTGATGTAAATCCAATTTATTCTATATTTACATCGAATATGGATTATGGTTCGCTTACCAATTTTCCGTTTCAAGTTTTAGGCTTTTTAGCACTACTTATTTTATTTGTCATGGCAGCTACGAGTCATGATTTTTTCCTTGGAAATCTTTCAGCCACCATTTGGAAACGTTTACACATGATGGTTTACTTTGCGTATGCCTTAATTGTTGCCCATGTGTTTTTAGGTTCTTTTCAACAAGAAACCACTACATTTACAATAGGTATAACCCTAATAGGCTTTATTTTAATTGCAAGTCTTCATTTGATTACTGCATTTAAAGAACATACTATTGACAAGGTAAAAACTGAAGAAAAAGACGGTTGGTTAGAAGTCTGCAATATTTCAGAAATTGAAGAAGATCGAGCTAAGATTTTTACAATAGCGAAAGAACGTGTTGCAATTTTTAAATACGAAGGAAAGTTATCCGCGATTCATAACGTATGTAAACATCAAGGGGGACCTTTAGGTGAGGGAAAAATTATTGACGGTTGTATTACCTGTCCTTGGCATGGATATCAATATTTACCAAGCAACGGCCAATCTCCTCCTCCATTTACAGAAAAAGTGGCCACCTACGAATTGAAGCTAACGGGAGAAATCGTTTATATTAATCCGAAAGCTTTTGAAGAAGGCACAGAAGTTAAACCTTGTAATCTTTAAAACCATGAAAAAGAACGATGAATTTTATGTGTCTTATATAGACGGTAGTTTGGGAACACAAACTAAAAAAACCATAAAACGCTTTACAGTGACTAGTTTTGTTGTTATTATAATGGGGGCTTTACTGTTTAGCTTTGCTCAAAAACCCTTTAAAAATAGCACATTTGAATTAACGAGTGCGACCAAAATTACAGGTGTATTTCATGAAATTCCTTATCCAATGTTACGTGTTCAAGTAGCTGATAATGCGTATAAGAATATTTTGCTTTTAGGTTTTGGAAAATCTAGTGCAAATCCTTTTTTAGAGAAGTTACAAAGTGAAGTAAAGGATCTAAACGGAAAAACGTTGAGTATAGAAGGAAATTTAATATATTACAATGGAAAAACTCTAATTCAAATTACGGATGACGAAAAAGTAATCTTAGAAAAGGTAAAGAAAGTACAAACCCCAAAAAAAGAAAGCATTAGTGAAATGACTTTAGTAGGAGAAATCATTGATCCAAAATGCTATTTTGGTGTGATGAAACCTGGCAAAGGTAAAATTCATAGAAGCTGTGCAGTACGGTGTATTTCTGGTGGAATTCCACCTGTATTAGCAACTACAGACAAAAATAATATTTCTCATTATTTTTTAATTACGGATATGAAAGGGAACCCAATTCATAACGACATACTTCCATATATAGGAAAGCCATCTAAAATTAAAGGGATTGTAGAAAAAATGGAAGACTGGTATCTTATAAAAATCAATATTTCAGACATATTAGAATTAAACAAAAAATCAACTATTTATTAAATTATGAAAAAAATACTACTCTTACTTATCGTCGTTTTAGGAACTTCTTTAAATGCCCAAACAATCCATTATAATATACAAAGTGGTTATGTTGCTGAAGGATATGATGTGGTGTCTTATTTTGACAATAGTGCTAAAGAAGGTGATAAAAATTATGAAGCAACTCATGAGGGTGTTAAGTATAAGTTTTCATCTCAAGAAAATTTAGATACATTTAATGAAAACCCTACAAAATATGTGCCTCAATATGGTGGGTATTGTGCATACGCACTTGGTGCAAAAGGTAAAAAAGTATCCATAGACCCAGAAACTTTTGAAGTACGAGAAGGTAAATTATATCTTTTTTATAATTCTTGGGGAAACAACACCTTTGAATCCTGGTTAGAAGGCCCCCCAAATGTTTTAAGAGCAAAGGCAGATGAAAACTGGAAAAAGTTAACCGAATAGCAATTCTTTCAATAAAAGAGTTAGTCAAGCTCCTACCCTTCTTTTATTTGACATTTACAAAGAACAACTTTTTATAAATATAAAATATTATAAATTAACTATGTTTAAGACCTCCTTTTTAACGATTACCGAATTTATAAAAGTTTTGGAAGAAATTCCAGAAAAAACATATGTAAAACCATGCAAAAACTTATCTGAAGCTTCTATTGGACAACATACAAGGCATATTATTGAATTGTATCAAGCGCTTTTAAAAGGCTATGATTCTGGTGAAATCAATTACGATAAAAGAAAAAGAGAGCAAAAAATTGAACTCAATAAAAATTTTGCTATTGACCAATTTAAGAAACTGCAAGGGTTGTTAGAAAAACCAAACAAAGAATTATTTTTAAATTATGAATTAGTAGGAAATGAAATACGATTGGCATCAAATTACTACAGAGAAATAATGTACAATCTAGAACACCTGGTACATCATCAAGCCTTAATTAGAGTTGCTATAGAAAAGGAGACAGATATAGTGCTCGCTGAATCTTTTGGATATGCGTACGCGACCCTTCAATATAAAAACCAATGTTTGAATTAGAGTTTAGCAGCAAATGAACTTGGTTTCTTATTTTTTCTTAGGACTTTTAGCAGCAATAATTGGAGCTTTACCACTAGGCACTACGAATGTCGCTGTCATCAACACAACAATAAAAGAGAATATACAAAGTGCATTAAAAATTATTTATACAGCTGCATTGGCTGAAATAATATTAGTATTGATTGCAATTCGTTTCAACCTGCAAATTGAAAATTTTGTAGCAATGAACTTACATCTTCAATATACAATTGCATTGCTATTATTGGCTGTTGGTATTGTTCTTATTTTAAGGAAGAAAGAGTGTATGAAAGATGAAAAAGAAGAATGTATTCTTATAAAAAAAAGAAAGTTTCAAATTGACAAACAAATGTTGGGATTCATACTTGGACTGGTCAATCCAACAGTTCTAATTTATTGGATTTTAGTAATTTCTTTTTTAAGTAAAAAAAGGTTGTATTTAAGCCTAAATAAAGAATACCTACTTTTGATTTTATTTCTGCTAGGTGCTTTCATTGGAAAAGCATTGACACTCTATGGGTACGGAAAATTTAGTAATGTACTGAAAGCAAGATTGAAAAATAAAACAACACGAATTAATACAATAATCGGTACTTTATTAATTTGCATTTCAATATTTCAGTTTTCTAAAATATTTTATTATTAGGATTGGAATAAACCTTTCTAGAAGATACCCAACATAATAAATTTTGAGTACTTCCCGCTTTATCGTTTGAACCAGAAGAGCGAGCATCACCAAAAGGTTGCTGACTTACAACGGATCCTGTTGGCTTTTTATTATTATAAAAGGTTCCTGCGCAGTTTTGTAAAGCTTCTCATTTCCAGCATTGATTATATAATTTTACAAATAATATCGACATACTTCAAAGGTAAGATTGATATTAAAGTGAAATAATTTCAATATAATTTCGGTAAAGTAGTATTTTTCCTTGATTTTCTAATTTTTTTAACAGCCTAGAAATTACAACGCGAGAAGTGTGTAATTCATAAGCAATTTCCTGATGCGTACTTTTTATAATGACTTCTTTCGTGATTTTAATTTTATCCTGAAGATATTTCAGCAGCCGTTCATCCATTTTCATGAAGGCAATACTATCTATGGTTGTTAACATTTCCATTAAACGGGTATGGTAACTATTGAATACAAAGTTGCGCCAGCTTTTATATTTGGTCGTCCATTCTTCCATCTTCTGGACAGGAATCATAAAATTCAGCATCTAATTCTGCAACCGCTCGTATTTCGCTTTTAGCAGTTCCTAAACAGCAAGATAAAGTCATTGCACACGTGTCTCCTTTTTCTAAAAAATATAACAATAACTCATCTCCATTGGAATCTTCTCTTAATATTTTAATAGCACCATTGATCAATAAAGGCATTGAACGAATGTATTCCCCTATATTCATTATTTGAACTCCTTCTTTAACTTCTTTAAATGTACCTATTTGAATTATTTCTTCAATCAGTGCATCTTCAAACAAATACCCATAACTTTCCTTTAACTTTTGATGCATGCTATAAGTTTTAAAAACTAAAATAATTTAGGACGAATTAGTGAGGTAATTTATTTTTTAATAAACCATAGCACCACGTGCCTAACATTGCACCAATAATAACAATAATAATTGGAAAAAACCCAGCACCTAAAAGTACAAACATTGGTCCTGGACATGCTCCTGCTAGTGCCCATCCTAAGCCAAAAATGATTCCTCCTATTAAGTATCGGGGGATACTTTTCTTTTTGTCAACAAAAGAGATTTGCGCACCACCAAAGGTTTTTATATTATAACGTTTTATAAGTTGTATAAAAACAATTCCGAGTACTAAAGCGGAACCAATAATTCCATACATATGAAATGCTTTAAAATGAAACATTTCATAAATTCTAAACCAAGAAGCTGCTTCCGATTTTAACAATACGATGCCAAAGAAAATTCCGATTAGTAGATATACACTATTTTTCATAAGTTAAAAAATTAAGGGAAATATTAAATGAACCATTATCAAACCACCAATAAAAAAGCCAATTACAGCAATTAATGATGGCAACTGTAAATTACTTAAACCAGCAATTGCATGCCCGGAAGTACAACCTCCTGCATACCTTGCTCCAAAACCAACTAAAACTCCTCCAATTAATAAAATTAAAATACCTTTAACAGAACTAAAGACCCCTTCTCCAAATAATTCTAACGGGAGATAACTAGTACCTGCACTTTTAAATCCGAGTGTGTTAAGCTCCTTTACAACATCAATATTAATTACAGGTGCATTTCCTCCTGACAGGTAGGTAACTGCTATAAAACCACCTATTAAAACACCTAGTGTAACAACTAAATTCCATCGTTGGGCTCTCCAATCAAAACAGAAAAAGTCACAGGTCTTATCTGCACCTAGTACAGTACACATTGTTCTCAAATTCGATGACATTCCAAAACGCTTACCTACTAAAATCAACAATAATAGTGTGATCGAAATTAAGGGCCCTGAGAGATACCAAGGGAAAGGTTGCTTTAATAAATCCATAATAATAGTTATTTTTTATGACTACAAAATTATTCTTTTTTAGTTGATTAGAGGTAACTTTTGATACATAAAAGAATTTAATTGAGCAAAGAGCAATACTTGACGTACGAAACATTCGTTTTTTATGTTTTAGTAAGATTTTAATATTCTATATTTGTTTTTATTATAAATAACATACTAAATAAGTACCTCTTTAATTCCTATGCCTTTTAAAAAGTTACATCCCCATATAAAAGAGATGCTAGAAACGTTAGAAATAGCAACACCTACTCCTTTTCAGATCAAAAGTATTCCAGTTATAAAGAGTGGCGCAAATATTTTTTGCATGGCGGCTAAAGAAAGCGGAAAAACAACTACACTAGTACTTACGACCTTGCAAAAATTAAAGTGTGAGGAAGTGGGCACTGCTCCTAGAGCTGTCGTTTTAGTAGAAAATAGAGAAAAAGTATTGGAACTCTATGATGCCTTTTTTAAGTTTAGTAAATATAATTCATTACGCATTTATCCATGTGATGATAAACTTCATATTGACGTACTGAAGTCAGAAATATTTGAAGGTGTAGACATTCTTATTGCTACACCAAAGACCTTAAACAAGTTGCTATTATTAGAAGGCGTGAATACGACACAGTTAAAGATTTTCAGTGTAGATGCTGCTGCCTTTTTAGTAGAAAAATCGAGCTATGCTGATTTGTTGGCGATAACTCAAAGTATCCATAAATGTCAGTTTGTATTATACTCAGAAAAAATGTATCCATTTCTAAAACGCTTAGAGTCTTATTTTATGAAATATCCAAAAACAGTAGCGATTTAAAAATTTGAATACTGAAAAACTTTCCTACTATAATAATTCCCAAATAAAAGACGAAGAGATGACCATATCAAAACTACATTACATATCTCAAGGAAATACACTAACAGCACATTTACAAAACATACAAACAGCGTGTTCATCTGGTGCTGAATTAGTGCAATTAAATTTGAATAATGGTTCAGAAAAAGAACTTTTAAGCTGCGCTTATGAAGCTAGAGAAATCACAGCTCATTTCCAAACCAGGTTATTGATAAGTGATCATTATAAAATAGCAAAAGAAGTCAAAGCAGATGGTGTACATTTGGGGAAAATAGCGACTTGTCCTACGACCGTTAGAGCACATTTATATACATGGCAAATTATCGGTGCCACCGCAAATACCTTGCAAGATTGTGAAACATTGCTTAGTAAGGAAGTAGACTACATTCGTTTGAGTCCCTTTAAATCTTCAATAAATAACAACAACTTACCTCCATCTTTAGGTTTAAATGGATATACTGCTATTACAGAATCTTTAAAAACAGAAACACCAATTATTGGTGTTGGAGGCATAACAATACAAGATGTTGCAAATATCTTAGCAACTGGTGTTTCTGGAATTGCTGTATCTGGAGAAATTACCCGTGATTTTAACTGTATAAAAACATTTAATCAGTTATTAAATGCGTCTTCAACAGAAGAGCAACGTCATACTTTTTAACAGAAAAATAGGGACACTTTAAATATAAAACGCTCGATGAAAATCGAGCGTTTTATATTTAAAAAATGATGATGCAAAGCTTTTCTTTTCAATAGATTTCAAAGCACCTTCATTTTATCTGGCTATTTTTCCTTGGTTGAAGTTCTCAAAGATTATCTAACTAACATCTTATGAGGTGGCGTAAATTGAGTAAGGTTAATCCCTTTTACTGCAATTTTATATTCATCCATCGTTGGTGTTCTACCAAGAATTGTAGATAAAACAACAACTGGTGTTGAAGAAAGCAAGGATTCTCCTTTTTTCTCACTAGAATCTTTAACAACTCTTCCTTGAAATAAACGTGTCGAAGTGGCCATTACAGTATCCCCTGGTGCTGCTTTTTCTTGATTTCCCATACAAAGATTACAACCTGGACGCTCTAGATATAGCATGTTTTCGTATCCTGTTCTTGCTTCAGCTTTAGGCGCAGAATCATCGAATTCAAAACCAGAATATTTTACTAAAACTTTCCAATCTCCTTCTGCTTTCAATTCATCTACAATATTATAAGTAGGAGGTGCAACAACAAGAGGGGCTTTGAAAGCGACCTTACCGTATTCTGCCTCTACATTTTTTAGCATTTGTGCCAAAATCTTCATATCTCCTTTATGAACCATACAAGATCCAACAAAACCTAAGTCTACTTTTTTCACTCCGCCATAATAAGAAAGTGTTCTAATAATGTCGTGTGTATATCGCTTAGAAACGTCAGGATTATTTACATCAGGATCTGCAATCATTGGTTCTTCTATCAAATCAAGATCAACAACAACTTCCGCTGAGTACTTCGCAGAAGCATCTGGAGTTAAGGCTGGTTTCTCACCAGACTTAATTTCTCTAATTCTCTTCGAAGCAATGTCCATCAATCCTTGAAGGACATGCAACCTATTGTCCATTCCTTTATCAATCATAATTTGGATTCTACCCATTGCAATCTCTAAAGATTCAATTAAAGTGTCGTCCTCTGAAATACAGATAGAAGCTTTAGCTTTCATCTCTGCAGTCCAATCCGTAAAAGTAAAAGCTTGATCAGCAGTCAGTGTTCCAATATGCACTTCAATGATTTTACCTTGGAATACGTTATCTCCTCCAAAAGTCTTCAACATTTGAGATTGCGTAGCGTGAACAACATCACGGAAATCCATATAAGGTTTCATCTCACCTTTAAAGGTAACCTTTACTGATTCGGGAATTGGCATAGACGCTTCTCCAGTAGCCAAAGCAAGTGCAACGGTTCCTGAATCTGCACCAAAAGCAACACCTTTAGACATTCTTGTATGAGAATCTCCACCAATAATTATTGCCCAATCATCTACAGTAAGGTCGTTTAAAACCTTATGAATCACATCGGTCATTGGTTTGTATTTATTTTCAGGATCTCTAGCGGTAATCAAACCGAAGTCGTTCATGAACTTCATCAATCTTGGAATGTTTGCTTTCGATTTATTGTCCCATACTGAAGCAGTATGACAACCTGATTGATAAGCACCATCAACAATTGGAGAGATAACGGTAGCAGCCATCATTTCTAATTCTTGTGAAGTCATTAAACCTGTTGTGTCTTGTGAACCTACAATATTTACTTCTACACGAACATCAGAACCTGCATGTAAAACTTTACCTGGGGTTGTTCCAACGGCATTTTTATTAAATATTTTTTCAACAGCAGTAAGACCTTGTCCTTCAACAGTAATTTCTTTTGAAGTTGCATATACAGGTACAACATCAATTCCTAAAATTTTTGAAGCAAATGTCTGCAATTTTTTACCAAATACAACAGCATACGATCCTTTTGCTTTTATAAATTCAGCTTTTTGAGGTGTTAATGAAGCCGAAATGTCCATCAATTCTATTGTACCTTTATATAATTTTTTCTTTTTAGTATTTACAGTAAGAACGGTTCCTGTTGCAACAGAATATGCTTCTTCAAGAACAGGGTCTCCTGCTTCATTTCTAATTGTATTTCCGTTTACATCCTGCTTTTTTACCCAATTTTGAAGGTCAATACCAATACCACCAGTAACACTAACTGTGGTTAAGAAAATTGGAGAAATACCGTTTGTACCTGCAATAATTGGAGCGATATTAATAAATGGAACGTATGGGCTCGATTTAACTCCTGTCCATAAAGCCACGTTGTTAACACCAGACATCCTTGAAGAGCCAACTCCCATTGTGCCTTTATCTGCAATTAGCATCACTCGTTTATTCGGATGTTGCTTTTGCAATGCAATTAATTCGTTTTGTTGTTTTTTATTGTGTTCAAATAAACATTGGCCATGTAGCTCACGATCAGATCGTGAATGTGCATCACCACCTGGAGAAAGTAAATCCGTAGAAATATCTCCTATACCTGCAACAAAAGTAACAATCTCAATTTCTTCATCAATCTCTGGCAACTTGGTAAAGAATTCTGCTTTAGCGTAACTCTCTATAATATTAGCCGCAATCTCATTACCACTTTTGAATGCTTCCCCTAGGCGCTTCATATCTGCTTCGTAAAGAAAAACTTGTGTTTTTAAAACAGTGCCTGCTTCTTGTGCAATAGCAGCATTCGTACCGAATGCTAAATCTAACAATACATCAATAGAAGGACCACCTTTCATGTGTGATAATTGTTCAAAAGCAAAAGAAGTCGAAATTTCTTTTACGGATGATTCTCCTAAAATGATCTCTTTTAAAAATGTCGCTTTCACAACAGCAGCACTGGTAGTTCCTGGTAATACATTGTAGATAAAAAAGTGAAGAGAATCTTCTCGATACTCATGCTTTATATCTTTAATTTGTTCAATGATTTTACTCAGTAATTCAGCACCATCGATTGGCTTTGGATGAAGTCCTGTCTCTTTTCGTTCTTCTATTTGTTTAAGGTAATCTTTATAAATACTCATGAAAGAAATCTTTAGTTACTATAGCCTTTTTTTTTTTACGATTCATTTAAAAAAAATACTATAATTTTTTTATTAATTTTAGTATCACAAACTTACATTTTTTTAATTAAAATTAAAAGATAAATAAACGATTGAACCGATTTAATGGATAAAAAAAAATTATTCATTAAAACGCAGTTTAAAATCAATAAAAAGAGTTTTTATTGCTAAATTTTGAAGATATCATAAATATATAGAAAAAAGCAGACTAATAAGCCGAATTCTGTTCCTTAAAAAGGTTCTTATCATTTATCTAGTTCTAAAATTACTCTTAGAATCTATCTGCCTACCCTTTAGAATCGAGCGAGTAGCTCTCAAGTTCTAATTTACATGGCATTGCACCTCATAGAGTTTACCTGGTTTCACTACAGCCGAACTGTACTTGCTTTCTGTTGCACTTGTCCTCAACTCTCGCTGGACGGATGTTATCCGCTATGATACTCTTTGGTGTCCGGACTTTCCTTCACACAAAAGCGTGACGATAAGATAAGTCTGCTATTTCTATATATTCTCTTACTTATAAAAAAACCCACTCAATAAATTGAGTGGGAAAAATTGCTATGAAAAAGAAAAAGTGTTGCTGATTTCTCAGCAACACTACAAATATATATTAAAAAGTTTAATAAAAAAATGTTTTTACATAAAAAAATAAAATTAAAAATTTTTAATTTATGAGAACATATCTTTTACTTTTTCAAAAAATGATTTATCAGATTTATTAGGACTTGGTTTAAAGTTTTCGCTATCAGACATTTTTTCAAAAAATTCTTTTTGTTCTTTGTTTAGTTCCTGCGGTGTCCATACATTAATATGAATTAGAAAATCTCCTACTCCATATCGTTCGATACTCGGTAAACCTTTCCCTTTTAATCTTAAAATTTTACCAGACTGGGTTCCTGCATCAATTTTAATTTTCACTTTTCCTGATACTGTATCAACTTCTTTACTAGTTCCAATTACTGCTTCAGAAAAATTGATATATAAGTCATAATGAATATTAGTTCCTTCTCTTTTTAAAGTTTCGTGAGGTATTTCTTCAATTAACACCAATAAATCACCTGCAATTGAGCTTTTACCTGGAGCTTCATTTCCTTTTCCTCCTACTTTTAATTGAACTCCTTCAGTAACTCCTTCAGGTATATTGACTGCAACAGTTTCCTCCTTAGTAATCAAACCTTGTGCATCAGCACCATTTGGCTTGCTATTTATAATTTCTCCTGCTCCAGAACATGAACCACAAGTAGCTGCGGTCTGCATTCTACCCAAAATAGTATTGGTAATACGCATTTGCTGGCCGGAACCATTACAGGTTGAACAGGTTTTGTAGGTAACTCCGTCTGCTTGAATTTTTCTACGAACTTTTACTTTCTTTTCTACTCCTTTGGCGATTTCTTCTAAAGTAAGTTTTACACGAATTCGCAGATTACTCCCTTTAACTCTTGCTTGACGCTGGCCACCACCGCCAAAGCCACCAAAACCTCCGCCGCCGCCAAAGATATCTCCAAATTGACTAAATATGTCATCCATATCCATTCCGCCGCCACGAAAACCACCGCCGCCACCGCCTTGAGGTCCGTCAAAAGCTGCGTGACCATATTGGTCGTAGCGTGCTTTTTTATTATCGTCACTTAAAACTTCATAAGCTTCTGCAGCTTTCTTAAAGTTTTCTTCAGCAGTTTTATCATCAGGGTTTTTATCTGGATGATGTTTAATCGCCATTTTCCTATAGCCTTTCTTAATTTCTGCCTGTGAAGCAGATCTAGAAATGCCTAATGTTTCGTAAAAATCTTGTTTTGCCATTTTTGTTTAGTTTGCAGTATTTCAGTCTTCAGTATACAGTCTTCAGTAAGCAGTCAGTTTTGTGCTGCTTACTGAAGACTAAAAGACTGCCTACTTTTTTATTGTCCAATAACCACTTTTGGGTATCGAATAACTTTATCTCCTAACTTATATCCTTTTTCTATACAATCAATTACTTTCCCTTTTAAGTCCTCTGAGGGTGCTGGAATTTGTGTAATTGCTTCGTGAATTTCAGCATCAAAAGTATCACCAACATTTGTTGCTACTTTCGACAATCCTTTTTGCTCTAAAGTGTTATAAAACTTTTGAGAAATTAATAAAACTCCTTTTCTTAATTCTTCTGTCTCTTTGCTTTCTTCAATATGTGTCAGCGCACGCTCAAAATCATCAACAATTGGCAGTAAAGATGTCATTAATTCTTGTCCAGCAGTTTTGAATAATTCTATTCTTTCTTTAGCTGTTCTTTTTTTGTAGTTCTCAAATTCAGCAAACAAACGTAAAAACTTATCTTTTTCTGTCTGAAGTAGCTCTTCTGCACTTGGAGCTTCTTTTACAACTTCTACTTCAACTTCTTGATTTTCTTCAACTTGAGCAGTTTCTTGTTCGTTTTTTAGGACTTCGTCTTTTATCTCTTCTTTCTTACTCATTTCTTTGTATTCATTATATTATACACGGTTGATAGGCAAAAATGTTGCCAACAAAAAAATAGTGTCAGATTGACACTATTTTTTTTGTAATGATATCTACAAGTTTTTATAAAAACCTTGCAGGGGGTTTTTAATTTTTTATTCTTTCAATTTTAGCGCCAATAGACTTCAAACGAGCTTCAATATTTTCATACCCTCTGTCTATTTGTTCAATATTATTAATTATTGAGGTTCCTTTAGCAGAAAGTGCGGCAATTAGTAATGATATGCCTGCTCTAATATCTGGCGAAGTCATCTTGGTAGCTTTCAAAGGGCTTTCAAAATTTTGACCAATTACGGTTGCTCTGTGTGGATCACACAAAATTACTTTTGCGCCCATGTCAATCAATTTATCAACAAAGAATAAGCGGCTTTCAAACATTTTTTGATGTATCAAGACAGTTCCTTTTGCTTGTGTAGCAATGACCAAAACGATACTCAATAAATCAGGTGTAAATCCTGGCCAAGGAGCATCTGCAACTGTTAAAACAGATCCGTCTATGTAATTTTGTATTTCGTAAGATGCTTGTTCTGGAATGTAAATATCATCTCCTCTTTTCTCAAGCTGAATTCCTAATTTTCGAAACACGTTCGGAATTTGACCTAAGTTTTCCCAACTTACATTTTTAATCGTTAATTCAGATCGGGTCATCACTGCAACGCCTATCCAAGAACCAATTTCAATCATGTCTGGTAAAACAGTGTGTTCACAGCCACCTAAAGAATTGACTCCTTCAATAATTAATAAGTTAGAACCAACTCCTGAGATTTTTGCGCCCATTAAATTCAACATTTTACTCAATTGTTGAATATAGGGTTCGCAAGCAGCATTGTAAATTTTGGTAGTTCCTGTCGCCAAAACAGCCGCCATTAAAATATTAGCAGTTCCTGTTACAGAAGCTTCATCTAACAACATTTCTACACCTCGCAATTCTTCTGCTTCTACTCCATAAAAATGTTCTTCCTTGTTGTATCTAAACTTAGCTCCCAATCGAATAAAACCTTCAAAATGGGTATCCAAACGTCTACGTCCAATTTTATCTCCTCCAGGTCGCGGAATATAACCTTTCCCAAAGCGAGCTAATAAAGGCCCAACAATCATAATAGATCCACGTAAAGAACTTCCATCTCTTTTAAAATCAGTAGATTCTAAATATTCTAAATTAATTTCATCTGCTTGAAAAGCATATGAATTACTGCTTAATTTTTCTACCTTTACCCCTAATTCTCCAAGAATAAAAATTAACTTATTTACATCTATAATATCGGGAACGTTATTGACTACAACTCTTTTAGGAGTTAATAAAACCGCACAAAGTATTTGCAAAACTTCGTTTTTTGCTCCTTGTGGCGTAATTGTTCCGTTTAATTTATGACCGCCTTCAATTTTAAATGATGCCATAGACTTCTTATCTTTTTCTATTTTTATTGTTATTGTTATGATGTGGTTTCTTGTGGTTACTCTTAGAATTCGTTTGACCTTGTCCTTGAGTGCGAGGTTTTCTTAGTAAATCTTTACTTTCAGAAAGTACTTCTTCCGTTTCTCTCAAATCAATTTTTCCATCAGATAAATCAAACAAATGCTTAAAAATCACAGGATCATCAACGGTATCTTTATTCCAATTTAAGTAACATTTTTTCATGTGATTCGCAATGGTAAACACCAATGCTTCTTTCTTATCACCGTCTTCCCAGCCCAAAGCAGTATCAATCATTGTTTGAATATTATTACCGTAATAACGGTACCTTGAGGCTGACTTAGGATATGCCAATCCTTTTGGTTTCTCACGTAATTCTTCTTTGGATGGCTGTGGATAAGGAGATTCTACATCTAGTTTAAAATCTGCCATGATGTATAATTGATCCCATAGTTTGTGCTTGAAATCGGGAACATCACGTAAATGAGGTTGTAAATTTCCCATTACATCTACAATAGATTTTGCCATTTTATCGCGTTCTTCTTTCGTTTCTAAAGCCAAACAATGATCTACTAATTTTTGTATGTGTCTGCCGTATTCTGGAATTATCATCAACGGTCTTTCTGAGTTATATTCTAAATCGAATGTCATTTATTTATTTTTGAAGTGTGTGATCGATACTATTACGTAAAAAAACGAAACACTCGATCTGATAATTTATACTTTGTAGTTATTTAACGTTGCAAAATAACAATTTATTTTTTAGTTTTATGAATGATTTTTAACCAATCACTTTTAATTTTGCAAATTGTAATAATAATTTCTTTTTTCCTACGGTACCAAATTTAATTTCCGCTTTTTTATTAGGACCATTTCCTTCTAGAGAAAGCACTTCTCCACTACCAAATCGATTGTGTTCAACAATATTACCAACAACAATATTGCCATCAAATAAATTTGTATTTGCGCTTGTTAGAGACACTTTTTTTAAATTTTTTGGAATGATGATTTCTTTTTTAGCAACCAAATCACGTTCCATTTTTTTACGTTGAATCGGTTTTTGAAAACGAATTCCTTTTGGAGCATCTTCAAAAATACTTTTATCTACAAATTTATGAATGGATGATTCAATGGTTTTTGGAGTAATATAATGCAAATATTTATCCTCTATTTCTTCTAAAAATCGGCTAGGTTCAGCATCTACTAATTTTCCCCATCTATATCGGGTTTGCGCATAAGACAAATAAGCAACTTTTTCAGCCCTTGTTAATGCTACATAAAATAGCCTTCTCTCCTCCTCTAGCTCACTTCGAGTATTCATGCTCATAGCTGATGGAAATAAATTTTCTTCCAAACCAACAACATATACATACTGGTATTCCAATCCTTTAGATTGATGAATTGTCATTAAAGAAACACTTGGTTTATCATCATTTTTTTTAGCATCAAAGTCTGTTGCCAAAGCAACATCTTCTAAAAAAGTAGTTAAAGAGGCATCTTCTCCTTCTTCAATTTTATCAGTAATAAAGTCTTTAATTCCGTTTAATAATTCTTGAACGTTCTCAACTTTACTGACTGCCTCTGGTGTTCCTTCTTTCTCTAAGTCTTTAATTAATTGCGTTTGTTTTACAACGATCTCTGCAATTTCAAATGCATTTTTTGTTTGTGAATCAATTTGCAAACGCAACATCATATTCATAAAATTCTGAAGCTTATTTTTGGTGCCAGAATTTATTTTTAAATCAATTTTATCAATATATTTAATTACCTCGAAAATTGATTTTTTATAATGGTTTGCTGCTATTGTTAATTTATCGATTGTTGTTGCCCCAATTCCACGAGCAGGATAATTGATAATTCTTTTTAACGCTTCTTCATCATTTGGATTGATTAAAATGCGTAAATAAGATAAAATATCTTTGATTTCTTTTCGTTGATAAAAGGAAATTCCACCGTAAATTTTATAATCAATTCCTTTTTTACGCAGGGCATCTTCCAAGGCTCTTGATTGCGAATTTGTTCTATATAGAACACAAAAACTATCTGAACTTAATTGATGGTTCATTTGGTTTTCCCAAATAGACTGTGCTACAAACCTGCCTTCTTCTCCATCAGAAATTGTTCGCATTACATTGATTGCATCTCCAGCTTCATTAGACGTCCAAACTTCTTTATCTAATTTTGTTTTATTTTTTGCAATAACAGAATTTGCTGCATTTACAATATTACTTGTAGAGCGATAATTTTGCTCTAGTTTAAAGGTTTTTACATCTGGATAATCTTTCTGAAAATTTAAAATATTTTGAATGTTTGCCCCTCTAAAACTATAAATACTTTGAGAATCATCACCTACTACACAAATATTTCCAAATTTATCTGCCAAGGCTCTTACAATAATATATTGTGAGTGGTTTGTATCCTGATACTCATCTACCATGATATACCGAAAGCGGTCTTGATACTTTGCCAAGGTTTCTGGAAAACGGGCTAGTAACTCGTTGGTTCTTAATAATAAATCATCAAAATCCATCGCACCTGCTTTAAAACACCTGTCTACATATTCTTTATAAATAGCTCCTACTTGAGGTCGACTTGCATGAAGATCAGCTTCTTGTAAATCAGAATTATTAAAATAGGCTCTAACGGTTATTAAACTATTTTTAAAAGAGGAAATGCGACCTAAAATCTGTTTCGATTTGTAGCGTTCTCTATCTAAATTCATTTCTTTAATAATGGAACTTATCAAACGAACTGAATCTTGTGTATCGTAAATTGTAAAATTAGTTGGAAAACCTATTTTGTCTGCTTCCGACCTTAAAATCCTTGCAAAAACAGAGTGAAAAGTTCCCATCCAAAGATTCTTCGCTTCACTTGCACCTGCAACTCCTGCAATTCTTGCCTTCATTTCTTTGGCCGCTTTGTTGGTAAACGTAAGCGATAAAATGTTAAATGCATCTACACCTTGCTGCATTAAATGTGCAATTCGGTATGTTAATACACGTGTTTTACCAGAACCAGCACCTGCAATAATAATCATAGGGCCGTCTTTCTGTAAGACTGCTTCTTTTTGAGCTTCGTTTAAAGAGTTTAAGTAGGTATTCAATAGTTTATTTTGAAGATATTTGAAAACGTGAATTTAGCGAAACTATTGGTTTTATAAAAGAAGATGCTTTTTTTTTATTCACAAGTTATTCATTATTAAAATAGCACGATATCTGTTCTAAGGCAGATATAGTTAATTGTCTATTTATAGATAGATATTTTTGTGATTTCGAAGAGTAAATAATCTATTGAAGCGCTATCTTCAAAAAAAGAAAACAACTTCACTGACAAAAGTTTGCTTTTATTAGTTTTTTGTCCTTTTTTAGTATCAGTAGTGTCTGCTATAATAATAAAATAACACAGTGGAATCCTGAGACAGAAAATTAACAGCGCATATTTTAATTGGTACTTTATTTCGTTTTTGCTTTTGCGATGTTTTTAGGAATCCTATATTTGTATATTCTAAAGTTAATTTTATGGAGGACAAAATAGTAGAAAGTATTGGGTATGTTTTACCTGCAATTGTTACAGGTTTGGTTGGGTATTACATGTTTAAAGGAACCATAAAACAACAAAATTCTGAAAAGAAACTAGCACTTGTATCAGAAAGAAAAAAAGAGGCTTTACCAATAAAACTCCAAGCTTATGAACGGATGTTGTTATTTTGCGAGCGTATGAATCCTGTTAAAATGTTAGTAAGAATAAAGCCTATTTCAGAAAACACACAAGACTATTTACAGTTATTAATTGCAAACCTAACACAAGAATTTGAGCATAATTTAGTGCAACAGATTTACATTTCTGATGCTTCTTGGACCGCCATTTTAGCTACAAAAAATGGAATCATTATTAAATTAAAAGAAGTTTCAGAAACGTCAGATTCAGCAAACGAATTGCGAGAAAAAGTACTCTTATATTATACCAAAACAATTCCACCAACAGAAACTGCCATTTCATTGATAAAAAATGAAGTAAGGAAAATAATGTAATCAAAAAGGCTCTTCATAGAAAATTCTATGAAGAGCCTTTTTTTTAATTGAAATAAATCTTAGAAGCTCCTAAAGCAATTTCTTTAGTTTGTGTTTTCGTTTTGGTTGCAATGCTATACACATTTAAAAAACTAAGATCAGTAAAATTAGCATTCAATATAAAAAGAGCATCTCCTTGAACTGCGATACCATATAAATACCCTTCTGCTTCAATAATAGTTGTAGAAGACAAACTCGTTGCGCTCTCATTGATTGCATAAATATTATTTCCAATATTATAGTAAATAGTATCGTTCTCTAAAACCATAACCGAAGGGTGTTCCCCCTCTGAAAAAACGAACTCATTGACAATCTCTAATGAAGTTGTATCAATCATAGCAATGCTTCCTAGAGTATCTCCTGTGACATTCCATAAAGCATCATAAAGTATTCTTCCTGAAGACAAAACAACCAATTGACCTGCATTATTAAAAAACAGTTCATCTGGATTGTCTTTTACGGTTACTTCCTGAACCATTTCTGAAGCGATATCAATAACAGAGATAACATTATTAGTTGTAAATGCACCTTTATGGGATACGTATAACTTCCCGTCACTTTCTATAATCCGTTCAGGCCCATTTCCTACAGAAATTGTACCCTCGACAATAAATGAATCTAAATTTACGATTGCGATGAAATCATCTGTTTCATCAGTAGTAGAACCCCAGTTAGTCACGTATCCTTTATTTCCTACAACAACCATATATCTAGGAGTAGATAAATCCGTTGTAATTTCTCCTCTTTTTTCAAAACTATATCGATCAACAGCAGTAATTGTGTTTTGGTTATCCACTACAATATAAGCATTATCATTATTGAACGCTATTGATTGTAAATTAGTTCCTAATTCTCCTAAATTCACTTTTTTATAAATAAGGTTTTCTACGATATTAAAATTTTGTGATATAAAAGATACAGAACCCGTTCCTGCAGTACTTCCTTCTCCAGAAATTAACACTCCGTTTTCATAATTTCCTTTTGGTGAATCGATTGATTCGTTTTTACATGAAGCAAAAGAAACAACTCCAATAATTAAAAGTGATACTAATTTGTGCATTCTCATTGTTTAAAATTTATAGTTTATGTTTAAATTAAAATTCCTATTAGGCATTGGTCTTCTGGTTTGTGTATGATATTTTTCATTAAAAATATTATTGACCTTAAAACCAATAGATACTTGATGTGCTTTATTTTTAATAATTTTATAATCGCCACCTAAATTGGCAACAAAAAAATTAGGGATTATGAAATCTTTAGAGTTACTTTCTGTAGTAAATGTTTTACCAGTAAATAATTGTTGATAAAAAAAACTATATTTTTTGTAAGTATAAGCTAAGCCACTATTTAATAAATGTTTAGGCACAAATATCAAGTACTTTTCTGTGCGCTTGTTTTTTGCTTCTGTATACACATAATTGATGTTTGCTTTTATAAAATGATGCCCACTTTTTTTAATAAAATCAGCAGTAAACTCTATTCCTTGATTTCTCGTATTTCTAAGATTAATTGGCGTCCAAATCCCTGCTCTTTTAGGATCTCCATTTGGAGTCCAAACAATCTTATTTTTTGCATCAATATAAAACACAGCAACATCTACTTTTATATTATTGTTTTTAAAAGCAATTCCAAACTCTCCCTGCAAAGCCGTTTCTGGTATAAGGTTTATATTTCCCTGTCCTGGCCAATACAGATCATTGTAAGTAGGAACGCTATAGTTTTTTGATCCATTTGCTCTTAAAAAAAAGTTGTTCATTTTTTTTGTTTTAATACCCAAAGCAAAACTTAAAGGAACTGAATAGTCTGTATTAAAGTCTTTGCGAATCTTAGCATCAAAAAAGAGTGCATTGTTTAACTGTTGCTTATATAATACTGATTGAGAAAACTGGCGTCTATTTTTTTCTGAAATAACATCCGTTTTACCATATATTAATTCGTATTCTGAATAAGAAGTTATCGTTGCATGTAACCTCGGAATTTTATATGTTAATGAATAATTGGAGATATAACGTTTCGTTCTTCCAAAATTAAATTTTTTAGAATCTTTGTCATCAAAATATTGGTACTGTTGTGTTAAAAAACTAAATTTAACTTCATGAATTAGCTTTTCTCTTTCATGTGTATATACTAGTAAGTTTCTATGATTAAGATCTTTATACTTATCATTTGCAGCGGTCGGGTTAGGCAATTCTCCAGAAAATAATCGTTCTCCAATATCGTTTGTACTGTATAATTTTAGCTGAGAAAAAGGAGTTATTTTATAACCTAAACCAATATTTATGCTTGAATTGTGATACGCTCCATTAAAATTTCTATAGGAAGAGCCTAATAATTTATAATCATTCTCGGATGTATTATATGAAAGCCCTATTTTTAAAGAAATATTCTTTGAATACAATCGAAATTTATACAAATTATTAGAAGTACTAAAACTACCAACAGAGGCAACAAATTGATTCTGAATTGTTTTCTTAGAACGATAAATTAATTCATCGCTTAAATGTATTGTTCCACCAATAGCCCCTGAGCCATACTCAATACTCCCTCCCCCGCTTCTAATCGCTATTTCATCAAACAGACTCACTGCAAATGAATTAAACCCTGTTTGTCCGTTATTTATTGAATTGATATTAATCCCATTCCAAATAACAGCAGTATTCGATGCACTTGTGCCTCTAAAACCAGCAGTACTTGCTCCTCCTGAACCCGATTCTTTAAAATAAATTGGGGAATTGAACCGTAAAAGTGTTGTAAATGATTCTGTGTTTTTAAGTAAAATAGAATCATTTAGACTACGAATTTTGTAGCCTGTAGAATATTTCTGTATTCTTTTATCTGCAAGCACAACAACCTCTTTCAAAGTATTCCTTATGGAATCACTTTGAGACATCGCAGTGTAAGTAGCAATAAAAAATATTGTAAATAAGACGTGTTTCTTCATAATACATATAACTTCTATCCCGAAAGTTTTATTTGTTTAAGATTTAGGCAGGTCTCCTGGCTTGCGTCTTGTAATTGGTCTTCCCATCTAAAAAAAGACAGTGACATAAAGAGTAATTACAAGCTTAATAGCTTACAGTTGCGGGAACAGCTTTGGTTTTTAACCAAATTCCCTTTTAATTTAATGTACATTAAAATCTACATTAAAACCAAAATCGCTGCAAATGTAGTTTATAAATTAATATTAAAGCGCATTTTTTTGTAATCTTGTGCTTAAATTTAACTTGACAATGAAATTCACACAATTTTTATTTTTTATATTTTTTATGATGTGTGCTGTTTCTTGTAAAAAAGAACCTAGAATAGTCATTAAAAGTATTGAACCAGAAAGCATTATAAAACATGCAAAAGGTTTTGATATTGTTGATGATAACGGTATTAAGAAATTAATTATAAAAACTGCATTTCAAAATTCAACTGAGGTATCTGAATATGAAATTTCTAAAAAAAACAGCAATAGTACTTCTAAAAATAAAATTATTAAAGTACCCATTCAAAGAATAGCATTGACATCTACAACCCATATTCCAATGGTGGAATTGCTAAATAAAGAAACTACTATTGTTGGTTTTGCGAATACTAAATATGTCTCTTCAGAAAAAACAAGTGCCTTAATTGCTGTAGGAAAAATCAAAGAAATAGGGAAAGAAAGTTCTTTAAATACGGAGGTTATTTTGGATTTAAAGCCTGAAATAGTAATTGGATTTAGTGTTTCTGCTGCAAACAAGAGTTTGAAAACGCTACAAAAATCTGGCATTCCTGTACTTTATAATGGAGATTGGCTAGAAGAAACTCCCTTGGGAAGAGCAGAATGGATAAAATTCTTCGGGGTTTTATTTGATAAAGAGAAACAAGCAGATAGTATTTTTAAAGTGATTGAAGCGAATTACCTAAAAGCTAAAAATAGTGCCTTAAAAGCAACCACAAAACCAACCATTTTGTCTGGTGCCATAATGAGTAAAGATATTTGGAATTTACCTGCAGGAAATAGCTTTGTTGCGCAATTTTTAAAAGAATCAAACACAAACTATCTTTGGAACAATTCGAAAGGAAAAGGAAGTTTGTCTTTAAGTTTTGAAAGTGTTTTTGAAAAGGGTAAAGATGCCGATTTCTGGATTGCACCAGGTTATTTTTCATCAAAAGAACAATTATTACAAAGCAATCAAATCTATACTGAATTTGAGGCTTTTAAAAATAATAAAATCTATACGCCTTCCACTAAAAAAGGAAAAACGGGCGGCGTATTGTATTATGAACTAGCACCAGTAAGACCCGACTTGGTTTTAAAAGACTTAATTAAAATAACACACCCAAATTTACTGCCAAATTACACATTGACTTTCTTTGAAAAAATGCAGTAGTCTTCTTTATTTTTTGAGGTCACTTTAATTTCAATAAGTTTCGTGTCAAAAAATGGCTTTTAAAACAAACTTTGTTGATTTTTATCATCTCTCTTTTTCTCTTCTGCTTTCTTTTTAGCGATTGCTTTTTGCAAAGCAATTCTTGATTTTTCTTCAGCGGAGAGTTCTTCTAAAAGTGGTTTTTTAGTTTCAGTTACAGAAATTTCAATGGGTAATGTATCTTCAATTACTTCCTCATCCACCACTTCTATTATTTCAACGGGTGCTTCTTTTGGTTCCTCAAAAGGAAGTGATTCCAATAAATTTACTTGTTTTATTTTTTCTGTAGTTAACTGATTCCCTATTGCTTTTATTCCTTTTATAGCAATAAATTCTTCCAAATTTATTGTTTGATTCTCTACGCTACGTTTCGAAAAGAGCACCTCAGCAACAGGTCTGTAATCTGTGGCAACTATTTCTAACTGAGATTTTGGATGTTCAGAAATAAAAAGATCTTCTTTTTCAGTAGTTTCTATTAAGAAGCGTTTTACATAGTATCGTTCTTTATCTCCATCAAAATAAATAGCAGCAATTGGTTTGTTGATTTTCCATTTTTCTAAGACAATCATATCTTCCTCAAAATGCATCGCTAAATCCGGTTTTACTGCTTTTACTTTTCCAGATTGTGTAATGATTAGCAATTTATCTTCTGCTCTAAATTCGCCTAACAACTCGCCTCTTTCATCTACATTTAAACGCTGAACAGCAGCATCAAACCAAATTTTTCTTGGTTTCAATGTAGAAGCCCCTTCCGACTTAAAGTCAATCGCTTTTATAGGATATTTTGTAATCGTATTTCCTCTTACCGCTCTTCCTTTTACCGCTAAATCAGTAAAATCAATATCCCACTTCAGCTTTTTAACGCTTCCAACAGCTCGTAAATTAACCGTTACAACTTCTGCTTCTCCATTTAAGTTTGCACTAAAATAATGCACTTTAGAACCTTTATTTCCATTGGTTAAATCGTATTCTTTATCTCTTGTAACGGCAGTTACATTAAAACGTTTCATAAATGAAGCTCCTTTTGTACCGTCGCGATACATAAAATTGTACACCGTTCTTTTGTCTTTTTTCTTAAAAACCGCCACATGGATAATGTCTTTCCCTACAAAAGTTTTAGAATCTACTTTTGTTACCATCATTTTACCATCTTTTCTAAAGATAATAATATCATCAATATCGGAACAATCTGCTACAAATTCGTCTCTTTTTAAAGTAGTACCTATAAAGCCTTCTTCTCTATTTACATAAATTTTGGTGTTGTTCATCGCAACTTTTGAGGCAACGATATCATCAAAAATTCTAATTTCTGTTTTTCGCTCTTTTCCTTTTCCATAGGTATCCTTTAGACGTTTAAAATAATCGATTGCAAACTCAATTAAGTTCGCCAAATGCTCTTTCACAACCGCTATTTTAGCCTCTAACCCTTCAATGAATTGCTTGGCTTTGTCAATATCAAACTTTGATATTTTCTTAATTCTAATTTCTGTCAAACGCGCAATATCTTCTTCGGTAATCGCACGTTTTAAATGTTTGATATGAGGTTGTAAACCTAAATCAATTGCTTTAAGTACGCCTTCCCAGGTTGTTTCCTCTTCAATATCTCGGTAGATTCTATTTTCTATAAAGATGCGTTCTAAAGAGGAAAAATGCCATTGTTCTTCTAGTTCGCTCAATTGAATTTCTAATTCCTTCTTCAACAAATCAACTGTTAAATCTGTAGAATGTTTTAGCATTTCAGAAACCCCAACAAAAACTGGCTTATTATCTTCAATCGTACAAGACAAAGGAGAAATTGAATTCTCACAATTGGTAAATGCATACAAAGCATCAATGGTCTTATCTGGCGAAACATTTGGTGGCAAATGAACCAAAATTTCTACTTCTGCAGCGGTGTTGTCTTCAATCTTTTTAATCTTTATCTTCCCTTTTTCATTGGCTTTTATAATGCTATCAATCAAGGTCGTTGTAGTCGTTCCAAAGGGAATTTCATTAATAACCAAGGTCTTTTTATCCAGTTGCGCAATTTTAGCACGCACACGAATTTTCCCTCCTCGTACACCATCATTATAATTGGTGAAATCTGCAATTCCTCCTGTGATAAAATCAGGTAAAATTTTAAAACTTCTTCCTTTTAAATATTTAATAGAAGCATCAATCAGTTCAATAAAATTATGGGGTACAATTTTAGTTGATAAACCAACGGCAATTCCCTCTGCTCCTTGCGCCAATAGTAATGGGAATTTTACCGGTAAATCAATGGGTTCTTTTCTTCTACCATCATAAGACATTTTCCAGTCGGTTGTTTTCGGGTTAAAAACAACGTCTAAAGCAAATTTTGATAAACGAGCCTCTATATATCGAGAAGCTGCAGCTCTATCTCCTGTTAAGATATTTCCCCAGTTTCCTTGCATATCAATCAGCAATTCTTTCTGACCAATCTGAACCATAGCATCCGCTATAGAAGCATCTCCATGTGGGTGATATTGCATGGTATGCCCCACAATGTTCGCTACTTTATTGTAACGACCGTCATCTAAGTCTTTCATAGAATGCATTATTCTACGTTGTACTGGCTTTAAACCATCTTCTAAAGAAGGAACTGCTCTTTCTAAAATCACATACGAAGCATAATCTAAAAACCACTCTTTGTACATTCCTGTAACTTTAGTAATGGTTTCTACAGAATCTGTTTGATTCTCAAGATTATCTGACTGATTTTCTTGATTTACTAATTCTTCTTCGTGTTCGTTTTCGTTTATTTCTTCACTCATTCTTTTTAAACGTTTAATTGTGTAATCGTCTAACTGTCTATTTCTTTATTTGTACGCTCCCTAAAAAAGTCGGGCTTTACGCTGTATCTTCTCGCAAAAAAGCAAAAATCATACCGCTTCAATCCCTAAATCAGCATACTTGTCAACTATTTTATCTAATTTTTAAATCCAATTTTTGTTCTTTCTTTTCTATCCTCTTTTTTGGTTATCAATTCATCTAAATAATTAAAAACAAGTTCTATATTTTTAGAATGATTTGTTAATTTCTTTTTAATAGTTTCAATTTCTAATTGTATACTCAAATTATCGCCCAATAATTCTCGCATTTTAGTAAATATTCTAATAATCTTAATATTTACTGCAATTGCTCTATCGCTATATAACATGGCAACTCCTTGTTCTGTAAATACCATTGGAGCATAACGTAAACCCATCTTCTCTGAATTGGAGGAGCCAAATTGGCTCCTCCAATTTTGAAGCTCTTCCTTTGATAGTTCAAACATGAAATCTTCAGGAAAGCGCTCGATATTTCTACGAACCTGCCTTTTTAAAGATTTCGTTTCCACTTCATATAATTCCGCTAAATCTCTATCTAACATTACTTTTTGATTCCGAATCAAATAGATTTTGTTAGTAATAATTTCATCAGGAATTATTAAATTTTCTTTTTTCATTAGCTCTTTTTAGTTCTTTTAAATCTTGAATTCACAAATTGTGATCTCAAGTTTTCAAACTCACTTTTTTTTAATTCAAATAGTCTTTTTTTATTAATATGCTTTTATTATCTAACTTTTCTTACCAATGCGTATTTAACTTTTAAAAGTTCAATTTTATTTAAATCTAAATTATTTTCTCCATTACTTACTTTAATTTCAACAATTATTGTACAATTTGAATTAGCAAGAATATTTGAACAAGATTTTTTTAAAAACTTTTCATAAGTAGTATCAAATTCTAATTCATCATTGGTTTTCATTACAAAAAATGGCACTCCTTCTACATCAAAATTATTCTGATTTTTAAGTATTACCTCAAAATACAATAAAGTAATATTGCTTCCTGCATCAGAAGTGAATTCAAAATTTAAAATATCATATTCAAAATTTTCTAGTAATGGTAGCTCCCCATCGATTGGATCTGTAGCATTTTCATCACATAATACTTGTTTTGTTTCAGTATAATAGTATGCAAATCCACCTATACCTGTAATATAATCTTGATCAATGTTTTTGTAGCAATCATCCTGTTTATTTGATGAACAATTGGTGAAAAATATTATTATAGTTACTGTTAATAATTTTAGTAATTTCATATTATTTTAACATTGAAGCTTATTTGTTATAAGTTTTTACAGTATTAAACCTAAAAAACAGATAGTATCAAACCTCTTCTATTGTATCCAACTCCACTTTCAAATTTTCAATAATAAACTTTTGTCTATCTGGCGTGTTTTTTCCCATGTAGAACTGTAACATTTGTTCTATAGACATTTCTTTGTCTAACATTACAGGATCTAAACGGATATCATCACCAATAAAATGGACAAATTCATTGGGAGAAATTTCTCCCAAACCTTTAAATCGAGTTATTTCTGGTTTTCCTTTTAATTTTTGAATAGCGTCTCTTTTTTCTTCATCTGAATAACAATAGAAAGTTTGTTTCTTATTACGAACTCTAAACAAGGGAGTTTCTAAAATATATAAATGTCCTTCTTTGATTAATTCTGGAAAAAATTGCAAGAAAAAAGTAATTAATAACAAACGAATGTGCATTCCATCTACATCTGCATCAGTAGCAATTACAATATTATTGTACCGTAAATCGGCTAAACCATCTTCTATATTTAATGCTGCTTGCAAAAGGTTGAATTCTTCATTTTCGTACACAATTTTTTTACTTAATCCGTAAGAATTTAAAGGCTTTCCTTTTAAGCTAAAAACCGCTTGTGTATTCACATTTCGAGATTTCGTAATAGATCCAGAAGCAGAGTCTCCCTCTGTTATAAACAAAGTAGATTCTAAATAATTATCCTTTTTAATATCCCCTAAATGAATTCTACAATCACGTAATTTCTTATTGTGTAAACTCGATTTTTTAGCTCTATCTTTTGCTAGTTTTCGAATTCCTGAAAGCTCCTTACGCTCTTTTTCTGCCTGTACTATTTTCTTTTGAAGCTTGTCTGCAACTGCTGTATTTTTATGTAAATAATTATCTAATTGTGTTTTTACAAAATCGTTAATGTACGTTCTAACGGTTGGTAAATCGCCCCCCATATCTGTAGAACCCAACTTTGTTTTTGTCTGACTTTCAAAAACGGGTTCCATTACTTTTATTGCAATGGCAGAAATAATAGATTTACGAATATCTGAAGCTTCAAAATTCTTCCCATAAAACTCGCGAATTGTTTTTACAATAGCTTCTCTAAATGAAGATTGATGTGTTCCCCCTTGTGTTGTATGCTGCCCGTTTACAAACGAATGATATTCTTCTGAATATTGAGTTTTACTATGCGTAATAGCAACTTCGATATCATCTCCTTTTAAATGAATTATTGGATATAACATATCTTCTAAATTGTTATTATCTTCCAATAAATCTTTTAATCCATTTTCTGAAAAGAATTTTTCTCCGTTGAAAACAATTGTTAAACCGGGGTTTAAATACACATAGTTCTTCAACATTTTAGAAACATATTCGTTTCTATACTTATATTTCTTGAAGATAGTTTCATCAGGAATAAAAGAAACTTTCGTTCCTTTTCTTCGAGAACTTTCCTCTAAAAATTCTTGATCTTCTAAATTTCCTTGGCTGAATTCAGCGGAAGCAGATTTTCCATCACGTGAAGATTCTACTCTAAAAAAAGAAGAAAGTGCATTCACCGCTTTTGTACCAACCCCATTTAAACCTACCGATTTTTTAAATGCTTTTGAATCATATTTACCTCCCGTATTCATTTTAGAAACCACGTCGACTACTTTTCCTAAAGGAATTCCACGCCCATAATCGCGCACTGTAACTTTAGTTCCTTGAATCGAAATTTCAATCGTTTTTCCAGCACCCATAACATATTCATCAATGGAATTATCAAGAACTTCTTTTACCAAAATATAGATTCCATCATCTGGAGAAGAACCATCGCCTAATTTACCAATGTACATTCCTGGACGCATTCTAATATGCTCTTTCCAATCTAAAGACCTGATATTATCTTCGGTATATTTTGTTTCTTGATTCATAAATGACTTGGTACTATTAAGTTTGAAGTACGTGCTAAATTAATATTTAACAGATAAAAATAAAATGGCTTTGTAAATTAGTTATCAACATAGTTTCAACTATTTTTTTTAGAGTGGATTAGCTACCCGTTATTCAATCATTTATCCTAATTATTTAAGGAAATTGTGCTCAAAATGGTAAGAAAGGAACCAAAAGTTCTGGGCGTTTTTTAAGTGTAAAAAAACACAAAAAAAAACAATATGTTATATTTTTCATCAAGTAATTATTTACGCAACAATTTTAGTACTTTTGACCACTGAAATAAAACAAATCAAAGTGGAGACAACACAACTTACAGCCTTAGCAAAGAAATACGGAAGTCCTTTATATGTTTATGATACCGATAAAATTGAATCGCAATACAACCGCTTAACAAATGCTTTTAGTAGCGTTAAAAATTTGAAGTTAAATTATGCTGTAAAAGCACTTTCTAACATCAATATTTTAAAATTTTTAAAAAATTTAGATGCGGGTTTAGACACGGTTTCTTTTCAAGAAGTACAATTATGCTTGACAACAGGAATTGATCCTAAGAAAATCATCTATACACCGAACGGAGTTTCTTTAAAAGAAATTGAAGAAGTAGCAAAGTTAGGTGTTCAAATTAACATTGATAATCTTTCTATTTTAGAACAGTTTGGACAAAAACATCCAGGAATCCCTGTTTGTGTGCGTATCAATCCACATATTATGGCAGGTGGAAATTCTAAAATTTCTGTAGGTCATATCGATTCTAAATTTGGAATTTCAATTCATCAGGTACCACACATAAAGCGTGTTGTAGAGAATACAGGCATGAATATTAATGGAATTCACATGCATACTGGTTCTGATATTTTAGATATCGACACCTTTTTACGAGCATCAGATATCTTGTTTGATGTTGCGAAACAATTTGACAATATCGATTTTATTGATTTTGGAAGTGGATTTAAAGTTCCTTATAAGGAAGGAGATATTTCTACTGACATTGAACAATTAGGGTTGCAATTATCAGAAAGGTTCAATGAATTTTGTGTAACCTACGGAAAAGACATTACTTTAATGTTTGAGCCTGGTAAATTTTTGGTTTCTGAAGCAGGTTCTTTTCTTGCAAAAGTAAATGTTGTAAAACAAACAACGTCTACTGTTTTTGCACATGTAGATTCTGGTTTTAATCATTTAGTAAGACCAATGATGTATGATTCATATCATCATATTACTAATATTTCTAATCCGGAAGGAAGAGACCGTTATTACTCTGTGGTGGGTTATATTTGTGAAACAGACACGTTTGCTTCCAACAGAAGAATTGCAGAAATTTCTGAAGAAGATGTATTGTGTTTTCACAATGCTGGAGCGTATTGTTTCTCAATGGCATCCAACTACAATTCCAGATACATACCTTCAGAAGTGATGATCTACCAAGGGAAAGATTATCTAATCCGAAAAAGACAGACGATTGAAGATATTCTTCACAATCAAGAAATTGTGAATTTTAATGAAATTAAAATTAAAGATAAAGTTTCGTCATAAGTACACTTTATTGACACCATAAAATCCATTAAAATAGAAAAATTAGCTTTTCTTTTTTAATGGATTTTTTAGTTAAATTTACCCTATAAATTCAATCAAAAAAATGCAATTAATTTCCTACATAACTCAGCAAACACAGCTTTCTTCAAAATCTATTGAAAACACCATCTCTTTATTAAATGAAGAATGCACAATTCCATTTATATCGAGATATAGAAAAGAAAGAACAGGTAATTTGGATGAAGTAGAAATTGGTACTATTGTTAAATTCAAAGAAATATTTGAAGTCTTAGAAAAACGTAAAAAAGCAATTTTAAAAGCTTTAAAAGAACAAAATGTTTTAACGAGTGAATTATCAAAAAAAGTGACCAATACGAAAGATTTAATTGCTCTAGAAGATTTGTATTTACCCTACAAGAAAAAGCGTAAAACTAAAGCAGAAACTGCACGTTTACAAGGTTTAGAACCGTTGGCAAAAATGATCATGAGTCAGCGAATAAATGATTTGAAACTTACGGCTTCAAAATTCACTTCCAAGGAAGTGAAAACCTATGAAGATGCTTTAGAAGGGAGCCGTTTTATAATTGCAGAATGGATCAATGAACGCACAGATATTCGAAATACTATTCGGCGAGAATTAGCACGTTTTTCAACCATTTCTTCCAAAGTAATCAAATTAAAAAAGGATACTGAAAAGGCACAAAAATTTAAAGACTATTTTGACTGGGAAGAATCGTTAAATAAAATCCCTTCTCATAGATTATTAGCTATTTTAAGAGCAGAGGATCAAGGTCTACTTCGTGTAAAAATAGGCATTGATTTAGATAAAATGCTTCAAAAAATGGAGGACAGTATTATTCGTACTCAAAACCAATGTACTCCACAAATTGAATTAGCGATTAAAGATACTTTTAAACGATTATTATTTCCAGCACTATCAAATGAAGCGCTTTCTGTTGCTAAGGAAAAAGCAGATGAAGCTGCAATATTGGTGTTTTCTAAAAACCTACAACAATTACTTTTGGGCGCTCCTTTGGGCGAAAAAAGAGTCTTAGCAATCGATCCTGGTTTTAGGACTGGCTGTAAAATTGTCTGTTTAAATGAACAAGGAGAATTAGAACATAATGAAACTATTTTTCCACATGGACCACAAAATCAGACCATAGAAGCGATCAAGAAAATTAGTTTTTTGGCAAATGCTCATAAAATTGAAGCCATTGCAATTGGTAACGGAACTGCTTCCAGAGAAACAGCACAACTGATTAAAAAAGTTCAATTCAAAAAGACCGTTGAGGTGTTTGTCGTAAGTGAAGCGGGCGCTTCTATTTATTCTGCATCAAAAATTGCAAGAGATGAATTTCCAAATCACGATGTTACCGTCCGTGGCGCTATTTCTATTGGACGAAGATTGCAAGATCCTTTGGCAGAATTGGTAAAAATTGAAGCAAAATCGATTGGAGTCGGACAATACCAGCATGATGTAGACCAAACCAAATTAAAAAAATCTTTAGACACCGTTGTCAAAAGTTGCGTAAATACAATTGGTGTAAACATCAATACGGCAAGTGAACCTTTATTGAGTTACGTTTCTGGAATTGGTCCTAAATTAGCTAAAAACATTGTAAATTATAGAAATGAGAAGGGTTCTTTTTTATCAAGAACTACCATAAAAAAAATACCTCGTTTAGGAGGGAAAGCTTTTGAACAAGCTGCCGGTTTTTTACGAATCAAGAATGGTAAAAACCCGTTAGATGATTCTGGAGTTCATCCAGAAAGTTATGGATTGGTTACTGAAATGGTAAAAGATTTAAAGAAGAATGTTTCTGAATTTATTGGAAATAAAGAAATTCTTCAGAAAATTTCTTTAGAAAAATACACCTCTTCAACGATTGGTTTGCCAACGTTACAAGACATTGTTAAAGAATTAGAAAAACCAGGCCTAGATCCAAGAGCAACTGCAAAAGTGTTTTCTTTTGATAAAAACATCAAAAGTGTATCTGATTTAAGAATGGGTCAATTGCTCCCTGGAATTGTAAATAATATTACCAATTTTGGTTGTTTTGTTGATGTAGGAATTAAAGAAAGTGGTTTAATTCATGTTTCTAATTTATCCGATACTTTTGTAAAAGATGTCAATGCAATTGTTACTTTACAACAACAAATTCTAGTAAAAGTTTTAGAAGTTGATGTGGAAAGAAAGCGGATACAATTGGCTTTGGTGAAATAAAAAAATCGTTTTCTTATCTTTATGAAAAAAGTGGAAACCAAATACCTGTGCAATGTAAAAACCATTAGCAAGAAATAGAAATACGTACCATTTTTGACACAAAACCGAATTCTAATAAGTTAGCGAACGATTTATCAAATATTTTCTTATTTTCGACCTCACAAAAACACCTCATGAAAGTCTGTATTGCAGAAAAGCCAAGTGTTGCTAGAGAAATTGCTGCTATTTTAGGAGCCAACACAAAGCGTGATGGCTTTTATGAAGGCAATGGGTATGCTGTTACTTACACTTTTGGGCATTTATGCACACTTTTAGAACCTAAAGATTACAAACCACATTGGAAAAGTTGGGATTTGAATAACCTCCCTATGCTGCCAGAACGTTTTGACACAAAAGTTACAGGCGATGCTGGGATTAAAAAGCAATTTGGTATTGTAAAATCCTTATTCGAAAAAGCAACCGTTGTTATCAACTGTGGAGATGCAGGAACAGAAGGAGAACTGATTCAGCGTTGGGTAATTAACCAATGCAATTATAAAGGAAAAGTACAACGTTTATGGATTTCCTCGCTAACGGAAGAAGCCATAAAAGAAGGGTTTAAGAATTTAAAACCTTCAGAAAATTACGATAATCTATATTACGCAGGCTTTTCTAGAGCTATTGGAGATTGGCTTTTAGGCTTGAATGCAACGCGTTTATATACCGTAAAATTTGGTGGCTACAAACAAGTTTTGTCAGTTGGCAGAGTACAAACTCCTACCCTAGCTATGCTGGTAAATCGTTTTAAGGAAATCCGAGATTTTAAACCACAACCCTACTGGGAATTACAAACAACCTATAGAGATACACTTTTTAATTATGAAGATGGACGTTTTCTAAAGCAAGAAGACGGACAAATTTTGTCGAATAAAGTAAAGGAGTCTGACTTTGAAATTGTGGCTGTTAGCAAAAAGAAAGGAAAAGAATATGCGCCCAAACTGTTTGATTTAACGGGGTTACAAGTGTATTGTAATAATAAATTAGGTTTTTCTGCGGATGAAACCTTAAAAATGGTTCAGAAGTTATATGAAATGAAAGTAGTTACTTATCCAAGGGTTGATACTACTTTTTTGCCAAATGATGTCTATCCAAAAATTGCAGGTATTCTGACTAAGTTATCAGCTTACAGTGAATTGACACAACCGCTTCTAGGTAGTAAAATAAAGAAATCGAAACGTGTTTTTGATGATAAAAAAGTAACCGATCACCATGCAATAATCCCTACTGGAATTCAGGGAAATTTGCAATACAATCAGCAACAAGTATATGATATTATCACCAGAAGATTTATTGGTGTTTTTTACCCAGATTCTGATGTTTCTAATACTTCCGTAATTGGTAAAGCTGCTGAAGTACCCTTTAAAACAACAGGAAAAGAAATTATTACAAAAGGTTGGCGTGTTGCTTTTGAAACTGAAGAAAGCAAACTTAAAAAGGAATTAAACGAACAATTGACATTGCCCTCGTTTGAGAGTGGTGAAAAAGGAAAACACGAACCTTCGTTTTTAGAAAAAGAAACAAAACCCCCAAGAAATTTTTCTGAAGCAAGTTTGCTGCGTGCCATGGAAACTGCTGGAAAGCAAGTTGATGATGATGATTTGCGCGAGCTAATGAAAGAAAACGGCATTGGAAGACCTTCAACCAGGGCAAGCATTATTGAAACATTGTTCCGTAGAAAATATATTGAGCGTAAAAAGAAATTAGTACTACCCACGCAAACAGGAATTGATTTAATTAATATTATTGATAATGAATTATTAAAATCAGCGGAACTAACTGGACGCTGGGAGAAACGTTTAAAAGAAATAGAACGCGGTGAATTTAACGCAGGAACTTTCATCAGTAATATGAAAAAAATGGTAGATGAATTGGTTTATGAAGTCCGTTCAAATACTTCTAAAAAAAGAATATCATCGAACAATAATCTTATTGCGAGTGGAACGAAGCAATCGACTAATTCAAAGCCAAAAACCACATCAAAAAAACAGCTCGCTGGAAAAACGTGTCCAAAATGTAAAAAAGGAAGGATTCTAAAAGGGTCATCTGCCTATGGATGCTCTGAATATAAAAATAATTGTGATTTAAAGATTCCATTTGCAATTTATGGAAAAAAAGTTTCTGAAAATCAATTATTAAGACTGATTGACAAAGGTTGTACAACCAATTTAAAAGGTTTTAAAACAACTTCAGGCATTCTGGAAGGATTATTGAGGTTTGATGCTGATTTTGGTTTAAAATTAGAAAAAAAACAAAACATCATTACGGAAAAAGAACGATTGAGGGATGCTGCCCTTAATGATGAAACTAATGCGTCGAAAACGACTCCTACTGATACTGAAAAAATTAGTTGCCCTAAATGTGAAAACGGGACTATTTTAAGAGGGAAAACTGCCTATGGTTGTACTAATTATAAAGATGGCTGCGATTTTATTTTCACTTTTGAAAACATAAAAAAAACCGCAAATGGTAGGCCATTGACTAAGAAATTGGTGTTGGAAATTATTTCAAAGTAAATTTACTTTTTATTTTAAAAATCTAAATGATTTTTTGGGCTATAAAAAAGTAAATATTATCAATCATTTAAGGCCTCCGTTTTTTTTTGATTCTAGTATCTTCGCACTCATTATGTGGATGTACTTAGGACTTTTATCAGCTTTATTTTTAGGATTGCACAATTTATGTAAAAAACACGCCGTACAAGACAATGAAGTTTTTTCGGTGTTACTTGGTACTATTTCTGCTGGATTTTTACTGATCCTACCCTTTTATTTAGGAACAATTTGGTATCCTGAATGGATGATAGAAATTGGTTTTTACATTACACCTGTTTCATGGAAAATTCATGGCTTTATATTTATAAAGTCTTTAATAATGGCTTCTTCTTGGGTATTAGCCTACCAAGCATTAAAACATTTACCGATAACAATTGTTACCCCAATTCGTTCTACGGGCCCCTTTTTCACTTTTATAGGCGCTATTTTTTTGTATCAAGAAAAACCTACTTTTTTGCAATGGATTGGTTTTTTTTTAATCATATTATCGGTCGTATTATATTCTAAAATTGGTAAAAAAGAAGGCATCAATTTTAAACGGAATAAATGGGTTTTTGCCATAATTGGTGCTACTTTTTTAGGAGCTTCAAGTGGTTTATATGATAAGTTTTTAATTCAAAAATTAAGCTTAAATCCACAAACATTACAGTTTTGGTTTTGTTTTTACACCGTACTCATTTTACTCCTCATTTTATCCTATAACTGGTTTCCCTACAAAGCAAAAAGAAAAGCTTTTAAGTGGAGGTGGTCTATACCAGCAGTTGGGGTTTTATTACAAACAGCAGATTACTTTTATTTTAAAGCACTAGAAGATCCAGAAGCTTTAATTATGCTTTTATCCGCGATAAAAAGAAGCCAGTTACTAATTGCTGTGGTGGTGGGGGGACTTATTTTTAAAGAGCAAAACAAACGTAAAAAATTGATTCCTCTTTTCGGTATTTTATTGGGTGTCTTTTTCATTTTATATGCCTAAAGACCATTTCAGATAGGACAATACTATAAACCAAAAAAGCGCCACTAAATTTAGTGGCGCTTTTTTGGTTTATAAAGAACGTGACTACTTAATAGTAGAATTGAAATAATCTGATTTACTAGGGTTTAAGTAATCCGGTATAGTCGGATTATTTGAGTCACTAAAATCATTTCTAGGGTCTCCATCTTCGTTCTTATCCTCATTAATAGAAGGGGTTCCATCATTATCATGATCCGTATTTTTTACAAAGTCTAACAATTCTACTTTAAAAACTAACGTTAAATCATAAGGAAGACTTGCAGGATTGTCTATGCCAAATCGAAAATTAATAGAAGGGTATGCCAAACCACTAGGTATGAAAAAGATTGCTTTTCCTGTATCTTTATAGGTAATTGGACCATTATTTGTTATATTCTCACCTCCTTGAATATTTGTAATTCCTTTTGCAAAACCAATAATGGTGCTCGGTAACCATACTTGTGAACCGCTGTCAAAAGGATCAGAATCAATATCACTATTCATTAACTGTATGCCTGTATAATTAACAAAAACAGAATCTACAAAGGTAGGAAACTCTTTATTTAACAAAGGGTCTGGTTCACCTTCTTCTCTTTCAATTTTATAGACATACAGTTTATAATCAATTTCATTTTCTGTAATTTCCATTGTCATTAGTTTTTCATCATCAAAAATGGAAGGTTCATCAGATGCTATTAATTTGATGTCATCTAAAGTAGCATCATAATAATGCGTTTTTAAAAAAGACTCAATAGAATTATTATCTGATACGGCCAAATCCGCATAATTAACGTCTGCAAAAGGATTCGTATTTCTTAGGTTGTTATTATCATCTCCACATGAGTAAATTAGAAGTGTGAAAATTACAAAAGTGAAAATATTTTTTATTTTATTCATTTATATTAAATTTTGAGGGCGTAATCTACCATTTTTATACCTTTGTAAAAAGACAAAACGAACTATTTTAACTATTTTTATGAGAATTGATAAATATTTGTGGTGTATTCGGGTTTTTAAAACAAGAAGTATAGCAACGACAGCTTGTAAAAAAGGACAAGTTAAGATCGATAACAACAGCATAAAACCGTCTAAAGAAGTATATGGTAGTGAGTTAATTTTAGTTAGAAAAAATCAAATCAATTATCAAATAAAAGTTTTAGATTTACCAGAAAGTAGAGTTGGCGCAAAATTAGTGGATCTTTATAGAAAAGATATTACCCCAAAAGAGGCCTTTGAAAAGACAAATCTTTTAAAATTTGCAAAAGATTATTACAGACTAAAAGGAGCGGGTAGACCAACAAAAAAAGACAGAAGAGACATCGATAATTATCAAGAAGATACAACAGAAGAGATATGACAACATCCGGCAGTATTATACTAAATCAATTGCAAATTTCTCAAAAAATCAGAAGAATTGCATATCAAATTTACGAAACAAATAGTTCAGAGAAGGAGGTGATTCTTGCAGGAATTGTAGGAAATGGGTTCGTTTTTGCTGAAAAATTAGTGGAAGTTTTACAAGAAATATCCACCTTAAAAGTAACAATTTGTGAGGTTGTCATTGATAAAAAAAACCCTTTAAAATCGATTACTACTTCTTTAAAAGTGAAAGACTATCAAAACAAGTCATTAGTTTTGGTTGATGATGTTTTAAGCTCTGGAACTACTTTAATTTATGGAATAAAACATTTTTTAGAGGTTCCCTTAAAAAAGTTTAAAACAGCTGTTTTAGTGAATAGAAATCATAAAAAATATCCTGTAAAAGCTGATTTTAAAGGAATTTCTTTATCAACTTCTATCAAAGAACATATTCAAGTAGAATTTTCAGAAAAAGAAGCGATTGCTTATTTAATTTAGTAACTTTTCTAACTCTTCTGCCACTTCCTTTTTCTTTTTACCATCTATTTTTATTTTGGTTTTTGCCTGTTCATAAAAAGGACGTCTCTCAAAAAGATGTTTTGCAACAAATTCAGGAATTTTATCATCACCTAAAGAAGCAATTAAAGGGCGCTTACTTTTTTTCCTGATTAATCGCTCAATCATTGTTGCAGTAGTTCCCTCTAAATAAATAGACACCGTATTTCCTGTGTTTACTTCTTGCATATTATTACCATAACAAGGGGTGCCTCCACCTAAAGCAAGAATAAAATCTTCTTCTTTATCAATAATTTCTTTCAAATATTTATGTTCAATCACCCTAAAATAAACCTCCCCTTTTTCTTCAAATATTTTAGAAATTGCCATTTTTTCTTGAGCAATAATATAGTCGTCTAAATCTAAAAACTTCATTGACAACTTTTTAGAAAGTAGTTTACCAATACTTGATTTTCCTGACGCCATATACCCTAATAATACTATTTTCATTGATTTCTAATTTTATGCAAATATCTATAAAAAATTCTCAAATTAATGCCAATAATTCCAATGATTGATAGTATATTTGCACTCGGTTTACAAAAAATGACCTGGTAGCTCAGTTGGTAGAGCATCTCCCTTTTAAGGAGAGGGTCCTGGGTTCGAGCCCCAGCCCGGTCAC